>Ga0255776_10000947_pt1 | contig 33519 bp, 66 predicted proteins | sample 071ome_19_FD_179974 | JGI IMG/M metagenome (GOLD analysis project Ga0255776, IMG submission 179974) | Coastal salt marsh microbial communities from the Groves Creek Marsh, Skidaway Island, Georgia - 071413AT metaG (version 2) | ecosystem: Environmental > Aquatic > Marine > Intertidal zone >... | reverse complement strand
ATAGTGCAAACTGACTTTTTGGTTCAAGACAATAAAACACAATCATACTACGTTAAAGATTCAAGTGTACAACTTGATCAATTTATGATATAATATTATCATACAAACACAAAAGGTAAACGTTATGATTGAATTGATTTACTGTGAGGTTCTTGGGCACGTTATCGGTTATCGTGCCAAAACAAAGACAGTAATATTCGAATGGAATAATGGTAAGCCCTCTATCATGGGAAACTGAAGAAAACAAGACGAAACGAGGAGAAACGTTATGTCTGTAATGGATAAATTAAAAAAGAATTCCAAGCTTGCGCATACGGAAATTCTTTCTAATTCAAAATTTTTTACTGAAAAAGATATGGTACCAACTGATGTACCAATGGTAAATGTTGCTTTATCTGGTTCTGTTGAAGGTGGTGTAACTCCTGGACTAACAGTTCTTGCCGGCCCATCAAAGCACTTTAAAACTTCCTTTGCATTACTTATGGCCGGTGCTTATATGAAACAGTATGAAGATGCTGTTATGCTTTTTTATGATTCTGAATTTGGTTCACCTCAATCTTATTTTGAATCTTTTGGAGTACCAACTGAACGCGTACTTCACACACCAATCACAAATGTTGAAGAACTAAAGTTTGATCTAATCAATCAGCTTGAAGCAATTGAACGTGGAGATAAAGTAATTGTAGTTATCGATTCAATTGGTAACCTTGCATCTAAAAAAGAATTGGAAGATGCTATTAATGAAAAGTCAGTTGCTGATATGTCTAGAGCAAAAGCGTTAAAAGGTTTGTTCCGTATGGCAACTCCATATTTGACAATGAAAAACATCCCATTGCTTGCTGTAAATCATACATATAAAGAAATTGGATTGTTCCCTAAAGATGTTGTTGGTGGTGGTACTGGTATTTACTATTCTGCAGATAATATCTGGATTCTTGGTCGTCGTCAAAATAAGAAGGGTACAGAAATTGAAGGTTATGATTTTGTAATTAATGTTGATAAGTCTAGATTCGTAAAAGAAAAATCTAAAGTACCAATCACAGTATCTTGGGAAGGTGGTATTGAAAAATATTCTGGTCTCTTAGATGTTGCATTGGCTGGTGGTTATGTAGTAAAACCAAGTAATGGTTGGTATCAAGCAGTAAATAAAGAAACTGGTGAAATGGTAGAACCAAAGGTAAGAGAAAAAGAAACTTTGAAAGAAGAATTCTGGGCTCCTATTTTTGAAAACTCAGACTTCAAAGAGTTTATAAAGAAAAGTTATAGTATTGGCCATCGTTCAGAATTAAGTATGGAATTTTTAGATGAGGAATGATTATAAATTAATACCGTATATGGAAGATTCCTCGCATGAATCTTTCAAAATAACTGATGGTAAATATGCCGGTGTTGTTGTGACTTATGGAAAAGTAGGATTAACTGAGCCAATGGATGGCGGAGATAATGCAACATTATCTTTTGAATATAACCTTCATGAAACTGGCATATACGAAAAAGATGAATTAGAAAATAGTGATGAATTCCAACAATATTTGGGTGACATGTTAGTTCACTTTATTGAGAATTCTTTAGATGATTTTAAGATAGGAGAAAGAAATGCTTCAGACGGCCATACTGCGGAATCTAATCACTCATGATGATTATACACGTAAGGTCATTCCATTTCTTAAGAAAGAATATTTTGAAGGCGCTCATAAAGTAGTCTTTGATAAAATACTTGAATTTGTTGGTAAGTATAATAAGCTTCCAACTACAGAATCGCTAAAAGTTGAATTAGACGATTCTTTCTTAAATGATACTCAATTCTCAGATGCAGTTGCTTTAATACAAGAAATTACTTCATCTGATGATAAGAGCGATATAGAATGGTTAACTAACCAAACAGAAAGATGGTGTCAAGATAGAGCAATTCATCTTGCCATCATGAAATCTATTTCTATTATCGATGGTAAAGACCCTAACCTTACAAAAAATGCTTTGCCTGAACTTCTTCAAGAAGCTCTTGGTGTTGCCTTTGATACAAACATTGGTCATGATTATCTCCATGATATTGATTCACGTTACGAATTCTATCATAAGGTAGAAGAAAAAATTAAGTTTGATCTTGAAAGATTTAATGATATTACCAAAGGTGGTTTACCACGTAAGACTTTGAATATTGCTTTGGCTGGTACCGGTGTTGGTAAATCTTTGTTTATGTGTCATGTTGCAGCATCGGTTCTTGCCCAAGGTAAAAATGCTTTGTATATTACAATGGAAATGGCTGAAGAAAAGATTGCTGAACGTGTTGATGCAAACTTAATGAATACGCCAATTGATCAGTTAACAAATATTTCAAAAGAAATGTTTGCAAATAAAGTAAACAATATTGCTGAAAGATGCCAAGGTGAACTAATCATTAAAGAATATCCAACCGGTGCTGCTCATGCTGGTCATTTTCGAGCATTACTAAAAGAATTAAAATTAAAAAAGAATTTTATTCCTGATATTATCTTTGTTGATTATCTTAATATTTGTGCTTCATCTCGAATGAAAGGAATGGGTGGAGCAATTAATTCATATTCATATATTAAAGCAATTGCTGAAGAAATTCGTGGTTTGGCTGTTGAATTCAATGTTCCTATTGTTTCAGCTACTCAAACAACTAGAGGTGGTTATTCGAATTCTGATGTTGGCCTTGAAGATACTTCAGAATCTTTTGGTTTGCCAGCAACGGCTGACTTAATGTTTGCTTTAATATCAAATGAAGAGCTCGAAGGTCTTGGTCAGATTCTTGTAAAGCAATTGAAGAATCGATATAATGACCCATCTGTAAATAAAAGATTTGTTGTAGGTGTTGATCGTTCTAAAATGAAGTTGTTTGATGTAGAACAATCTGCGCAATTGGGGCTGGTTGATTCTGGGCAACCAGCAGATAGTCATAATACTAAATATGAAGGATTTAAAGTATAATGAACGATGTATACACAAATGAGAGTGGCAGGATAGCTGTAGTGGCTACTGATCCATCTGGCCATTATTGCTTGGAATATTATACCAGCGAAGGTATACCATATCATATAGAAGTCTTTGAAGGTAAGAGTCTTCATTACGTTCAAGATGCTGCATATAACTGGTCAATTGGTATCAAAGAAGATCCAAATGTATAAATAGTATTTTAAGGAGCAAAAGATGTATATTACATGGTGGATGGGAGCGATTATAGCAGCTTGGTGGTTCGGTTCTATTTGGCAAATCACCAGGATAGAACGCAAAAAGTTTTTCCAAGCTGGCTTACACACTGGTATGCATTATACTATTAATAAGTATATCACTGATAAGACAATTCATTTTAATAGAGTATTAACTTCTTTTGAAAAAGATATAATCGAGGAATTTGTAGAATACGAGGAGTAAAGTTTGGACTATCAATATAAAGCAAAAATAATAAAAGTTATTGATGGTGACACAGTCGATGTTGATATTGATCTTGGATTTGATGTGCATCTCACAAAGCAAAGAATCCGGTTTAAAGGAGTAGACACGCCAGAAAGTAGAACTCGCGATATGCTAGAAAAGAAATATGGCATATTAGCAAAAGATTTTGTAAAAAGCTATTTAAAGGTTGGCCAATGGGCTACTCTTAAAACGTTCAAAGATGGTAAAGGCAAATTTGGTCGTATCCTAGGAGACTTTATCGTATACGATAGTAAAAAAGACGCATACGTTAGTCTTGTAGGCCAGATTATTGAGAACCATTATGGAGTAGCATATCATGGCCAGAGTAAGGATGAAATTGCCGAATCTCACCTCAAAAACCGCCAATTGTTACAGGAAATTATAGGTCCAACTACCTCAGATTCCTAACGTATTGATTTATATACGAAAAATATTTTCTGCTCGTAACAATTTGTTACAATTTTTATTTCCTTTAGAATCAATAACTTAGAACCCCGCTCTTCTAAGTTATTGATTTGTATACGAAAAATAAATGAAAAAAAATTGTACTTTCTCAGATACCTAGTGTAGAATTACTATATAAATTAATGAAACAGGGAATATTTTTTATGTCTAAAGTCCAAGTTTATTTTCAAAACCGTGAAGTTGAAGGTACCTTTGATTACATGTGTGTTGTGAACGTTGGTGAACGAACTGGTGAGGATGCTCTGGAATATGCTTACTTTGCAACTCAAAACATTCACGGTTCTTGGTCAATGGGAGAACTTCTTCCAGACAACACTGAAAATAAAGATTACTCTGGAGACATTTCTCACATGGTTGACCTTGAATGGTATGATGGTCGACAATACGGACATCGTTCTTCGATGATGGGTGATCGGTTCATTTACGACGGCAAAGTTTATCGTGTTAGCGCTGTTGGTTTTAGCGAATTGACCGATCCTGAAGATTTTACAGACACTTTAAAAAAGGCATCTTAATTATGAGTGAACATAATCCTGTTATTGATGGATATCAAAAGTGCGTCATTTGTGACGATAATATTTTGGGCTATGGTAATAACCCGTGGCCTTTATTTAACGACGACGAAGGCGAGTGTTGCCAATTTTGCAACGACGTCTACGTTATCCCTGCGCGCCTTGAGCAACTTGCTAAAGCTCAGGCCAGAAAAGCTGAGGAGCTTATATGAGTGAAGTAAACACAGAAGTAAAGCAATTAGTAGAAAATTTAATCAAAAAGGTAGATGAGATTTTAGAGAGGCTAGATAATGAAACCAGTAGATAAAATGGACATAAACTTTGTAAGACTAAATACCCACTTTAGAGAATTAGCTGCTGCTGCTGAAAATCAAGATTTCAGCGAAGTTAATTATCGTGCGGCCTTGGTAAGAAAATTCGCTGAAAAAGTTCAAATGGAAGCTATTCGTGCTGATCTTAGTCGGCCATTCGCTGACCAGATTGGATATGGACAAAAGGATTATTAAATGACTAAAAGAACTTCAACAAGCTACGTTATGACTGTCGATTTCCAATCAACTAGTGATATGGAAAAATTACAAGCTATCAAAGACTCTGTCAAAGTAATAAATCAACAGCAGAAAGACTTAGCTAGCAGTCGTGCACGAATAACCGGTATGTTTGATGGACATTTAAATATCAATCCTTTGCAATATCGAGTGTGCGTCAAAGGCCGCCGGCCAATCACTAAAGTTAATGGCCGTGGTTACTCATGCATGGGTAATGTGATTGGTGGTCTTAAAAACTCGAGTCATGCTGACGTATATATTTACCAAAGGACATAATATGTTATTGGTTGACTTTGAAGGGAGAACCAATTTAATTGAAAGAGGTCTTATACGAGGCCTCTCTCAATTTGTTGCTGACAAATATTTTCCTAGACATAAAGTTCATATTCTATTCAAAATGTCTTCTATATTAGAAGAAAATGATGGCGTTGAAGGCGATACTACGTGGGAATATAACGATAAAGATGATGAACCTTTTCTTCCAATCTCTAATGATTCAAGACCAAGGTGCTTTGTTATTCGTTTACAAAAAGGATATAACACTGAAACATTGCTTACGTTAATTGCTCACGAATTAGTTCATGTTAAACAATACGTTCTTGGCGATCTCAAACAGATTTATAATAAAAGTCAAAATGAATTTGTAACTTTTTATAAAAGCAAAAATGTTTCAAAGATGGAATATTGGAAACAACCTTTTGAAAAAGAAGCATATAGACTTCAAGATAAAATAGTAAAAGAATATTTAAAACATATAAATAGTATAATATAAAATCCATCTGTACACGGAACATATGTTATGCTAAAGTTTAGATCATTTCTTTCTGAAGCACCAGTCGGCCTTCGGCCAGCTGAATTAGCTAAGCCTAATAGTAAAACAAAAGAACCAAGAATTGATATTTTGATGCGCGCAGCGATTGAAGGTATTCCATTGGTTTTAACTTCAAATAAAGAAGTACAAATTGCCAATACACCAGAAAATCGAGAAGCTATAGCAGCATTTGATGGTAAAAAGCCAATTGAGTTAACAACCACAACTGGTAAAACTATTAGCTCTTCTGAAATTGGTAAAACTGCAGTTTTTGGTGGAGGCGGAGGCGCCGGCGGTGGCACAGATAATACTGCAGTAACCGAAGCTGCACATTGCTTATGGTTAGCCGCTATGTTAGAACATGGTGCTAACCAACCTATCGAATATTTTATGCCTTCTGTGTTGAAGGCATCCGCTAAAAAGATTTCAATTGGTAAAACTACCATTCAAGAAGTTTTAGACATTGATTCTTCTTGGCAAGTCTCAGCTTATCTATCTGCACAAGAAATTATTAAAAGAGGATATGCTAATAAGAATCATGTTTTTCATCGTGATTCAAAAGAAATGAAACAGATTTATGCTGCTAAAAAAGAAGCATTTAAAAATTCAGGTTTAGAAGTATTAACTGACGATAAATGGAATCCTGGCGATATATGGGCAATTGAAAAGGGTGTAAACTTAAATAAAGAATTAGATACCTCTTCAATTGCAGCATTAAACGCGGCTATTTTAAGATTATTTAAAGAACGTAAAGTTGTTGGTATTTCACTTAAACTTGTAAAGAAAGACGCAAAGGCAAAAGAATATAATATCGGCCAATCACCGGCTGCACATAAATTTGTATCAGCTGCTGTTAGATCTAATAGAGGAAATTTCTTTTCGAATAAAGGTGGTACCATTCAATTTTCTGGCGGTTCTATGGAAATCCGTCCAAATAATTATCTTGGCGCAAATAAAATTGAAATTTCTGGAAAGACCGCACGAGGCGGCGGTGCTGGTTGGGGCGTTATTATTGCAGCAGCAAAACGACACATGGGAGTAAATATTCCTAAGCATGCTGGTATTAAAAGAATAGCACAAAAATTAGCTTCCGGAAAAAACAAAAGATCTCAAATGTATTTTTATAAGATGGCTAAAGTTTCTGATCCTTCTCTTACATTTGATTATTTTATGGAACAACTCCCTGAAAAAGATGCAGGTTGGTTTTCAGCAAAATTAGCTGCGGTTATGATTACGCAATATTTGATTAATAATAAAGGAAAGAAAGCTGACGGCTTTGTAAACGCGATCGTAAATTATGCTGCATCAAGCTCAGACGATTCATCAGCATTTGTTAAAATTTATCAATAGGAAATTAATGTGCAAAGTTTTCGAACATATTTAAGAGAAGAAAAAAATACTCACATGACTCACATTGAAGATCAGGTGATCTATGGTGGAGTCAAAGGAGCTAAGCAAGCAATTTTAGCTTTAAGATCTTTAAGAGATATGTTGGCCGGCTCTGCTAAATCAGCTACTGATGTAACTGTGAAATGGGATGGAGCTCCAGCTGTCTTTGCCGGTATTGATCCAAATGATGGAGAATTCTTTGTAGCGAAAAAAGGTATCTTCAACGCAAATCCAAAGGTGTATAAAAGCCATGAAGACATTGATGCTGATACTTCAGGTGATTTATCTACCAAATTAAAAATAGCATATGATGAATTATCAAAGCTTGGAATTACTGGTGTTGTACAAGGCGACATCATGTTTACTGGTTCTGATTTAAAGAAACAAAAAATTGATGGTGAAGATTTTGTTACCTTTCATCCAAACACAATTGTTTATGCAGTGCAAGCATCTTCTGATGAAGCAAAGAAAATAACAAAAGCAAAAATTGGCGTGGTATGGCATACAACATATCAAGGTGGATCGTTTGAAAGTATGAAAGCATCTTATGGTGTAGACATATCTAAATTTAAAAATGTTTCTACCGTTTGGTCTAAATCTGCTGAAATTCGAGATTTATCTGGTACTGCAACGCTTACTGCAGCCGATACAAAAGAAGTTACACAGGCACTATCTACGGCTGGAAGAATATTTCAAAAGATTGCAGGTTCAACATTAAGAGAAATCGAAAAGAATCAAGAATTTGCTAAGATGATTGAGACCTTTAATAACTCTAAAGTTCGTGGTAAAGTCGAAGTAAAAGATACGAAGAAACATGTAAACGAATTAATTCAATGGATATCAGATAAATTTCAAAAAGAAGCTGATAAGCGTAGTTCTGAAAAGGGCAAACAGGCTCAATACGCAAAGAGAGATGAAATACTTAAATTTTTCTCTTCTGAAAATAAAAAGAATTTAAAATTAGTGTTCGATTTGCAACAAGCTATTGTCGCTGCGAAGTTAATTATTATAAATAAGCTAGATAGACTAAAAACTATAAATACATTTGTACTGACTAAAAAGGGGTTTAAAGTAACCGGCCAAGAAGGCTTTGTTGCTATAGACCGCGTTGGTGGTGGAGCAGTTAAACTCGTTGATAGATTAGAATTTTCAACGAATAACTTCTCTCCAGATATTATCAAAGGTTGGGAAACTGCTTCTCGATCTTAATGGGAAATAGGAATATGTACTCTTTCAAAGACTACTTAACCGTAGACTATACTCAAACCGGAGATGAGCTTCTCGCTCTTGCAGCTAAAAAGCGCAAGTCTGACGATATGGAAGAAGCTCTTACCGCAGTCCAACGCCAAAAGGCTAAAGCCAACTTTCGAAAAAATAGAGCTAAAATTGCTTTAGGTAAAAAGAAAGCTGAGAAAAAAATGGCTTCACCTGAGAAGCTTAAAGCTAGAGCTCAAAAGAAAGCCAGAGAAATTTTACTCAAAAGAATGCTAAAAGATAAAGATAAAGGTGATTTATCTTTTGCTGCCCGTCAAGGTATAGAAAAGAAATTAGATACTAAAAAAGCGCTTATATCAAAAATAGCGAAAAAGCTTTTACCACAAGTTCGCAAGGCCGAAAAAGAAAGAGTAACAAAGGCTCGTGGAGCAGGAGCTCAAGATGCAAAATAATTTTAAGAGCTTTTCAGAATTTCTTACAGAAAACACAAAGGAAGTTGTCTTCACATTTGGAAGATTCAACCCACCTACTACTGGCCACGAAAAATTATTAAACAAAGTTGCTTCACTTGCACCGGGTAATAATTATCGTGTATATGCGTCTCAATCTTCTGATCCAAAAAAGAATCCATTAGATTACGCTACTAAAATTAAAGTCATGCGTAAGATGTTTCCTAAGCATGGCCGTAATATTATTTTAGATAAGAAAATAAAAAATGCTTTAGATATTTTGGTTCAATTATATGACCAAGGATTTACTAAAGTCACAATGGTTGTTGGATCAGATAGAGTAAACGAATTTTCGGCATTAACCAATAAGTATAATGGAGTTAATGCAAGGCACGGTTTCTATAATTTTCAAGATGGTATTAGTATAGTTTCAGCCGGTGATAGAGATCCAGATTCAGATGCAGTAGACGGTATGTCAGCTTCTAAAATGAGAGCTGCTGCAGCCGATAATGATTTTTCATCTTTTTCAAAGGGATTGCCTTCTAAATTTAAAGATGGTAAACAACTGTTTGATACTCTTCGTAAAGCAATGGGTATTAAAGAAGAGTCTGAATATCGCAATCATATTCAATTAGAACCAATTTCTGAAAAGCGTGAAGCGTATGTTCAAGGTTCTTTGTACGAAGTTGGTGATGAGGTAATTATAAAAGAGTCTGGTGAAATTGCTACTATTTCTGTGTTAGGTGCTAATTATGTAATAGTAGAAACGACTTCTGGCAAATATCGTAAATGGTTAGAAGCCGTTGAAAAAGTCGAAGAAAAAATGAAAGATTATAAAAGTATGACTGCTAAACAAAAAGCAGCTCATGACAAACCTCGTCCAGGTGCACCAGAATCTAAGCATACTAAAAAATTTAGAGATATGTTTGGTGAGGAAAATTTAGAAGAAGCTGATGCAAAAAAAGCTTTGAAGAATAAAGCAGAAAAAACTGGTATATCATACGCAATATTAAAGAAAGTATTTGATCGTGGATATGCCGCATGGAGTTCAAGCCATCGTCCTGGCACTACTCCAACTCAATGGGGTCTAGCTAGAGTAAATTCATTTGCTACTGGCGGAAAAACGAGAACAACAGCAGATGCTGATTTATGGAAAAAGCACAAGGGTTAAACAATGGCTTACGAAGAAGGTTCAGACAAATTAGTAAAAGCTTATAAAAAAGCAACTCCAGGCGAGGCTGTAGATCCAGCTGATAAAGGTGAATATGATAACGAGGGTCAAATGGCCAAAACGCAACTCCGCGGTATTGTTGCTGACGCAAGTCATATGATTCAAATGTTTTCTGACGAACAAAATTTGCCTGAATGGGTTCAAAATAAAATTACTAAATCAGCTGATTACTTAAATTCTGCTCATCGTTATATGATGAATAAAGAAGATACTGATGAAGCAGTTGATTTTATGTCTGCTGGTAAATACGCGACTGTTATGCACCCCAAGACAAGAAAATTAGAAAAAATTCTAAAGACCGATTTAAAGAAATACGTAATGAAAGGATACCAACACATGGGCCCAATAAAAAATCGTGTTACGAAAAGCATGTTTGAAGAAACAATAGAAGAAAAAGCTGGAAAATATAGCCGTCGTGGTGATAAAGAATTATATCAATGGGGTGATATTAACCAAGCTATGATGGATTCGGGTTTGAACATGCGTCAAATTTTGAAAGTAATGACTGCATTAAGTCATGCTAGAGTTGGTTATAATGAAGAAAAAGTTCCTGCTGTTGAAAACAAAAAAGTAACTGGAAAATCATTTGACAATGTTCGTAATGGTACAACTAATGAATCAGATGCTGAATGGGAAAAATCATTAGAAAAACAAAAATTCAATCGGTTATCGCGAAAAGACCAAGAGACATTCAAAAAGCTGATGGCTTTAATGAATAAAGAAAAAGGCAAAAAGAAATAATGAAAACTTTTAAAGAGTATTTCACGAGCGAAGATACTATGACTGATATTTCCGTAGCTATAGGAAAAATCACCGGTCGTAGAGCTTATAAAAAAGCTGCTGAAATACTGCAAAAAGTTTGGGATCGTAAAAAAGGGTCTACTAATAAAAGCATTGAATATTACGCTGATCGAATTGCTAGACAATTTGTAAATAAATTAGACCCTAAGACATTAGCTGGTATGATATCTGAAGGTCCTGGAAAATCTGAGAAATGGGAAGATGGTTTCAAACGGCGTGTAGTAAAAACTACTAAGCCTGAGCATTTAGAAAAAGGTTATAAGTGGAGAATCAAAGGAAAAGATCGCGATGAAATCTCCATTAAATTGTATAAGAAAAAACCAGACTTTGCTGAATTTAAGAAACAAATGCGCAGAGTAGCTGGTCATGAGTTTGGTGGATGAAACAATTTAAAACATTTGAAAATAAAAGTACGCATTTAACGTATCATGTGGAGAATAATATTCCATTGCATGAAAACGTTTTTCGTGTTGGTTCACAAGCATATTACGAATTATTTCAAGAAGCTCGTAAGCAAATGAATTGTGGTACTTATATTCCAGAAGGAATTGATAAAGTACTTTTAGAAGAAACTGATATTGGCTATTATGACATGTACGAAGATCAACATGTACCATTAGATTGTCCATTAATGGAAGCAGAATATCAAGGAAAAGAAGTAAAATTAAATGATCCAAAACGTGGTGGCTCAAAGAAATTTTATGTTTACGTTAAGAATGACAAAGGCAATGTAATCAAAGTAGAATTTGGAGACACTTCAGGATTAAAAGCAAAAATAAATGATCCAAAAGCTAGAGCGTCATTTGCTGCTAGACATAATTGCGATCAAAAGAAAGATAAGACCAAAGCTGGTTATTGGTCGTGTAGATTACCACATTATGCAAAACAATTGGGTTTATCAGGAGGAGGTAATTTCTTTTGGTAGCTTATATTGACATTGGTAATATCAGAACTTTTTCAGTCAATGCAAATGAATCTGAATTTGTATGGCATAGAGACAGGGAAGATCGAGAAATAGAAGTATTAGAAGGAATTGGCTGGCAGTTTCAGTACGACGACACTTTGCCAAATTATATTAAAGAAGGTGATAGGTTTGTTATCAATAAAATGCAATACCATAGACTTATTAAAGGCAAAAATGATTTAATGATTAGGATAACAAAAAATGGCAACTAAGACTGAAGAAGCACGACTTGATCGTATAGAACAAAAGATCGATAAATTGGCAGAGTGCATGATTGCTCTTGCCCGCGCGGAAGAAAAGCTTGGCAATCTTGAAGAAGATACAAAATTATTAAACGAGCGCCTCAATTCGCAATCAAAAAAAATCGACAATGTAGAAATAAAAATTGATGAAACCCAAGTTACAGTGAGAGTTATTAATAGAATATTTTGGATTTTTGTTAGTACCGTAATGGCCGCAGGTGCGGCCGACTATTTTAATTTAATAAACGCAATATAGGGAGAGCTCCTGTGATAAACGATAATATTACGCAATCGATTGCAAATGCATACAAAAGTATGTATGAAGCAAAAGAAGTAAAAAGAGAATCTTGGGTACCTAAGCAGATTGCTGATGAAGACGTAGCAGACTTCATGGGTGCAGCTGCAGCGGCAGCTAAAGATGGTAAAAAAGATTTTAAATTTGGTGATAAGACATATAAAGTCACCATGAAAAAAGATACTGTTGACGCTATTACTAAGGAAGAATCAGTAAAAGAAAAAGACCAAATCGAGGTTTGCGAGAAGTGTGGTAAAGTACACGAAGGTTCTTGTGGATCAAATGAGAAAAAAGAAGTAGAAGAAGTCGCTGAGCCAGAAGCAAAGGGCGAAAAAGACTTCAAAGATATGCACACCAAGAATACTGAAAAGTCTGGTGCAGAAGACGACGGTACCGTAAAAGCATAAGGTAATTAATAATGGCACAATATAGTGTTAATAGGGGTAGACACTACCCCTCAGCTGGAAATAAAGACATCCATGAAGTAGTAATGCTTGCCGATAAAGATGGCAACATTATTAATTCAGCGGGCGCTGCTTCAAATATTCCAATTGCTGCCGGTTTAGTTGATGGATACTCACACATCAATAAGTTTGGATTTAATCCATCGATTGGTTCTGGTGCTTGGGAAGCTGTCTATGATGGTTCTAGCGCGTACACCTATACTACTCTAGCTGATGTTGCGGTAATTGCTTCAACAGATCCTGCCGACACAGGAGCTCTCGTCGAAGTGCAAGGATTGGATCAAGATTATAACCTTGTTGTTGAAGATGTTGCTGTAGGAGCATCAAGTGTTACTACATTTATTCGAATATTTCGAATGATTAAAAAGACAACCACTAATATTGGTGATGTTACAGCTACAGTAAATGGTATAGTATTAGCAACAATATTAGCCGGAGCTGGTCAAACATTAATGGCAATATATACTGTTCCAGCTGGAAAGACTGCTTATCTTCTAAAATTGCAATGTAATGTTACAAAGAATACTGATGTGCAATTTAGATTAATGACTAAACCATTTGGCGGAGCATTTACTGTAAAAGGTCAATTTGGTACTTTCGGTGTACCATTGGAATATAACTATCCAGTTCCATTGGTATTTACAGAAAAAACAGATATTGAAATACAAGTGCTGTGTGGTAATACCGCAGCAGCCGGTGCTTTATTCGATATTATATTAGTAAATAACTCATAAGGAGTAACAAATGGCAACAAAAACTGGATATCTTAAGGATTCCATTGCAAAAGCTGACGGATACTATAGCCCAAGAGGCGAAAAGCTAAAGGGTGGAACATTATCTCAGGCTGATATTGATGCTTGGAATGGTACTAAGAAAAAAGCTGCACCTAAGAAAAAGGTGGAAGAAGTAGCTGAAGAGTCTTCTGAGGAGGAAGACTCACCAGCTCCATTAAACGAAGAAGATCCACGTTCAACTGAACAAAAAAGTTTTTTTAAGAAAATCTTTAATAAATAAAGTTAGGAGTTAACTTTATATTGAGGATTTTTTGTGAAATTATTTGAAGTATTGAATGACGATAATTTTTTACTATATGCAGCAAACAATTACAGAAATAAACAATGTAGTGATGCTGAAGAATTTTACGATGATCTAAATCGATTTAAGTATATTAAAAGACTTATTAGTCGATATAGACAAAGCGGAGAATTGCAAGAACGTTTATTAATTAACCATGTTGTTATATTAGCAAATGTATTTGGAATTGAAGCTGCGGTAAGAATGTTATGGTATAAAATAAATCAAAGTAATTGGGATATTATAAAAACAATTCTTATTTACTTAGATTACATAAAAGAAGAAGATAGCATAGAAGTTGGTTTAGACCAACACTTAGTGGAAAAGTTAAGAAACATATGAGCATCATTTCAAGAACAGCAGATTTATTTTATGCGTATCGATTTATCAAATTGCTCGTTTCGAAATGGGAAGATACCGATGCTTATAAACTAGGTATATTAGATAAAGATGGTAAGCTACTTAAAAAATCAGCGCAATTAAAAACCTCTGAAGAGAAAGCCGCTTACACTGTTTTCCATCGTTTAGTTTTTAATATTAAAAGACTCCTCAATAAACTTCCATTTGGTAAAACTAGACTTGCGTCTTGGGCAACGGCCTTATTCTTAATTAAAGAAGAAACCGGTATGACAGACGAAGCAATTCAAAGAGTTTTAGATGAAATGGAAATAGATTTTGATCAAGATTTATTTGAATCAACTTGGTACATGTCTGAGAATAATCAACTTTATCCTGGCATTTATACTTTAGTAGATGATTTACCATCTCCAAAAACTGGTGAATATATAGCACATAAGAAAAGCCAGATTATGGTTCATGAAAATTGCTATCCTATAGGAGATATGTTAGGTGTTCCAATATATGAAGTTATTCATGTTGCTACACAACAAAAAATATTTGTAAATCCTGGAGATATTGTAAAATGATAGGATTCAAAGAATATATAAATGAAACGGCGGCAAATGCTGTAGCTGGTGGAGGTGTTGATTTAACTCCACATAAAAAAAGTGATTTTACCTACACCCGTAGAGATAAAAGAAAAAGAGAAGATACCGATTCAATGTATAAAAGATCTTTAGGTCTTAAACACATTAAAGACATGTTAGAGAGGAATAAGAAATGAGTTTAGGAAAATACGATAGAGTCACTGATATGTCGAATCCATTAGGAATTCCAGCTCATGACTTTATTCAAAATGCTTACGACGGTTCAGGTAATTTAATTACTGTAGAATACAAATTAGGTGGATCAATGGGTACAGTTGTTGCTGTATTATCAATGACATACGATGGTTCTGGTAACTTACTTACTGTTGAGAGGACATCGTAATGGCTTGGAGATTAAACCCATTCACTGGTAAATTACAAGAACTTGTAACTTCAGGTGGTGGTAATTTTGCCGAGACAGACACGCTTCAATCAGTTACTACTCGTGGTGCAACTACTACCTTGAATGTTACTACTGGTGGAATTACTACAACTGCTGATTCTACAATTGGTGGACACTTAATTCCAGATACCAATGTTACATACGATTTAGGATCTCCTGAATTAAAATTTAGACATCTATATCTTTCGTCAAGTACAATATATCTTGGTACGAATGATGATAGCATATCTGTATTGGATGCTGGATCAGGCCCAGAACTTCACGTAAACGCTGAACCAATTCGTACAACTATTAATCAATCGATTGATAATTCAACTACCGTACAAAATATCATTGATGGATCTGGTTGGCAATTACCTGGACCATATACAAACGAAGCAAATGCTGCCACAGCTGGTGTGTCAATTGGTCAAGCATATTACGATAATGGTGGAACTGTGAGGGTTAGGTTGGCATAATGTTAAAATTATATGCATTCATATTTGTATTAGGTATCGTAGGTGGAGCTATCTACGGTGCTAAATACTATTATGAAACAACACAAGCAACAATACAAAGGTTGTCTGCTGAAAAGGCTATATTAGACACAGCTTTAGAACAGCAATCAGCTTCGCTTGAAGCTATGCAAGCTGAAATAGAAAAACAAAATCAACTTACCACTGAATTACAAGCAAGTCTTCAAGAAGCTAATGCTGGATTGAATGAAATGAGAAGCAAATTTGCTAGACATGATTTAACTCGTTTAGCAGTTGCACGTCCGGGATTGATACAAACGAGAATAAACAATGGAACATATGAGGTTTTTAGAGAAATTGAAGAAAAAACAAATAACACGTCTGTTAGCGATCTTGAGCCTGCTACTACTGAGTAGTTGTTCATTATTTCTCCCTAAGCCAGACCCGCAACCACGAATAGTTACTGTAACTCAAGTAACATATCCAAATATTCAAACACCGGTAGCCCCACAACCGGTAGAACTCAACGACGTAAAATTTTATGTAGTTACGCCAGATAATTTAGATGAGTTCTTAGAAGAATTTGAAGAAGACAATGGTCAAATAGTTTTCGTTGCGACCAGTGTTCCTAGTTATGAAAATCTTTCCATTAATCTACAAGAACTTCGTAGATATATTCTTCAGCAAAAAGAAATTATACTATATTATGAAAAGGCAGTAGATTTTTCTGAAGAACGTGCTGCAGCTGAAGCTAGAGCAACCGAAGCTCAAGCAGCATTACAAAATGAATGATGAAAATGGTCTTATAGTATCTTTAGAAGACGCTCGAGCTCTTAGGGCTCGTAAACAAAAAGAATTAGAATATTATTTAGATCATTTAAAAGAACTCCAAGTAAAAATATCTTGGCTTGAAGCTGATCTTCGTTTAACTGAAACAATTATTAAAATTATTGAAGATGAAACCGTTGTTAACCTACCTCAATTTGAAGATACAGAAAAATAATTAATCATTTGTTATTTACAAAGTGACGAAAATAATATATAATAATACTATCTAATATGCACTAATACGTCGATATCAGTTTGTCGACTGGTCTATAATTTACAAGGAAAAAGATATGGCTAAAGTCGACTATATGGGAATTCAAATTGATTATTCCCGCGATGAACTTTTTGATACACTCGGCTTAAATAGATTGCAAGAAAGTTATATGAGAGATGATGAAACATCTCCTCAAGAAAGATTTGCATATGTAAGTTCTACATTTGCTTCAAACCCAGAGCACGCTCAACGCTTATACGAATATTCTTCAAAACATTGGTTATCTTATTCTACGCCAATATTGTCTTATGGCCGTTCAAAAAGAGGTATGCCAATTTCTTGTTTTTTAAATTATATACCTGATACGGCGGAGGGATTAGTTGATAACCTATCTGAAACAAATTGGCTATCTATGCTTGGGGGTGGCGTTGGCATTGGTTTTGGGATCCGTTCCGGTGATGATAAGTCTGTTGGTGTTATGCCTCATCTCAAGACTTACGATGCATCGTGCCTCGCGTATCGCCAAGGACGCACGCGCAGGGGCAGTTACGCTACTTATCTTGACATTTCTCATCCCGATGTTGTAATGTTCCTTGAGATGAGAAAACCTACGGGCGATCAAAATCTTAGATGCTTAAATCTACATCATGGTATTAATGTTACTGATCGTTTTATGGAGTTAGTAGAACGATGTACACAAGATCCAGATGCCGATGATGGATGGAATTTAACTGATCCGCATTCAGGTGAAATTCGAGATACTGTTTCAGCTCGTGCATTATGGCAAAAAATATTAGAATTAAGAATGGAAACGGGCGAACCTTATATTCATTATATTGATACAAGTAATCGCAATTTACCTGAATTTCAAAAAGAACTTGGATTGAAAATCCATCAATCAAATCTATGTTCAGAAATTATTCTTCCAACGAATAATGAAAGAACAGCCGTATGTTGTTTATCATCAGTCAATCTTGAGCATTATGATTCTTGGAGTAAGAATCCACAATTTCTGAAAGATATGGCTGAAATGCTTGATAATGTATTACAACACTTTATCGATAACGCTCCTGATCAAGTTGCTAGAGCAAAGTTTTCTGCAATGAGAGAAAGAAGCATTGGAATTGGCGCACTTGGTTTTCATGCTTATTTGCAAAAAGGTAATATTGCATGGGAATCTTGGCAAGCAACCAGCGCTAATGTTAGAATGTTTAAACACATTAGGAGTAAATTAGATGAAGCAAATTTGGAATTGGGTGAAGAACGAGGAGAAGCGCCTGATGCAGCTGGTACAGGAAGAAGGTTTAGTCATGTCATGGCTATTGCTCCCAATGCTTCTTCTTCTATTATTATGGGTAACACTTCACCTAGCATTGAACCTTTTCGTGCAAATGCTTACAGGCAAGACACCCTTAGTGGAGCGTATCTCAATAAAAATAAGTATTTGGATAACCTTATTAAAAGCAAATTGGATTCTGGCGAAACAAAAACTGAGTACGATGAAATTTGGTCGTCGATAATTTCAAACGATGGATCGGTTCAACATTTAAGATTTTTAAGTGAAGACGAAAAAGCTGTATTTAAAACAGCAATGGAAATAGATCAACGTTGGTTAATAGATCATGCTTCAAAACGACAAGAATTTATTGACCAAGCACAATCATTAAATTTATTTTTTAGACCTGACGTGAACATTAAGTACTTACACGCTGTTCATTATTTAGCGTGGAAATCTGGCCTTAAGACTTTATATTATTGCCGATCGGAAAAATTAGGAAAGGCAGATAGAGTATCGAAACGTATTGAAAGGGAAATTATTCAAGAAATAGATGTAAGTACATTAGCAGAAGAATCAACTTGTTTAGCGTGTGAGGGCTAAAATGAAAACAAATTTGACGGACGAAAGATCTTATTTCAAACCTTTTAACTATCCTTGGGCATATGAGGCTTGGTTAAAACATGAACAATCGCATTGGTTACATACCGAAGTACCAATGGCCGAAGACGTAAAAGACTGGCAAAAGAAATTGTCACACGAAGAAAAAGCTTTCCTTACAAATATCTTCCGTTTCTTTACACAAGGAGATATTGACGTAGCTGGTGGATACGTAAATAATTATCTACCTTATTTTCCACAACCTGAAGTCAGAATGATGTTAGCAGGCTTTGCTGCTAGAGAGGCCTTACATGTTGCAGCGTATTCGCACCTTATTGAAACACTTGGTATGCCGGAATCAACATACAACGAATTCCTCGAATACGAAGCAATGCGAGACAAACACGATTACTTTACAGATTTGTCGAACGCAAATGGTACAAAAGAAAGCGTTGCTACGAACATTGCGGCGTTCTCGGCATTCACTGAAGGTATGCAATTGTTCTCGTCCTTCATTATGCTCCTCAACTTCCCTCGTCACGGTAAAATGAAAGGTATGGGACAAATTGTTACTTGGTCTATTGTTGATGAAACAATGCATGCTGAGTCTATGATTAAATTATTTAGAACATATGTCGAAGAAAACCTTGAGTTATGGAATGATTCTTTGAAATCACAAATTTATACCATTGCTGAAAAAATGGTTGAATTAGAAGATAAATTTATTGATCTTGCTTTTGCAATGGGTCCAATGGAAGGATTAGAACCCGAACATGTGAAGAAGTATATTCGATATATTGCCGATCGTCGATTAATTAGTCTTGGACTAAAAGGTATTTTTAAAGTAAAAAGAAATCCATTACTCTGGGTAGAAGAAATGATTAATGCTCCTACTCATACAAACTTTTTCGAAAATAGAGCAACTGACTATGCCCGTGGTGCACTCACTGGTGATTGGGCAGAAGTCTGGGGTAAATCAGCAATAGTAGGAGGAATCTAAAGTACATGGGAAGTAAACGTACTATCGAATATTTTTGCGAAGATTGTCACGCAGAATATATGGTTACATGGGACGAAGACAATCTATTAGATAAACCACTATATTGTCCATTTTGCGGCTATGTAGAAGACGAATTAGAATATGATGAGGATATTGACCTATAAATAATCCATATAACTGCTATATGGATTACTTATGACACATTGGTTAATTGAAGAAAATATATCGGGTCTACCTCCCAGGGAAACAGCATTTGATCCAGAAGAAGGTGAATTGAATCCTAAAGAAATTTATGGATTTGTTTATGAAATAGAAAATACTTTGAATGGTAAGAAGTATATTGGTAAAAAGTTTTTTTGGTCAATGAAAACTCGCCAAGTAAATAAGAAAAAGAAACGTTATAAGGCAGAGTCAGATTGGAAAACTTATTATGGATCTAATGAAGAGTTAAAAAAAGACGTTGAAGAAATTGGTAGTGTTTTCTTTAGAAGAAAAATATTACATTTATGCAAAACAAAAGCCGAGTGTGCTTATTTAGAATTAAAAGAGCAAATTGAAAGAAATGCTTTAATTCGAGATGATTATTATAACGCTTGGATTCAAGTCAAAGTAAGAAAGGCGCACTTAAGAAATTTGTATGAATAATGTAATAGAGTTTCCATTAGATAGAATAAAAAAAGCTAAAGAGGAAAAAGAAACTCGCCTTGGTGCTGCTTCTAAAATAGAAATAGTTGATTCTATGCAATTTAATGTTGCGGCAGATGGAATTGATCAGTTAGTTAAAATATTATTGGAGTGTGGATATGATCCATTATCCAGTAAAGCTATGATTGACGATTTAGCTGTTATTATTAATTGTACTTATGCAATGTTATTAAGACACGATGGTGAATATCATATTTTACAAGACTTTTTGGACGATACAAAAATTTCTTTAGTTGAACTCCAAAAAATGATGGACCATCATAATGAGTTATTTAATAAGCCGGAAGATGACACATGATAGTTTGGAGAATAATTACAGCACCTTTTAGATGGTTAAAAGCTTTGGTGCTATGGAAACTAAAAATTGCGAAGGCTATATGCGTATGGATATCTAATTCGTGGAACACTTATTGGCGAGAAGAATACCAAATCACTATCTATTATCCTGGTGAAAAAGCAACTTTAGCAGATGGTTCAATTGTTGAAAAAGCGCCAGCAGAAAAAACATTTACAGCTAAAAAAATACTAAAGAAAAATCCCAAGCACTTTATGTGGATTGATTTAGATGATAGACATCATGAACTTAAATTCTTAAATCCAGTAGTGTTTCATGTTGTAAAAATATTTTAGGTGTACAAATCGCCAAAAGTGGTGTATAATATATTATAAATTGATTGAATGAGATGACCCATGATTATTATAGATTATAATGCAATTGCAATTGCAAACATTGTTATACAAAAACTCGAAATCAAAGAAGACCTAATACGTCATATGATTTTGAATTCAATTCGAATGTATAACAAAAAATTCAAAGATAAATATGGCCAAGTTGTTATTGCTAATGATACTTCATCTTGGCGTAAAGATATTTTCCCTCAATATAAATACAAACGTAAAGAAGGTAGAGAAGAATCTGAAATTGATTGGGATGAAGCATTTCGTATTATTAATCAAGTCTTTGAAGATTTAGGCGATCATTTTCCGTATATTACAATTCGTGTGCAGAAATGCGAAGCAGACGATATTATTGGTGCGTTGGTAGAACATACACAACAGCTTGGTTGTCATGAAGAAGTATTGATCGTTTCAGCGGATAAAGACTTTATCCAATTGCAAAAATATAATAATGTCCGTCAATTTTCTCCCATGACTAAAAAGTTTGTAGAAGATAAAAATCCAATTGATTATCTTACAAATCATATACTCAAGGGAGATGCTGGCGATGGTGTACCTAATATATTAAGTCCTGATAATACTTTTGTTGATAGTATTCGTCAATCACCAGTTACTCGAAAAAAAGCTTCTATGATTACTGACCTTATAATGGACGCAACCATTTCGTCAGACCAAGAGTTATATCGTAATTATATGCGAAATAAAATGCTAGTTGATTTATCTGAAACTCCGGGATATTTGAAAAAAGAAGCAATAGATAAATATCTAAATCATAAATTAGCACACCCGTCAAAGGTATTGAATTACCTTGTAAAGAATCGTTGTAAACTTTTAATCGAATGCGCAGGAGAATTTTTATAATGTCCTTATATGTTTATGAAGTTTTAGAAAAAGCTGCTGAAGCTAAAACAAAAGAAGAAAAAGTAGAAATATTACAAAAGAATAATTCTCTTGCTTTACGTTCTATATTGCGTGGTGGTATGGATGATACCATTCAATTTATTTTACCAGAAGGTATGCCACCTTATGATGTTGAATTAGCAGAGAGATCTGGTTTTACTCGTGGCGCTATTCAATCTCAATGTAAACGTTTTAAGTTCTTTATTAAAGGTGGAGAAGGTGAAAGGTTAAACACTATTCGAAGAGAAACAATGTTTATTAATATGCTAGAAAGTGTTCATCCAAAAGAAGCTGAATTATTGGTTATGATGAAAGACAAAAAATTAATCAAAAAAACAGGAACTGCTCACTATAAAGGTGTTACTAAAAAGCTGGTCCAGGATGCATTTCCCAATCTTATCAAGGATTGATTTTGTATAAATAAAATTATGAGCATATTATTATACTCATAGGATAGGACCTAGCTTCACTCGAGGCTTAGGTCCTTTTTACTTTCTAATACAGTCACTTCACAGGAGGAAATTTCCAAAACCTTTTCATCAACTCATAGGGAGAAGTATATAATATATGGTAGTTCAAATCGAAAGATTGAAGAAAGATACTAGAGAATTAGAATATTATATGAAACGTTTGGAGAAATCTGGTAATACTCAAAAGGCATTTTATATTCAACGAAAAATGGAGTATTTGCAGAGCAAAATTGATGAGATGAAAGATTATCACTTAAGTCATTAAGGAGGTTAGGAAATATTACTCGTGGAGGGGAGACCCTCCACAGTTTTATCAATCAAATCAATCACTTACGCTGTAACAATTTGTTACAATTTATTTTTTCCTTACAAATCAATCACTTAGAGCCGTTCAAGTTATAACCTATTGATTTGTAAGGAAAAAATATTTTCACAAAACTGTGTACTTTCTCAGATACCTGATGTAGAATATATCTATAAAATGATGAAAGAAAGGGTTTACTGGCGCCACAAGGCTAGAGCTTCAAAGCTACTGCATGACCCTTTCAACTTTTGAGGAATGAATATGTTTATAGTATACAACGTCAATAACCACGCTGATAACACAAAATTTGAAACGAAACGTGGTGCTTCCATTTCTAAATCATCGCTGAATAAAAAATACGATCGAGAATATGCTGTTGCTTCGTTAGAAGAATTTAACAACAATATTGTAACGATGGTTGAAAAAACGAATTTAATGACTGGTAAGAAATTTATGGAGCGTTCAGATACTCCATACTATTGTTCACCTTCCTCTGAAACTTATTGGAGTAGTTAATATAATGAGCCAAGCCACCCTCACTCAAGAAGAACGAGATATGATCTCATCATACATTTACGACGAGTATAAGTCGGTGTATGGCGTTAAGCCACGTTGGATGGACTTCGATGCTATGTCAGACGAAGAGCTGGAAAGAACCGCTGACGATCTCGAAGATCAAGTTATTGAGCAAGAAAAGCAGCGCAAGATAGACGAGCAAATTGCAATCAAAAAATTTAAAAACTTGGTTGCTATGACTATTGGTCTAGGTGCCAATGACGAAGAAACAGCTCTTCGCTGGTTGGTCCAAGACGAAAAATTCTATCACGCTCAAGACGTGGAACATTGGCTTTACAATCACGGTTTGCTGTTTACCGATTACGGTAAAAAGATGCTTGATAGGCTGTGCGATATTGTTAAATTCGAGGAGTGGGAAGATAATGATTAATTTTGACCGCGATAAAATTATTGTATCGAATGGATATATCACTAAAATCTTTGAATCAGAAAAAGCGGCAGAATTGTTTTTTGGAAAAGAAGAATGGAACGCAATAGTTACAGACATCCATTCTCAGTATACTTATAGTAGGATTAAGAATGAAGAATAAAGTTATATTAACCGATTGCGATGGTGTTATCCTTGATTGGGAACACTCTTTCGATCGTTGGATGAAACGCCACGGCTATGAAATCTTTGTAAATGGCGAATATAAAATGGATCTCAAATATGGTCTTGAACGATCTGAAGCAAAAAAGCTTTGCCGGATGTTTAATGAATCGGCAACAATTCGTCGAGTTCCACCTTTTCGAGATGCAATAAAGTATATTAAGAAATTACACGAAGAGCATGGTTATGTTTTTCATGCAATTACATCTTTGAGTGATGATGAATATGCTCAGCACTTAAGAACAAAGAACCTTACGGAATTATTTGGTCCAACTGCATTTGAAACATTTGTTTATTTACCATGTGGTGCTGATAAAGATGAAGCACTTGCTAAATACGAAGGTACTGGTTGCTGGTGGATAGAAGATAAGCCACAAAATGCTGAGTGTGGACTTAGCTTTGGATTGAATGCTGTACTAATGGCACATAGTCATAATGCTTATACAACAAGTGTTCCACGAGTTCAAAACTGGAAAGAACTTTATCATAGGATAATAGGAGAATAAAATGAAAAAATCTCTATGTGCAATAACATTTTTTAGTGTTGGATTTTTTACTAATTGTGCTTATGCTCAAGAAGAAGTTGCAACAGTTGAAAATGTAAAACCACGATTTGTTACAGTATATCGTCGAGTGTGTGAAGCTGTTCCAAATCAAAATACTATCAGTGACGTTGATCCATTGATAGGCGGTGTTGTTGGAGGAATTGCTGGCCATCAAATTGGTAATGGTTCAGGTCAAACAGCAGCAACAATTATTGGAACTATATTGGGACAAAGAGTTGCTCGTAATATTCAAATGGGTCCACGTTGTTGGGAAGAACCATTCCAAGAACAGCGTGGTTCAGTAGTTACTTTTAGATATAAAGGGCAAACATTTAGTCACACTTTTTTTGAATAAAATGGAAACGTGTTACCAAATATTGTTACTTTAAGAAACAAAACTTTATATATAATATTGTGAATTCGTTGAAGCGTGAAATAGGAAGTTTGGACGGGGGTTCGACTCCCCCCGACTCCACCAAGAACACATTCAGAAGTTGTATCACCTGCGGTAAACAATTTAAAGTGATAATAGATCATCCATCTGTTGTTCACTGTTCTAACGAGTGTGTTGTTGATGGGGTCGTTCTGGATTCGACAGACGACTGAAGGCACGTGGAGGATCGTCAGAGTAGACGTAAAAACTAAACTTAAAATAAACGCAAATGATGACGTTTACGCTCTAGCCGCTTAAGGTTAGATGGGGTTTTGGCGGTTCTTCCTTATTACCAAAAGAATCGTCTTCAGAATTACATTTAAACGTTGTAATATGTCTACGGTAGACATTATTATTAAGCGTGCTGAGCTTTTACCGTAGCTTGGCACATCACAAAGCTTTCAAAAGAAGCGAGGAGAAAAAATGAAACCTTTTGGTTTACGCAAGCGCGATTTGAGTAAGGCTATTGCAGAGGTAGGCATATATGTTGTTATTGCTTGTACTTTGGTAGTTTTACCATTTAGCGTTAACGGACTTATCTAAATTAGGATTGTACATTTGTTGTGATTTGATATATAATAGTTATATTATGAATATTTTTATACTGGACAAAGATCCTGAAATCGCAGCACAATTGCAATGCGATAAGCACGTTGTTAAAATGATAGTGGAGAGCGCGCAAATGCTCTCCACAGCTCATAGAGTTCTCGATGGAACTCCCTCCAAGAAACCCTCTAAATCTGGCAAAACAATGGTAACTCATTACGAGTTAGAAGATTATGAGGCCGACCTTATTTACTACAAAGCAGTGCATGTAAATCATCCTTGTTCTATATGGTGTAGAGAAACAGAAGCCAACTATAGATGGTTATGGACACACCTATATGCATTGACACAAGAATATAATTATCGCTATGGAAAATATCATAAAACTGAAAATGTCCAATGGCCATTACAATCACCACCGTTTAATATTCCAAAAGGTGAATTGACACAATTTCCATTAGCTATGAAATCGAATCCGGAATGTATGTTTCCAGATAACCCTGTAAAATCATATAGAATGTTTTATCAAACTAAACAAAGTAGATTCAAAATGGCTTGGACTAAAAGACCTATGCCTGATTGGTTTACAATAACGGAGGATAGTTGTGCAGCTTAGAGAATTAATTACGATACGAATGGATGAACTTCAGTCATATATGGAAAATAATGACCATATACATAATAAAATGGATGGACTGAAGAAGATATCTATCATCTCAAAATATTGGGGTGTATTGGACGAAGAAACTAGAGACTACGTCCATGCGGCTCAAACAGCCATTGAAGATCAAGTTCCCTGGGATTGCACTGCTAATAGAGCTTCTGAATAATGCCAACATATACTTACGCTTGTAAAGGTTGTAATCACGCATTTGAAAAAATTTTAAAAATTGCTGATAGAAAAGAACCGGAATCTGAACCTTGCCCTGAATGTAATGAAGTAAAAGTTGAACATACTCTTACACCAGTAGCTATGTCATATCAAATGAAAGGTGTAGTAGCTCAAGCTTCTCATGGATGGAACGACGTTTTGCAAAAAATCAAATCGCAATCAGGGAAAAAGAATACTATCAATGTCAAGTAAAACTCTTAAATTAAAATTACAAAACCTATTGCAGTTAGATCCAATTACTGGTAATCAAGAAAGAGTTTTTGATTTATATTCGCAAGGTGTTAACCTTTGTCTTTCTGGTTCTGCAGGATCTGGTAAAACTTTCTTAGCAATATATTTGGCATTAGAAGATATATTGTCTATGGATACTAATTATGAAAAATTAGTAATTGTGCGTTCAGTTGTGCCAACGCGTGATATTGGATTTCTTCCAGGCGATGAAGAAGAAAAATTAGATGCTTATGCTGCTCCATATAAAGCAATACTTTCAGAATTATTTACAGATACTGACGCATATCGAAAATTAAAAAATCAAAATGTGCTTGAATTTACGTCAACTTCTTTTATAAGAGGTATAACTATTTCAAACGCTATTGTAGTTATAGATGAATGTCAAAATTTGAATTTTCACGAATTAGATTCTGTAATTACTCGATTAGGTAATAATACAAAAATGATACTATCAGGCGATTATTATCAATCTGATTTTGATAAAGAAAAAGATAAAGAAGGTATATTAAAATTTTTACAAATCATTGGAAATATGAGTAGATTTGAACATGTTGAATTTAATTGGGAGGACATCGTAAGGTCTGATCTCGTAAGAGAATATATCATGACCAAAGAGATGATTGAGCATGGCAAAATTTAAAAGGTTTGATCCAAGAAATAAAAAAGCAGGTACACATAAAAAAAGAACTAAATATGGTAATATAGATAAAGTAGATAAGAAGAGACGTAAATTAAAGAGTACATAGTGAATGATGTGGAGATTATGGGCTAAAGCACTTGGTGAAAAAGCTTCTGACAATAATATAGAAGCTGATCAAATTGCAATTATTCGCACTACAATTGTTTTAGTTAATTTTATTACATGTTTTTTTATTATGGCAAATATCGTACACAATTGGTAATATTATGTTTGAACACGCAGATTGGAAATTAAATTATAAAGACTTAGAAGCAACTACTGGAGAAAAAGAAAGAACTTATGAAACTCCAGAAGGTAATAAGTATCCTTCAGTAACTACAGTACTGTCAATACTGTCAGAAGATTCTATTCGCGCTTGGCGTAAACGTGTAGGAGAAAAAGAAGCAAATAAAATTTCTCATCAAGCTTCAACTCGTGGAACTGCTGTTCATGCTATTATTGAAAAGTATATTGACAATGTAGAAGATTTTACTGAAGGTTATATGCCTAATGTTGTAGATACTTTTCGATCAGTTCAAAATGTATTGGATACTTATATCGGTAAAGTGTATGCTCAAGAGGTTGCACTTTATTCAGATCATTTACAATTGGCCGGTCGTGTGGATTGTGTCGCAGAATGGAATGGTCAACTTTCTATTATCGATTTTAAAACATCTCGTCGACTTAAGAAAAAAGAAAATATCGAAGGTTATTTTATTCAAGAAGCTGCATATGCTATTATGTGGGAAGAACGAACTGGTATACCAATAACTCAGTTGGTAACATTAATTGCTGTTGATGGCGAATATCCTCAAGTGTTTATTGAACGCAGAGATAATCACACAGAAAAATTGTTATCCACTATAAAAGAATATCAACGAAGAAAATTATTTGGAAGATAATATGGCAGAATTAAGCGATCTAATTAATAGCGGCAAAGATTATTTTCTAGATAAGCCGATTAATAAAGTTTCAGAATTTTATTTGTCTGGTACTATTACATCTCCAGAAGATTATATTGATTGGTTTAATCATATACGAAACGCTGGACCTAATGATATTATTTACCTTAGAATTAATTGTTTTGGTGGCGATCTCTATACGGCAGTACAATTTATAAGAGTTTTACAAGAAACACAAGCTCATGTTGTTGCTTCAGTTGAAGGTGCTTGTATGTCAGCAGCAACAATGATTTTCTTACAAGCAAGTGAATTTGAAATTTCTGGTCATTCATCATTTATGTTTCATAATTATTCTGGTGGAAGCTTTGGTAAAGGTGGAGAAATGATTGACCAATTAACTTATGAAAGAGCGTGGTCTGAAGATTTACTTAAAAACGTATATGCTGATTTTTTAACAGTGAAAGAAATAAATTCAATATTAGATGGAAAAGATGTCTGGATGGATGATATTGAGGTTACTAAAAGATTAGAATCAAAAGCTAAAAAGATACAAAAGCAAATAAAGAAAAAATCTTAAACATAGATTTCATATAAATAGTTGTATGTTAACGTTTAATGAATATCTACAAGAAGGGATTAATGACCCTTCAATTTTTAAAGCAATTTTCTTAGCCGGTGGTCCTGGCTCAGGAAAATCTTTTATGGTTGGAAAAACTGGTCTTACTTCTTTAGGATTCAAATCAATCAATTCAGACTCTGCGTTTGAATTAGCTCTTAAGAATGCTGGGATGAAAATGGACCCAGAAAATATTGCTTCTCCAGAAGCTCAAAAGATAAGACAAAAAGCAAAAGAACTAACCAATAAGCAAGTTGAATTAGCTTTAAAAGGAAGACTTGGTTTAGTTATTGATGGCACTGGAAAGGATTATGCGAAGATTGCTAAATTTGCTAATAACTTAAAGAAGCTTGGTTATGACGTTGGAATGATTTTTGTAAACACTGATTTGACTACTGCTTTAACTAGAAATCAAAAACGATCTAGAAGTTTACCAGATGGTATGGTAAAAACTATGTGGAAAGATGTTCAAAATAATATAGGTAAATTTCAAAACCTATTTGGCGACATGATGATTATTGTTGATAACTCTGAAGGATCGAATTACGAAGGCGCATCTACAAGCGCGTATAAAAGGATAAAACGTTGGTCAACACAAGTACCTGTTAATAAGCCACAAGTAAAAGCTTGGATGGCTGCTCAAAGGAGTTAATAATGGACGATATATTTGATTTTGGCTTTACGGCCGTTGACGAGACAGAACTTGAAGCAGTACAACAAGCCACTACACAAGCAACAACTGCAGCATCAAGCGCAGATCAATTACAAGCAAAGATTGATAAACTATATAATTCAATCACTCCACTTCTTACCAATCTAAAAAAGAATCCAGAAAAGGAATATATACTTTGGCCGAATCGTTTAGAAAAGGTCGAACAATTTGAAACACATTTACAAAAAATTTATATGGAATAATTATGAATAGTTATGACGGCTGGTTTTGGTGTCACGTTCAAAAGAAATTAGTACGGTGGGAGGATTTATATCGTGAGTGATAAATGGCATGGTGGAAAGGGTTCTAGATATCGTAAAGTAGATCAAAAAGCTTATAATGAAAATTGGGAACGAGTATTCGGTAAAAAGGATATGAAATTTACCACAGCTGAAGAATATATGAATGAAGAAATAGAAGGTGATACTCCTCCAGAAAGCGAAGAAGAAAGACAAGCGCGATTAAAGGTTCATAACCAGTGAATAGAGAAGCAGTTTACGAACAATTAAAAATAGACGAGGGGGTAGAGTATGAAATATACAAAGACCACCTCGGATATCCAACCTTTGGAGTCGGTCACCTTGTTACCGAAGCGGATGCCGAATACGGACAAGAAGTTGGAACAGCAGTCTCAGAAGAAAGAGTCAAGGAATGTTTCAGTAAAGATCTCGACACAGCAATTAGCGAATGTCATAATTTATACGGAGAAGGGGACTTTGGAAAGTTGCCGGGTGAAGTACAGGAGATCTTGGTTAATATGATGTTTAATATGGGGCGCCCTCGCCTCTCTGGTTTCAAGAAATTTAATGCTGCTATTGAAAGTGGTGATTGGTTGGAAGCAGCAAAAGAAGGACGTGACAGTCGTTGGTATAGACAAGTGACCAACAGGGCTGAAAGATTAATGGTTAGATTAGAACATTTAGCGAGTTTAGGACGATGAAATTACGAGATCAATTATTAGATGCAAGTAGAAAACACTTTGAAGGTCACATTGAAAAACATCGTGTGAATGTTGAAGTGTACTTAAAAAATCCTGCAGGTATAGGAGAACACTCTGATATTATGGAAGCTATTGAAGGTGAATTATCACAAATGGCTGAATATGATGACAAATTAGAAATGTTAGACAAATATTTTGGAGATTATTAATGGCAAAATTTAATAGATTACTTGATGCAGATTTTCTTCCTCCAAGAACTTGGATATTAGACTTGTCATTATCGTTTGATTCCGATGTTCTTAGCGAAGAAGAAGCTGCAGCATTAAAAGCAGTTGGTGTAAAAATCAATAAGAATAATAAAATCACTGTGCCTAAAGGTTTTAAAACTGATCTTGCATCAGTACCACGTGGTATATGGTGGTTTATTGCTCCATTTGATGTAGCACGTGCTGGTGTAGTACATGATTACATATATTGGTGTATTCGTCAATATCGCGACCAAAACGATCAACACGGTTATGTATCTGTTGCAGCAGCTGACGCAAAATACGTGGCTGATAAAGTATTTAAAGAAGCAATGGACGTTTCTGCAGATCATGTTGCTAGCTGGAAAAAATGGTGTGCATGGAAAGCCGTTTGTTGGTTTGGTGGTTCATCTATAGTACCTCGCGAGGAGCTTTAATGTATCTACTTTTACTTAGAGCAGCAATAACTGGAATATTTGGATCTGCTTTTGGTAAATGGTTTTTGAGTACTAGAGTGGGTATCTGGTTTCAAGTAAAACTAGATACATTTATGGAATATCTAGCTGTAAAATATGATATACATTTAGCAAGGAAAGAAGAAAAGTGGAGATCTGAATTTCCACATTTAGCTGCAAGGATAGATAAACTTGAAGAGATGGCTCATCCTGCAAAAGAATTACATGAGTTTGAGGTATGGCCAGAATTAGATAAAAGACTACAAGCCTTAGAGAAAAAAACAAAAATAAAAAAGTAGGAGTATCTTATGGCAGAGGAAACTAAACCAGCAAAATCAGCACCCGCAGATTGGGATGGTGATGGTAAAGTAACCGAAGAAGAAAAAGCAATGTATCTTGAATTTAAACGTAAGCGTTTAGAAGATGAAGATGCTATGCGAGACGCACAACGTAGTATGGCATGGTTTGCGTTATATGGTATGTTATTATATCCAGCTTGTGTATTAGGCGCATCATTCTTTGGTATGCCCGAAGGTGCGTCAACATTAGGTGATATGGCTCCAACATACTTTGTTTCTGTTGCAGCAATTGTTGCAGCATTTTATGGTAAAACAGCTTTTGAAGGTAAAAGCTAAATAGTAAATAAAATCCACGTCGTGATGACGCGATGATTCCCGTGTGGACTAATTAACGGAGAATAGATATGAAGAAATTTTTCTTCTTATTGCTGTTTCCTTTTGCAGCAGTAGCTCAAACGTATACAGATGATGTTGCAGAAATTATCAACAACAACTGTGTAACATGCCACCGTCCTGGTGGTGTAGGTCCAATGAGTTTCGAAACATACGATCAAGTACGCCCTTGGGCTCCTCTTATACAAATGAGAGTTGCTAATAGGGAAATGCCTCCTTATGCTTACGACCAGCATATTGGCATTCAAGACTTAGAAGGCGATTGGAGATTGTCTGATGAACAGATTGCAACAATCGTTGATTGGGTAAATGCAGGTTCACCTTATGGTGATCTTGATATTGTTCCTCAATTGCCTGAAATGCCAGATCCAGATGATTGGCGTTTTGCTGCAATGTTTGGACAACCAGATCTTATTGTTCCTTCTAAAGCCTATGATATTCCTGCCAACGGTAATGATTTGTGGAGTAAGGAATTTGTAGATCCTGGCCTTACTGAAAGCCGATGTATTAAAGCTGTACAAGTTAAACCTCGAGGTGATGCTGCTGCTGTAGTACATCATGCTAATTCAGACGTATATGTTTTTGACGAAGAAGGTGAATTGGTACCTTATGGTCAATTAACTGAGTATGCAATGGGCAAATGGGGTGAATTAATGCCTGAGGGTGTTTGCCGTACTATGCCAGCTAATTCACAAGTACGCTGGGATATTCATATGTTCCCAGGTGGTGTAGGTGCAACTGCTGAAGGTGGAATGATTAAAGACAATGTTGTAGAAATTGGTCTTTGGTTCCATGACGAAGATTATGCAGAAGTAAACGATGTGTATAATCAAGACCTTCGTTTATATCCTTTGAGAGAAGGTTATCAAAATGGACATCTCATTATTCCTCCTCATGGCTATGCTATGACTCAGGGCTTTCATAGTTTTGACCACCCTGTCCGTATTGATAGTTTTCAACCACACGGACATTTGCGTATGAACGCAGCTAGTTTGGAGATCTTTTATCCTGAAACAGGACGTACAGAACAAGTATCACAGATTTCTAATTGGTCAGCAACGTGGCATCACAGTCACATTTATGCTGAAGACGTAGCACCTCTAGTACCTGCTGGAGCTGTTCTAGTAATCAAGCAGTGGTATGACAATACTGCTGATAATCCTAACAATCCTGATCCTGATATGTGGGTAGTAGGTGGTTCAAGAACTGGTGATGAAATGTCACACGCTTGGATTGCTGTAACACATTTGGATGATGAGGGATATGAAACTATATTAGCTGACCGAAGAGAAAAGGAAGCAAGGAGTTTAGCAGCAAGTGATGATTAGAATATTATTTTTGATGGGACTTTTGTCTCAATATACAATAGCACAAGAAACTGATTTTAGTAGTATTGAAACAAATTGGAGAGTATGTGCTACTTGTCATGGTAATAATGGTGAGGGGAAGCCAGGATTCCCCTCATTGAATAAATTAACAAGTGAGTATGTCATTGAAGCACTGAGCGATTATAGAGATAGTGTTTATAGAGGTGACCAAAGCGCTATCATGTTTGGTATGGCAGCTGCACTTACTGATGAGCAAATTGAATTGCTTGGAAAGTATGCAGAAGAGGTTTTGAATGATGATTAGAATATTATTTTTGATGTTGGTATCTTTTACAGCATCAGCACAAAATTTTGCCCTGCTTGATACAGAGGGCAATTATCATCTGATGAGATACTATGGTAATTATGATAAGATTGCCAT
>Ga0255776_10000946_pt1 | contig 33551 bp, 35 predicted proteins | sample 071ome_19_FD_179974 | JGI IMG/M metagenome (GOLD analysis project Ga0255776, IMG submission 179974) | Coastal salt marsh microbial communities from the Groves Creek Marsh, Skidaway Island, Georgia - 071413AT metaG (version 2) | ecosystem: Environmental > Aquatic > Marine > Intertidal zone >... | reverse complement strand
GATTCACCTCGCCCAACACCAAAATAAAGAAAACCAAGTGATTTCATTTTTTGCGGACTGTATAAATTTCGGCCATCTATGATCACTGGATAATTCAAATCATTTTTTAGCTGGTCAAAATTCGGGCTGCGAAATTCTTTCCATTCTGTCGCTATCACTAATGCATCTGCTTGCTGTGTTGCCAGTTCCTTGGTTGCGGCCAAACTAAAATTGGGGCGACGACCATAGATGCGCGTAGCTTCGGCACTGGCCTTTGGATCATAAGCCACCACCTTGGCCCCTGCTTGCCATAGCGCCTCTATTAAGGTTCGACTGGATGCTTCTCGCATGTCATCCGTTTCTGGCTTAAAACTTAACCCCCATAGTGCAATGGTTTTACCCGATAGCTCATCATTAAATACGCGAGCTAACTTTTGGAAAAGGGTTTGCTTTTGAGCGTCGTTCACTTGTTCTACGGATTGTAGAATACTTGCTGAATAGCCCACTTCGCTTGCTGTCTTTACTAATGCTCGTACATCTTTAGGGAAGCATGAACCACCATAGCCACAGCCTGGATAAATAAAGTGATAACCTATACGGGGGTCTGAGCCTATGCCTTGCCTCACGTGTTCAATATCTGCCCCTAATCGCTCTGCTAGATTGGCCATCTCGTTCATAAACGAAATTTTTGTTGCGAGCATGGCATTGGCGGCGTATTTGGTTAGCTCCGCACTTCGAATATCCATCCGCATAATCTTGTCATGATTGCGATTAAAGGGTTCATATAACTCCCGCATTTTCGATGCTGCACGATCACTGTTTGTTCCAATGATAATACGATCGGGTTTTTGGCAATCTTGAACCGCGGCACCTTCTTTTAAAAATTCAGGATTAGAAACCACGTCAAAGTCGATTATGGCACCGCGGTTGGTTAACTCACCTAATATCACTTGAGTCACCTCGTCCGCGGTCCCCACGGGAACGGTGCTCTTATTCACTATGATTTTATTATCCATCATGTTTCGGGCAATCGTACTTGCCACATTTAGCACATAGGTTAAATCGGCAGAACCGTCTTCGTCTGGCGGCGTACCCACTGCAATAAATATAATGTCACCATGCTGAACCCCGCGCTTTGCATTGGACGTAAAGCTCAAATGACCTGAACGCATCGATGCTCGAATTAGGCCTTCTAAACCCGGCTCATAGATCGGTACAAACCCCTGTGAAAGGGCAGCCACCCTGTCCACATCAATATCCACGCACATGACATCGTGGCCGACCTCTGACAAAACTGCCGCTTGAACTAACCCAACGTATCCAGACCCAAAAATCGTTACCTTCATGCGAGCGCTTCCTCGTTGTAATAGGCTTTAAACCATTCCACAAACGAACGTACGCCCGTTTCGATATTTGTCCTTGGGCGATAGTCAAAGTCTCTTTGCAAAGGCGTTACATCTGCATAAGTGGCGTAGACGTCGCCGGGCTGCATTGGCGCATACTCTTTGATGGCTTTCTTGCCGAACGCCAGCTCAAATTGATTAACAAACTCCAAAAGATGAACAGGATTAGAGCAACCAATGTTGTATACACTGTACTGTTTCGGCAAGGCTGAGCTTTCAATGATCCTCATCATTCCCAGCACAACATCATCTATATAGGTAAAGTCCCTAAGATGGTTACCTTGGTTATAGAGCTTAATCGCTCGGTCGTTTCTTATAGCATCAGCAAAGATAAACGGCGCCATATCCGGTCGACCCCAAGGGCCGTAAACCGTAAAAAACCGTAACCCAATAGTTTGTATTCCATAGAGGTGCGAGTAACTGTGAGCCATGAGTTCGTTGGCTTTTTTTGTGGCAGCATAAAAACTCACGGGGTAATCAACACGTTGTTCCGTCGTAAAGGGCATTTCTTGGTTGTCGCCATATACAGAACTGGAAGAAGCATACAGCAAGCGCCGTATCGAGAACTCTCTACACGCTTCCAAGATATTGGCAAAACCAACAAGATTGCTTTGAACATAGGTGCCAGGCTGCTCAATGGAGTAGCGCACACCCGCTTGTGCGGCAAGATGTACCACCAATTGAATCGGCTCTTGCTCGAATACCTGGCGCAGGGCTTCAGCATCGGCAATGTTAAGTTTGTACAAGCGATAGGCGGGATATTTTTCTAATAATTGGTTTCGACGCTCTTTCAATTTTACGTCGTAATAGTCGTTGAAATTATCAACGCCGATGACCTGATACCCACGCTCTAGTAACTCACTACAAACGTGATAGCCGATAAACCCGGCGGAGCCTGTAACCAGTATTTTCATTACAAATGACCATGATCAAACTAGGGTGATATATTGGCCGGACATGCTATTAGTCGATTGTGACAACTAGATCGCAGAAAAATGGAGATACCATGACGCTTTGATTTCAAGCGGGTGACAAACTCGTTAGCACGAGACATAAAAAAGGCCTGATATTCAGGCCTTTTTCGTTAGGGATTTAGAAAAAAGGTATCGATTGGCTATACCAATACGAGGTTATCGCGATGTATTAACTCTGGCTCGTCCATATAGCCAAGCTTTTCTAAGATGTGTTTACTGTCGGTCTTTAATATTTTTTGTGTCTCAGACGCTGAATAGTTAGCAAGGCCCTTGGCGATGACTACGCCCTGCGCGTCGACACAGGCAACCACCTCGCCTCGCCCGAAGTTACCGGATACCGCCACAGCGCCCACAGGTAACAAGCTTTTACCCGATGCTTTTAATGCGCGAATCGCACCTTCATCTAATGTAATTTCGCCCTGGGTTTGTAAGTGCCCTGCAATCCACTGCTTGCGGGCCACCATACGCTCTTGGTCACTGGTCAGCAGTGTACCCAATGGCTCACCTTCGAATAGTCGTTGTATCACGTTTTCGATTCGACCACCGACGATCACCGTGCTAGCACCAGATCGAGCCGCCAAGCGAGCGGCACGTACTTTTGTAACCATACCTCCACGTCCTAACGCACCACCGTCACCGGCCACGGCCTGTACTTGTGGGTCTTCAGCCCTAGCGGATTCAATTAACGTTGCACTTGGATCATGGCGAGGGTCCGCTGTGTATAGACCATTTTGATCAGTGAGTATTACCAGTGTATCGGCTTCAACCAAGTTGGCCACTAACGCGCCAAGAGTGTCGTTATCACCAAACCGAATTTCGTCGGTAATGACCGTATCGTTTTCGTTAATAATCGGTACGACATTCAATTCGATAAGAGAACGTATGGCTGAGCGCGCATTGAGATAGCGGGTACGATTGCTTAAATCAGCGTGAGTTAACAATACCTGAGCCGTGAGAAAATCATGGCGGGCGAAATTGGTTTCATAACATTGCACCAACCCCATTTGACCAACAGCCGCAGCGGCCTGAAGTTCATGTAAGGCACTCGGTCTTTGCTTCCAGCCTAAGCGAGTCATCCCTTCTGCCACCGAGCCTGATGATACCAGCACCACTTCAATGCCTTTTTGCTTGAGCACGGCTATCTGGTCAACCCAGTTTGCGATTCCTTGACGGTTAAGACCCGCTCCATCATTGGTCAATAGAGCACTGCCAATTTTGATTACTATACGTTTCGCTTGAGTGATCGCTGCGCGTGTCATAGAGATGTGTTTTACCTTATTCCAAGGGAGGTGGCCGCCTCAAGTCATCACCCAGTATACAGGCGGCCGCGGATTTTCTTATTCGTTGGTATAAATAAATTCAGGGCCTTCGTCATCATCGTCGTCGGCCTCTTCTTCTGCTGCCAGCTTGGCTGCTTTTCTGGCTGCACGTTCATCCGCACGTTTTTGTGCTAGCTCTTCCATACGTGAGCGAGCTTCTTCTTCTACTACGGCACGATGCTGCTCTTCTTGCTCGATCAGCTCTGGGTTTTCTTCCGCCGCTAACGCTCTCTCATCTAGGAACGACATAATATCAAAGGCAACCTGTTGGGTGCCGAGGTTACTGATGGCAGATATTTCATATACCGGGCCTTCCCAGTTCAATTGCTCGATCACTTCCTTGCAGCGTGCTTCACGCTCATCCTCAGGAACCAGATCCACCTTATTCAACAGCAACCAGCGTTCACGCTTGGCCAGCTCAGGGCTGAACTTTTCAAGTTCGCTGATGATGACTTGCGCATTATCCGCTGGCTTTGATCCGTCATACGGATTCATATCGACAATGTGTAACAAAATTCGTGTACGCACTAGGTGCTTAAGAAAACGAATCCCCAACCCAGCGCCTTCAGAGGCACCTTCGATCAAACCTGGAATATCGGCAATCACAAAGCTTTTGTGTTTTGCGACACTCACCACACCTAGGTTTGGAATCAGGGTGGTGAACGGGTAATCCGCAACCTTCGGCTTGGCCGCAGAGACAGAACGGATAAAAGAAGATTTACCGGCATTAGGTAAGCCTAACAGGCCCACATCTGCGATCACCTTCATTTCTAACTTTAGGTTGCGGCTCTCGCCCATCGTCCCTTTTGTGGTTTGACGAGGTGCCCGATTGACGGAGCTTTTAAAGTGGACGTTACCTAAACCACGACGACCACCTTCTGCCACTTTAAGCTGCATGCCAGCTTCGGTTAAATCGCCTAAAACCTCTAGGGTATCTTCGTCGATGACGGTGGTACCCACTGGCACTTTCAAGAAGTTATCTTGCCCAGCCTTACCACTCATTTCTCGGCCCATACCGCCTTCACCGTTTTCCGCTCGATAGCGGCGAACGTAGCGATAGTCCACAAGGGTGTTCACAGCATCGTCTGCAACTAAGTAAACGCTGCCACCATGTCCACCATCACCACCATCTGGACCGCCTTTGGGGACAAATTTTTCACGGCGGAAGCTCATACAACCGTTACCGCCCTTACCGGCTTCAACGCTTATACTGGCTTCATCAACGAATTTCATTTTTTATCCCCTAAGGTTTGGTGCTTATGTTCATTGTAGTGCGCTCAATCAAAGTGACAATCTGACTACAATGACATCCTAATTCTGAATTGGCTCTGATATGGCCAATATAAAATCAAAAAAAGCCCTGCAGGATAGACCACGCAGAGCTTTTTTGAGGTGCTTAACGCCGTATATTAGTTAGCAGCAGGAACGATGCTAACTTGCTTACGGAAAATGCGACCTTTCTTTTCAAACTTAACGTAACCATCCGCTTTAGCGAATAGAGTGTGGTCTTTACCACAACCTACGTTGTCACCAGCGTGAACTTTTGTGCCACGTTGACGAATGATGATAGATCCAGCAGTCACAAATTGACCACCGAATGCTTTAACGCCTAAGCGTTTGCTAATACTATCGCGACCGTTACGAGTACTACCACCAGCTTTTTTGTGAGCCATGAGGTCATCTCCTTAATGAGAAGCTTGAGCCTTTGGATATTCTACTCATACTTCTTTTAGTTAATCTTTAATGAGGAAGGCATTCGCCTTCCGCTACATTATGAATTTAAGAATTAAGCAGAAATGCCAGTAATCTTAAGTTCAGTGAACCACTGACGGTGGCCCATTTGCTTCATGTGGTGCTTACGACGACGGAACTTGATGATCTTCACTTTCTTGTGACGACCGTGTGCAACTACCTCAGCAGTTACTTTCGCGCCTTCAACAACTGGCTGACCGATTTTAACGTCGTCGCCGTTGCCAACTAGAAGAACTTTCTCAAGTTCAACAGTTTCACCAGTAGCGGTTTCAATTTTTTCAACTTTAAGGGTTTGACCCTCTTCAACGCGGTATTGCTTACCGCCAGTTACGATAACTGCGTACATTTTATCTCTCCAAGAGCAGATTTAACGCTTGCCTAGTCGTTAACCGGTATAGATAACAACATTTTGGGTCGCTACTTGGCCGCAGTACATCTAAGAAATCTTGCTGTACTTATGCGCCTACTTCTATGAACCTCGCTCATGAAGCTCTATGGTAGGGAGCGTAGACCGACACAACCAAAGGCTGTGAGACAAGTCGGGCGCAGGATTATATAGGAAAGTTATCCATGAAGCAAAGCCAGATTGTCTTTGAATTAGGTCAACAAAATGCCTTTTTTAGCTGGATTCGCCTTGCGCTTATGCTTAGGCGTCATTAGGATACCAGCCTTCTTCGTATAAGTGCCTATTCATGCTAGTAAAAGACATATATTCCGTTGTTGAAAAGGATTTTGAGCACGTCAATCAGCTGATTATTGAGCAGCTTCGCAGTGATGTCCCAATGGTGGAGAAAATTGGCCATCACATCATCGAGAGCGGCGGTAAGCGCATGCGCCCGCTATTGGTGCTTTTGGCGGCAAAATCCCTCTTAAACAACGAGCAACTAGCGGAACTAGGGGGCAAACACGCCCTTTTAGCCAGTGTCATCGAATTCCTTCATACCGCAACCCTGCTCCACGACGACGTGGTAGACACCTCGGACCTGCGCCGAGGAAAGGCCACCGCGAACGCCAAATTTGGCAATGCACCGAGTGTATTAGTAGGCGACTTCCTCTATAGCCGTGCATTCCAAATGATGGTGGAACTCGGCTCCATGGGGGTCATGGACATTCTCTCCAACGCCACCTGTGTGATTGCCGAAGGGGAGGTCATGCAGCTCATGAACGTGAAAAACCCAGATGTGGGTGAAGACCGCTACATGAGCGTCATTCAAGGCAAAACAGCCATGCTGTTCGAGGCCAGCAGCCATGCTGGTGCCGTTCTATGTCAGGCGACACCAGAGCAAGCTGAAGCCCTGCGCTTATATGGACACCACCTAGGTATGGCGTTCCAGCTCGTGGATGACGTACTGGACTACGTTGGCAATGCTGAAGACCTAGGTAAGAACGTCGGTGATGACCTTGCGGAAGGCAAGCCAACCCTCCCCCTCATTTTCGCCATGCAGAACGCCAGTGAAGCTGATTCAACCTTGATTCGCCAGGCCATTCGCAAAGGCGGAACAGAAGACTTAGAAAAAATCGTTGGCATCGTTCAAGCCTGCGGTGCCATTGATTACACCAACCAGAAAGCCCAAGAGCACGTGGCCGCAGCTAAGCAAGCGATTACGATCCTTGAGGACACTCAAGCCAAAGCCGCTTTAGAGGCCCTAGCCGATCTGGCTGTTTCTCGTAAGAGCTAGACGCCTGATACATAAGGGGCTCCCTACAAGAAGCCCCTTCAACACCTTCTTTCTACCACCACCGGCAACCGCTGCTAAATATGGCTATGGTGTCACAGCCCTCCGACCCAAGTCATAGTGCATTAGGGAACAGACCTGATACATTACTGTCCCATTATGGAAACAAATGGGGTAACTCAAACATGACTAAAGTACTGTACGCGCTGTTGCTGACAGTCTTGAGCCTGAACACAATAGGCTCACCTTTCGACGCATCGAGCGATAGAACCACACCACTGTCCGCCAGCGAGGCCATCCAGTACTCGGTTGAACCCTCAGCCGACGGCACTCAGATACTTTTTTCCATGGCGGAACACGTGTATCTCTACCGCGACAAACTGAAAACCTATGACGCGGATAAAAACCCAATTAAAGCCGGCCAATTTTTAGAAGAAGCCGAAATCATTCAAGATCCGGCTTTCGGTGAAATGGCGGTGTTCTTTAATTCAGCCACCTATGCCATCGACGCCAGCGAATTACCCGCAGGCACCTCAAGCATCAAGGTAAAATACCAAGGTTGCGATAAAGCCATCGGTTTGTGCTATCCGCCTACGACAATTGATGTTGCGATCAATGCAAAGGCCTCTGATGCCAAGCCAGCGCTTGCAACGACACCCGCTGAAGCAGGTGATTTAGAACTCAGCAACGCATCTGGCATCACCTCATTCTTACAAAACGCAGGCGCTATTGTGGTCGTCGCTACCTTCTTGGTTCTAGGCATTGGCCTTACGTTTACGCCCTGTGTATTGCCGATGGTGCCTATTCTATCGAGCGTGATTGCAGGTCAGAAAGATCTGACCACGAGCAAAGGCTTTGTGATGTCCACCACCTATGTATTGGGCATGGCCATTACGTTCGCATTGGCTGGCACGGTAGTAGGCCTTATGGGTGCACGCTTTAACCTTCAAATCTACATGCAACAACCGGTCGTATTAGGCGTGTTTGCGGGTCTATTTGTGCTATTGGCCATGGCCATGTTCGGTTTTTACGAGTTGCGCCTACCTCGCTTCATTCAAGACCCACTAGATCGCTTAAATCAAAAGCAGGAAGGTGGTAGCTGGATCAGCGTATTCGTCATGGGTGCTTTAAGCGCGGTGGTTGTGAGCCCATGCGTATCTGCTCCTTTAGCGGGCGCCTTGGTCTACATCAGCACTACTGGTGATGCGGTTCTAGGTGGCTTTGCATTATTCGCCCTTGGCCTTGGCATGGGCCTACCACTGATTGTCATCGGCACAACCGGCGCATCCATGCTACCTAAAGCGGGCATGTGGATGGAACAGGTGAAGCACTTCTTCGGTGTTCTTCTGCTAGCCGTTGGCCTTTGGATTCTCGGTCGCGTACTACCCGAAAGCATCTACCTGGCAGGTTGGGTCGCGCTACTAGCCATCTATGCTGTGACATTGGGCGCATTTGAGACTGCGGAAACCGCCAAACAACGCTTTATGAAAGGCATTTCGCTGATCATGTTTGCTATCGCAATGATTCTGATGGTGAAGATTGCATTCCCAGGTGCAGGCACCTCAAGCAACACCACCGTGATGAGTAACGCAAACGGCAATCCACAAGCGACCATTGCAAGCGCAGATACCCAAGGCTTTTTCGAAACAATGAAAGACGAGGCCGAGTTCAACCAAGCATTAGCCGAAGCGCGTGCAAATGAACAGCTGGTGTTCGTGGATGTCTACGCCGAGTGGTGCATCGAATGTAAGATTATGGCTAAAACTTTGTTCGCCGATGGAGAAGTGCAGGCGTCGATGGAAGATTTTCGTCGTATTAAGTTAGATATCACCGAGTTCAACGAATTCCATAAAGCCTATCTAGAAAGCAATGGGATCTTTGGACCACCGGCTCTGTTATTCTACGGTTTAGATGGCGCTCAAATCGATGAGGCCAAAATTTTAGGCGAAATTTCTAAGCCAGATTTTCTAAATCACTTGGATCAGTTCGATCCCTAATCACCCACTGAGTGGTGACTCATAAATAAAAAAGGCGCTATGCGCCTTTTTTATTTTCTTGAGCCTTCGTTGCCAGCGCGATCGCGACAATCAGTCACGCTCATCCTTTACCTCTTGGGCTAGCTGATACAATTGATTCTTTTTGTAGCCCGTATGCTTTGCCGCCAGCGCTGCAGCCTGCTTCATGGGTAGTTCTTCTGCCAACAACAAGGTTAACTGAATAGCGTCGTCTGACACCTCTTGTTTTTTCTTGGCCAGCGCCCCTTTCACCATCAACACAAACTCGCCTTTGCGCTGATTATCATCCGCCTCTACGATGGCTCGAACTTCTGCCACCGTGCCACGTAAAAAGGTTTCAAACGTCTTCGTCAGCTCTCTTGCCAAGACAATCTCTCGATCCGTACCAAGAACATCTTCCATATCCGCAAGACTATCGAGAATCCGATGCGGTGATTCATACATGACCCAAGTACGCTCTTCCGCCATCATGGACAAAAAATACTGCTTACGGGCCGCTGTTTTTGCAGGCAAAAACCCATCAAATAGAAAACGGTCCGTTGGTAATGCTGCCGCACTCAGGGCAGTGATGATGGCACAGGCGCCCGGCACAGGCACCACAGAAAAGCCCGCATCCACCACTTGCTTGGCCACATGAAACCCAGGGTCAGCAATCAACGGCGTACCGGCATCACTCACCAAAGCCACCGACTGTCCCTGCGCCAACTTATCCACAATTTGATTCGCCGCCCCGGCTTCATTATGATCGTGAGCGGCCATTAAGGGCTTTTGGATGCCTAGATGATTCAACAAACGCTTGGTATGTCGGGTATCCTCAGCAGCAATAATGTCGACCATTTCTAACACTTCTTGTGCACGCGTCGAGATATCTGCCAAATTTCCTATTGGCGTAGCCACCACATACAGGTGATTTTCTGCCATAATGCTTTGCCTTACTCATTGGGTTGTATAAGTGGATTATGTTTAATTTTCGCCTCGCTGTCTTTGTTGTCTTTGCATTGTTTTTAGCTGCATGCTCGACACAACCTCAAAAGAGCACCTCAATAGCCGGTTCTGCTGACGTTTTAGATACCCCCCTTGGCGACGCAAAACGAATGTTTGAGCAGGGCCGCTTGCTCGATACAGAGTCGCTACTGGCAAAACTGGATGTCCAAGCCCTTAGCGAGAGCGACCAAATTTTATACCACTGGATCAGTGCTAAACTGGCCGTTGCCCTTGGCCGCGGTGAAGCCGCCATCCTGTCATTGAACTCTGTCCCCCCGGGGGCTTTCGCCTCTCTAACAGACATTGACCCCAACGCACCGGGTTTTTTACGTGCGTCTGCCCTACATCTAAAAGGCGAGTTCGTGGCCAGTGCCCGTGAGCGCATCTTCCTTTCTGGCGTGCTATCGGGCGAGATCTATGATCAAAACCACCAAGCGATTTGGGCAAGTTTAATGCAAGCGGAAATGAGCGATATCGAAACGCTCGGTATTCACGATAACACCTCGCTGTTCAAGGGCTGGCTAGACCTCGCTCTCATCATGAAGCGCAACCAAATTGACGTAGACAAACAAATTCAGCACTTACGACTTTGGCAGGCACAATATGATGGACACCCTGCCGAAAGAGACCTACCAGGTGGGCTAGCTGAATTGGAGACTTATGCAGAGAACAAAGCGAAATACGTTGCGATCATGCTGCCACTATCGGGCAAGCTTAAGGCCACAGGGCGAGCCCTAAGAGACGGCATTATGGCCGCCTACTACGAAGCGAAGCAAGCTGGCGCCGAGGTCCCAGAGATCAACATATACGACACGGCTCAAACCAACGATTTTTGGCAGCTTTACAAACAAGCCATTCTGGATGGCAATGAGATGGTCATCGGCCCCCTCACCAAAAGCCATGTTGAACGTTTACAAAGTGAAGAGCGCCTACCTGTGCCAACCCTCGCTCTAAACTATGGATTAAGAGATAAAACAGAAAATCCAGAGCAGCTATTTCAATTTGGCTTAGCCGTTGAGGACGAAGCTGATCTAGCGGCTCTATATGCTCGCCAGCAAGGCTACAAGAGTGCGATAGCACTTCTGCCTAAAGGCCAGTGGGGCGAGCGAGTATTCAAACGCTTTAGCAGCACTTGGCAACAGCAAGGCGGACACCTAATTGAGGCTCAGTTCTTTAATGGCAAAGGGGATTACAACCGTGTCATCAGCCGCTTACTCGCAGTGGACGACAGCGAAAGGCGTGCTCGTAACTTGAAGAGACAACTGGGTGAATCTATCGAATTCCAAGCACGTAGAAGGCAGGATGTGGATTTTATTTTCGTGGCAGCGTTACCCGAACAAGCACGTCAAATCAAACCAACCCTAGCCTTTAACTTTGCCAACGATTTACCCATGATTGCCACTAGCCAGATATACAGTGGCAAGCCGTCACGCAGTAAAGACCGCGATCTAAATAATGTCGTGTTTTGTGACATCCCTTGGATGCTGGAAAACACGCCCCTGAAGAAAAGCGTCCATGCTCTTTGGCCGCAATCCCGAGGCGGGCTAGATCGTTTGTATGCGCTTGGTGTAGATGCCTTTAGACTTTACCCTAGATTAGGGCAGATTAAGGTGCTTCGACATAGTAGCATCCCAGGAGTCACTGGAGAGCTGGCCATGGATGAATATGGACAGATCGTCCGTACACTGCCATTCGCTGTATTTGAAAATGGCACAGCGAAAAAGACACAAGGATATGTGCACAATGTTCAACGTCAGCAAGCCGCTGTTGAAGGCATTTAAGTCAGATAAAAAAACAAACAATACGCGTGAACAAGGGCTCAAATTTGAAGAGCTTGCTCTCAATTATTTAATTGAAAACGGGCTCGCCCTTGTCGATCGGAACGTTCACTTTTCTACCGGTGAGCTCGACCTGATTATGCGTGAGAGAGAAACACTGGTTTTTGTAGAAGTCAGATATCGTAAACACAAACGATATGGCGGAGCCGCAGCAAGTATCGGCTGGGACAAACAGCGTAAGCTGATCTCGACCGCCCAACTCTACTTAAAGAAGCATTTTAAAAATCAACCACCTCCATGCCGATTCGATGTCATCGCCGTCGAGGGGGAAACCAAGCAGAATATCCAATGGATTAAGAACGCCATTGGCTAGAAAAAACACCGCAAGGTGGGTATGCTTGGTGAAAATTTGAGACAAGATTATGCATTTTCAAGATCGTATTCAGCATCATTTTCAAGCCAGCATTGACACCAAACAGCAGGCGAAAGACGTATTAGCGCCATTCATCGAAATGGCCAGCGAATCTATGGTGACCACGTTAGTGAGTGGCGGCAAGATTCTGACCTGTGGTAACGGCGGCAGCGCAGGTGATGCACAGCACTTCTCATCTGAATTATTAAACCGCTTTGAGCGCGAGCGCCCTAGCTTGCCCGCCATCGCACTGACCACAGACAGCTCTACCGTCACCTCGATTGCCAACGACTACAGCTACAATGAGGTGTTCTCAAAACAAATTCGTGCACTCGGCAATGCCGGCGACGTGCTGCTGGCCATCTCCACCAGTGGCAATAGCGCGAACGTAGTACAAGCTATCCAAGCTGCCCATGACCGTGAAATGAAGGTCGTCGCGCTAACCGGTAAAGATGGGGGCGACATGGCGTCACTGCTACACCCAGAGGACATTGAGATTCGCGTACCAAGCAATGTCACTGCTCGTATTCAAGAAGTCCATCTCGTGGTCATTCACTGCCTGTGTGACTTAATTGATTGGCAACTGTTTGGGCCAATGGAATAGCCACAACCAAAATAACCAAACAATAAAAAAAGCAGCTTATTAGCTGCTTTTTTTATTACTTCACGATGGTCAACGAGGGTCGCTTCCCAAATGGCTTCACATTATCTTTCACCTCTTCAGCCGGCTTAGGCTGCTTAGGTGGCGGGTCATTTGGATCTGGGGCGCCAGCCTCATTACCAAACACCATACCCTCGCCTGTCTCCTTCGCATAGATCGCCAAAAGAGCCACGGTAGGCACATATACATTCTGCGGAACACCTGCAAAACGCGCGTTGAAGCTCAACGCATCATTATTGATCAACAAGTCTTTAACCGCAGAAGGGCTAATATTCAGCACGATCTGCCCGTCATTTACGTATTCCATTGGTACTTGCACCCCCATGATGTTGGCATCAACCAGCACATAAGGAGTGGAATCATTATCAAGAATCCACTCATACAAAGCACGTGTCAAATACGGACGGGAAGGTGTCATTCGCGAATTTCTCTCTCGGCTTCCGTTAAGCTCGCCTGGAAAGACTCACGTTCAAACAAACGATCCATATAGGCCAATAGGTTTTTGCACTGCTTCTCTGGTAAATCAATACCCATCATAGGTAAACGCCACAACAATGGAGCCGTAACACAATCTACAATGCTGTACTCTTCACTCATGAAGAACGGCTTTTCAGCAAAAATAGGAGAAGTACTGATCAAGCTTTCACGTAACTCTTTGCGCGCTTGAGTCACTGCATCGTCGTCTTTATTTGCCAAAATGATATCGGCCAGTGAGCACCAGTCTTTCTGAATGCGGTATAACCACAAGCGGCTTTCAGCTCGAGCAACTGGGTAAACAGGCAACAATGGTGGATGAGGAAAACGCTCATCTAAGTATTCCATCATGATGCTAGGCTCATATAGAACCAAATCACGGTCGATAAGAGTGGGAACACTGTTATAAGGGTTAACAGACGCTAGATCTTCTGGTGGGTTGCCAGGGTCGACGTCATGGATCTCAACCGCCACACCTTTTTCCGCAAGTACGATGCGTACGCGGTGACAGTAGTGATCCAGTGGATCTGAGAAGAATGTCATGGAAGAGCGTTTAGCCACTACACCCATTTGGGATTTCCTCACCAATTAAATAGAAAAATTCGGGCGCGATTATACACCATTTGACCAAACTTGTGGGAAATATCTCTCTTAGCTAGAAAAGACCGATTGAAAGCAGCGCCTTACGCCCATAAAAAAAGGGCGATGAATCATCGCCCTTTCTCCTAACAGTCAATGCTCAGCATTAGGCTATTAGTGGATGTCACGCCAGTATTCACGGTTCAAGTAATACACTGGGATGAACAAGATGGCCAGGAACAACAGAACCCAGAAGCCAATCTCTTTACGATCCATTGCAATAGGCTCGCCCATGTACACAAGGAAGTTCGTTAGATCGGTTACTGCGCGGTCAAACTCTTTCGCGTTTAACTCGCCTTCTTCTGCTAGATACAGAACGCCGTCTTTCTCTTCAGTAATTTCTTGTGCTGTTAGAGGGTCATAACCCACAACCACAGGCGCAGTACCTTTCACCTGACGACCTTGTAGACCTTCAAGTACGTGTGGCATACCTACGTCTTTAAACACAGTGTTATTAACACCGTAAGGACGCATTGGGTCTTCGTAGAAGCTGCGTAGGTAGGTGTATACCCAGTCTGCACCACGAACACGAGCCACTAGCGTTAAATCAGGAGGGGTCGCACCGAACCATTTTTTGGAATCTTCTGGACGCATTGCGATTTCCATCAGATTACCAATTTTGGTTTCAGCAAAGATCAAGTTCTCTTCCATCAAATCCGCAGGGATACCCAAGTCCTTAGCGACTCGATTATAACGAGCAAACTTGGTGCTGTGACAACCCATACAGTAGTTAGTGAACAACTGAGCACCACGCTGTAGAGACGCCTTGTCTTCTAGATCCACTTTCATATGATCCAGCGGAATATTACTACCACCAGCTGCAAACGCGAAGGCTGGCATAATGGCAAATAAGATTGCGATTAACTTTTTCATTAGCCTGGCACTCTCTCTGGAACGGGTTTAGTTTTCTCTTTAGAAGAAATGATTGGCAACGTAATAAACCAAGCAAAGTAAACAAACGTACCTACCTGACCCAAGATCTGATACAGACCAGATGCAGGCTGAGTACCCAACCATGTCAACAAAATGAAGAACAATGAGAAGATCACAAGGTTAATGCGAGTGATCCAGCCTTTATAACGCCATGAGCGAACTGGGCTACGATCCAACCAAGGCAATACGAATAGGATTGCAATGGCCGCACCCATCAAGATAACACCACCCAACTGAGAGCTTAGGAAAGGTAGGTCAATGGTCCAAGCACGAAGAATCGTGTAGAACGCACCAAAGTACCATACAGGGGCAATGTGCTCAGGCGTTTTCAAACCATTCGCTTCTTCAAAGTTGGGCTTTTCTAGGAAGTAACCGCCACCTTCTGGAGCGAAGAACAGCACCGCACAGAAAACAAATAGGAATACAACAATACCCACCAAGTCGTGAACGGTGTAGTAAGGGTGGAATGGCACGCCGTCTAGAGGGCGACCTTCTTCGTCCTTATGCTTCTTGATATCAATACCATCTGGGTTGTTTGAACCCACTTCGTGTAGTGCAAGGATGTGCAACACCACCAAGGCAACAATAACAAGTGGCAAAGCAATAACATGTAATGCAAAGAAACGGTTCAGTGTGATACCTGAAATAAGGAAGTCACCACGGATCCACTCTACCAAGTCACCACCAATCACTGGGATTGCACCAAATAGAGAGATGATTACCTGCGCACCCCAGTAAGACATTTGTCCCCAAGGCAGTACGTAACCCATGAATGCTTCAGCCATCAACATTAAGTAGATGAACATACCGAAGATCCAGATCAGCTCGCGCGGCTTTTGATAAGAACCGTACATCAAACCGCGGAACATGTGCATGTAAACCACGATAAAGAAGAAAGAGGCACCAGTTGAGTGCATATAACGGATTAACCAACCCAACTGAACATCACGCATAATGTATTCAACAGAAGCAAATGCACCTTCTGCCGTAGGAGTATAAGACATGGTCAACCAAACACCGGTTAGGATCTGGTTAGCCAACATCAGCATTGAGAATACGCCGAAGAAGTACCAAAAGTTAAAGTTCTTCGGTGCGTAGTATTTGGACATGTGCTTTTCGAAAGTCACAGTCACTGGTAGACGATGATCTACCCAATCCATGAACGCTTGAAACTTGCTCATTATGAATTCTCCTCATCCACACCGATGATCAAGGTGTTCTCATCCAAATAGGAGTGAGGTGGTACTTTCAAGTTCGCTGCAGCAGGCGAGCCAGAGAATACGCGACCCGCTAAATCGAAGCGAGAACCGTGACAAGGACAGAAGAAACCACCTTTCCATTCGGTGTCGAACGGCTCAGGCTTAACTTCAGGGTGATATTTAGGTGCGCAACCAAGGTGTGTACAAACACCTTCGATGACAGCCACTTCTGGCTTACGAGAGCGAGCAACGTTATCAGCATAAGCTGGTTGCTGGTCTTTATTATCATTCGCAGGGTCTTTTAGACGATCGTTCAAAGAATCTAAAAGCGCAATGCTTTCATCGGTACGGCGAACGATGTACACAGGCTTACCGCGCCATGCAACCGTAATCATAGCACCCGGTTCGATCTTGCTAATGTCCGCTTTCGCAGGAGCACCTGCAGCTTTCGCCTTTTCACTTGGTGTCCAAGATTTTACAAAAGGCACAGCAACGCCGACCGCTCCAATACCGCCACCCACAGAAGTGGTAGCGATGAGAAAGCGGCGTCGACCGTGATTTACGCCATCATTGCTCATTCTGGCATTCTCCCATCAACTTTTTTGAAATCTGTGCAGCTCAGTACTATCTCATCCATTTACCTATAGATAAATGGCTGTTTTCAGCACTTTCTTTATTCCAGCATCCTATTACTTAAGCACAAACACAAGGACACCGGAAAAAAACCGGCACAGATAGTAATGAAATGTACCCCACCTTACAAGAAGCCAAGTCAATTTCCTGTAGGTTTTCCGGGGCTAAGCTATTGTTTTTGGTAAAAAAAACGCCCAGATAATAATCTGAGCGTTTTTTCGAGCGAACAGTCCAAAAGCGAAATTAACGCTTGGAGAACTGAGGCTTCTTACGTGCTTTACGTAGACCCACTTTCTTACGCTCAACTTCACGGTCGTCACGAGTAACGTAACCCGCAGCGCGTAGAGCTGGACGTAGAGTCTCATCGAATTCCATCAAAGCGCGTGTGATACCGTGACGGATCGCACCAGCTTGACCAGAAGCACCACCACCTTGAACAGTGATGTATAGATCGAACTTTTCAGTGCTCTCAGTTAGAACAAGCGGCTGACGAACAACCATGCGTGAAGTTTCACGACCGAAGTACTCATCTAGAGGACGCTTGTTAACAACGATTGCACCAGTACCAGGACGCAAGAAAACACGTGCGCTGGAAGATTTACGACGGCCAGTACCGTAATATTGATTAGCCATGATTGATCCCCTTAAACCTTAAGCTCTTTTGGTTGTTGCGCAGTGTGCGGGTGCTCAGTACCAGCGTACACTTTTAGCTTACCGAACATAGTGCGACCTAGAGAGTTCTTAGGAAGCATGCCTTTAACAGCTAGTTCGATAACACGACCAGGCTTACGGGCTTGAAGGTCAGTGAAGTTGATTTCACGTAGACCACCTGGGTAACCAGTATGACGGTAGTACATCTTGTCTTGTGCTTTCGCACCAGTAACCGCTACTTTGTCAGCATTGATTACAACGATGTAGTCGCCAGTATCAACGTGCGGAGTGTACTCTGGCTTGTGCTTGCCACGTAGACGAGATGCAATCTCAGTAGCTAAGCGACCTAGAGCAACGCCTTCAGCGTCGATCACAAACCACTCACGTTTTACAGTTTCGGGTTTTGCAGTATAAGTTTTCATAATCTTTAATATTCCGCCTAATCAGCATGTTACCTACAACAACTGGTTCCCAGTTATGGGGCAACACAGTGTTAGGGCTTCGTTCGGGGAAACGATGGCGGCGGATTATACAGAAGTCAAAACAGGATATCTACGGGTTTTTAATGCCAAATTCAGAGGTTCAAACAAAGAGGAGATAAGCCCAGCAATAGATGGATCCTTAAAGCCGCCTAGTACTTCTCCCCTTCTTTGAAATTCAACAACCCTGCCGTCAGCGCCAACAGCGCCACAACTGCATTTAACAGGATCGCCACGGCCATTCTACCCTGCTGTTCAGGGTTTTGATCGTAACCGAGCACCCCGCCAAGATAGTACGCGGCAGCGGAGCAGAAAAAGGCAATCAGCAGCATGGAAATAAGAAAATACCCTCGGCCGTCATCCAGTTTTAACTGAAACTGCTCAACCTGCTGATGGAAAAAGCGATAAGAGAGCAAACTCAAGCCAATGGTTAACGCCAGTGTGAATAAGAAATACAGGATCATAGCCAACCCCCAAATGGAATCATGACCAGGCCTAAACAGGCCCTACCCATCCCAGTGGTTCCTAACACGGCCCTTGATTAAAGTCGTAAAGGAACCCACCTGTGATAAGCCTAATACAGATTACCACCGCCTCAAGTCCAACCTAGCCGCAGTCAGCCAATTTGCGATATTTCTCTCTAAATTCACTGTGCCTTAAACCAAAAAAGACTCCCTAAGGAGTCTTTTATGACCATTACTTAAACGGGAAGCCACCGCCGCCCATTGGAGGCATTCCGCCACCGCCTGGGCCGCCACCGCCCATACCAGGCATGCCCTTCATCGCACTCATCATTTTGCGCATACCGCCCTTGCCGGTCATTTTCTTCATGACCTTTTGCATTTGCTTATGTTGCTTCAATACCCGATTAATAGCCTGAATATCCGTGCCCGAGCCGCCCGCAATGCGCTTTTTACGGCTACCGTTGATTTTATCAGGGAAAGCTCGCTCTAGCGGGGTCATTGAATTAATAATGGCTTCGGTTTGGGCTAGCTGTTTCTCTGCCATGCCCATTTGATCGGCACCAACGCCCATGCTGCCCATACCAGGCAACTTATCCACAAGCCCCATAAGGCCGCCCATGTTCTTCATTTGCAGTAGCTGATCACGAAAGTCTTCGAGGTCAAATCCACGACCTTTTTGAATCTTCTTAGCAAGCTTATCGGCTTTATCCTTATCGATCTTGCGCTCAGCTTCTTCGATCAAGGAAAGTACGTCACCCATATCCAAGATACGAGAGGCCACACGATCAGGGTGGAACGGTTCGAGTGCATCGGTCTTCTCACCCATACCCAGGAACTTAAGGGGCTTACCCGTGATATGGCGAACCGAAAGCGCCGCACCGCCTCGGGCATCACCATCGGCTTTGGTCAGTACCACACCGGTTAATGGCAGGGCGTCATTAAAGGCTTTTGCCGTATTCGCAGCATCTTGCCCTGTCATGGCGTCCACCACAAACAAGGTCTCGACGGGCTTAATGGCACCGTGCAGTTCCTGAATTTCAGCCATCATTGCGTCATCAATGGCCAAGCGACCTGCGGTATCGACAATCAGTACATCAGCAAACTGGGTTTTAGCTTCTTTGATAGCCGCATTCGCAATATCAATAGGCTTTTGCGACACGTCGGACGGGAAGAACTGGGCTCCCACTTCACTGGCTAGGGTTTCTAGCTGCTTAATAGCGGCTGGGCGGTAAACGTCCGCACTGACCACCATGACCTTTTTCTTTTCGCGCTCTTGAAGAAAACGCGCAAGTTTAGCCACCGTGGTGGTTTTACCGGCCCCTTGAAGGCCTGCCATCAAGACAACAGCAGGTGGCTGAGTGCTTAGGTCTAACCCTTCGTTAGCCTCACCCATAACCGATTGCAGCTCTTCATGAACAATCTTAAGGAAGGCTTGACCAGGGCTCAGGCTCTTTAATACTTCGCTGCCCACCGCACGTTCTTTCACCTGATTGGTGAAGGCTTTCACCACAGGCAAGGCTACATCAGCCTCTAATAAGGCCATACGCACTTCACGCAAAGTGCCCTTAATATTGTCTTCAGTAATTTTGGCTTTGCCGCTTAAAGCCCTTAAGGCGCCATTTAAGCGGTCTTGAAGATTCTCAAACATCTATACATCCGTCGCCACAGTGTGCACAATTGACAAGCATTATAAAGGGAACCTATTCGATTGTCTCAGGTTCCTACCCTATACAGACGAAATAGCCTCAAAGAAGGCTATCGATAACGAAACGTAGAATCAGGACAGTCTTCGAGTTATGGCCAGTGTATTAGCCGTCATCGCCATCTTTCTATACAGCCTAGGCAGTATTCGCCAATACCAGGCGGTATCGGCACGCCACACAGAATTCCGCCCCCAAGTGCTGATATTAGGCACCGCAGCCGTACTGGCGCACGGATTAACATGGTTCACCCAGTTGAGCTCACAAAGTGGCGTCAGCTTTGGCTTCTATAATGTGGGCTCCCTAATTTCCCTAGTCATTGCGGCAGTGATTGTCATCAGTGCCCTCAAGAAGCCTCTAGAAAACCTCTTCCTAGGGGTCTTTCCCATGGCGGCACTGCTACTCATCATCAATGAGGTCGCGACTCCATCCAGCCAAACTGTGATCATGGATCAGGGCATCAGTGCCCATATCATTTTTTCCATCATGGCCTACAGCATTCTCACCATTGCTGCTTTTCAGGCGATTTTATTAATGGTTTTGGACTATCAACTTAAGCACAAACACATGACGGGCATTGTTAGAGCCCTGCCCCCCTTACAAACGATGGATCGACTGTTGTTTGAGATGCTCGGCATTGGCACGCTATTGCTGACACTGGCGATTGGCAGTGGTTTCTTCTTCCTAAGTGACCTTTTTGGCCAGCACCTAGCTCACAAAACAGCCTTTACCATTCTGGCATGGGTCACCTTTACCGCCCTACTACTGGGACACTGGCGCTTCGGCTGGCGAGGCACGACCGCGTCAAAGTGGACCCTAGTGGGAACCGGGTTTCTTATTCTGGCGTATTTTGGCAGCAAATTTGTCCTTGAGATCGTGCTACAAAAGGCCTAAGAGGTGCAGCCCTTAGGTTTTCTGTTACACTAGAGCACCTTTTGTAATCGAGACCCTCACGAGTGAGCGACATACCCTTATCCTTGCTGTTCGCAGCCCTTTTCTTTCTCGTTATTTTTTCAGCATTTTTCTCTAGTTCCGAAACTGGAATGATGTCCCTCAACCGCTATCGGATGCGACACCTTGCCAAGAGTGGCCATGGCGGGGCCAAGCGAGCGTCTCGTCTATTGGCTAGAACCGATCGACTGATTGGCGTGATTCTCATCGGCAATAATTTCGTCAATATCGCTGCTGCGTCTATCGCGACACTCATTGCGCAGCGCATTTGGGTCGATAACCCCGAACTCGGTGTGTCCATTGCGACCGTACTGCTGACGCTGGTTATTCTTATTTTTTCTGAAGTGACTCCAAAGACCATTGCAGCTAATCACCCAGAGAAAATCGCCTTTCCAGCATCTTACTTACTTCAACCTCTACTCATTCTGCTAATGCCTTTCGTATGGATTGTGAATGCCATCGCTAATGTACTGATCAAAATGACGGGGTTACAGCTTGACCAAAGCAGTAAAGACCTACTGAGCACAGAAGAATTCCGCACCCTAGTGCATGAAGCGGGGGCGATGATCCCGAAACAACGCCAACAAATGCTGTTGTCCATCCTAGATTTAGAAACCGTGCGCGTGAACGACATCATGGTGCCTAAACATGAAATCGTCGGCATCGACTTAGATGATGACATTCGTGAAATAGAAGAAGTACTGCGCTCGAGCCAGCATACTCGCCTGCCCATTTGGAAAGGCAACATCAATAACATTATTGGCGTTTTGCACATGCGCAACGCTGCCAAAGTGTTAGCAAAAGATGAATTTAATAAGGCGGAGTTACTGCAAGTCGCGAGAGAACCCTATTTTATTCCTGAGACGGCTCAGCTGCACAACCAGCTCTTTAACTTCCAAACAGAGCAGCGCCGCATCGCCATTGTGGTTGATGAGTACGGCAATGTTCAGGGCATAGCCACTTTAGAAGACATCTTGGAAGAAATTGTCGGTGAATTCACCACAGACATGTCCACCACCAGCCCAAGCATAACGCATCAGGAAGATGGCACCGTCATCATCGATGGCACCACCAATATTCGAGAACTGAACAAAACGCTTGAACTGGACTTACCGATCGACGGGCCGAAAACCTTTAGTGGGCTGATCATTGAAACCCTAGAATACATTCCAGATGGACCAATCTGCTTGAAAATCGAAGATTGCTGCATCGAAATCCTTAGGGTTCATACCAATACGATTGCGTCCGCTAAAATCATTACCAACGGCTAATCCAGCTTCAGTCCCTTTGTATGCGCAAAGGGACTGGCACCGACATATAACAGGCATCCATGAATCATTCGGCACACTTGCCCCGTTCGCTGTCCATTGCAATTTTAATCATCGCGGCCACCCTATTCGCCTCTAACCATATTTCTGCACGCTTCGCTTTTGACGATGGCACCGGACTGTTGTTTGCCGTGTTAGCACGAGCCTCCATGGCCCTTGCCATCATGACTGCACTCGCGCTGTTTTATCGCAATTCCTTTCGCGTTCCTAAGCACCTCAGGAAGTGGCAGCTATTGCAAGGGGTATTGATCGCACTGCAGAGTCTTTGCTTATACACGGCCATAACGCAAATCCCCGTCGCTTTGGCGCTATTACTCGTGAACACATGGCCAATGATGTTTATCTTGGCGAGCTGGCTGTTGAAGAAGAGCGAACCAAGCACCATCACCCTTCTGTTGTTGGCCTTGATTTTGTTTGGCTTATATTGGGTGCTTGATTTACCTGAGCACCAAGAGATCACCCTCACCTGGATCCTCGGCGTGATATTTGGAACGCTATCAGCAATATTTATCGCGGGGGCCATGTGGCTGTCGCAATATCAATTAGGCAGCTTACCCGGCGCCGTTCGCAGTGCCTACACCATGGTGACAGTCATTGCGGTGTGCGCCGTAGTTGGCGCCAGTGGTTGGATTGAAGGCGGTCTATCTGCGCCTTCGACCTCGACAGGTTGGATCGCTGTGCTGTCTCTTGCACTGCTGTACGGCACGGCATCGACGTTATTGTTTGCATTGGCACCCAAACTGGATATGGCACACAACTCGCCCATGCTCAATGTGGAGCCTGTCGCATCCTTGTTTTTAGCTTACTGGCTTTTAGGGCAAACCCTCACCCACTCGCAACTGGTCGGTGGCGCCATCGTAGTAACCGGTATTATCGCCATCGGCATGAAGCGCAAACCGAACATTCGACCGAGCTAAGGCTAAGCAGCCAACACAAAAAAGCCGAGCACAGCTCGGCTTTTTTACTCACAATGACGAATCCATATTACAATGTCACACTCACAGCAGCAGCACAGTCTAACGCTTGCTGTGTAGCATGCTCTATTGACTCGCCCGTTGCTAATGCGACCCCCATCCTGCGAGTGCCACTGACCTCTGGTTTGCCAAATAAACGCAATTGAGTGTTCGGTATCCCCAAGGCTTTTTCAATATTGCCAAATTGCACACTTTGGCTTTCGCCTCGCACTAAAATCACCGCCGATGCACTGGGCCCGTTTTGCTGAATTCGCGGAATTGGAAGACCCAATATCGCGCGCGCATGTAACGCAAATTCAGACAGATCTTGAGACACCAAGGTAACCAATCCTGTGTCGTGTGGGCGTGGTGAGACTTCACTAAAGATGACATCATCACCTTTTACAAATAACTCTACGCCAAACAAGCCGCGTCCACCCAGCGCACCCGTTACTTTTTCCGCCATGTCTTGAGCCGCATTTAATGCCGCTTGTGTCATGACTTGTGGCTGCCAAGATTCTTGATAGTCTCCATTTTCTTGTCTGTGCCCGATGGGCTCACAAAACGAGGTAACGATTTGTCCTTGACCGTCGGTATGGCGCACCGTTAACAACGTAATTTCAAAATCAAAATCCACAAAGCCTTCAACGATGACTTTGCCTTTGCCGGCTCGACCACCTTCTTGGGCGTAATCCCACGCGTTCTCGACGTCTGCGTCTGTTTTCACAAGGGATTGCCCCTTACCCGAGGAACTCATAATCGGTTTAACGACACAGGGTAAACCGATCGACTGCACCGCAGACAGGTATTCGTCTTTGGTTTGAGCAAACTCATAGGCGCTTGTGGCCAGCCCTAGTTCTTCAGCTGCCAAACGTCGAATGCCTTCACGATTCATGGTCAACTGAGTTGCCTTGGCTGTGGGCACGACGGTAAACCCTTCGTTCTCCAATTCTGCCAAGGTGTCAGTGGCAATAGCTTCAATTTCCGGCACAATCAGGTCAGGATTTTCTAATTCAATCACCTGCCTGAGCGCTACACCATCTAACATAGAGATCACATGACTTCGATGCGCCACTTGCATGGCCGGTGCATTGGCATAGCGATCAACCGCAATCACCTCAACACCTAAACGTTGCAACTCGATGGCCACTTCTTTTCCTAGCTCTCCCGAGCCACATAGCAGCACTCGCTTACTGGTCGCTGTGAAAGGTGTACCGATAGTCACGCTCATGGCCTGCCCCCTAAAAAATAAAAACGGCCAATACTTTACCAGTATTAGCCGTGGCTTTGTGTAAAAGTTTTTGAGACTGCTTAGAAAGTCATCAGGTTGCCAGATTCGGTTTCTCGCTGTTTTACTTTTTCAATCACATCGCGTTTTTGATCATTGTCCATTTGACCCCATTGCGTGATTTCTTCGCCTGTACGGTAACAACCAATACAGACATCATTTTCATCTAATGCGCATACGGCCACGCAGGGGCTTTTTACCATTCCAAAAACATTTGTATCAGACATATCGACTACTTCACTCGTTCAAACTGCGGCAATGCCGTCAATTTTTCTTTATAACGTTTCGCATTTTGTACATAAAATGCTGCACTCATTTCCAGCTGCTTCTGTTGAGCATCGCTCAGTTGTTTTTTTATGACGGCTGGGCTACCTACCACCATAGACCCGTCTGGGATTTCCATCCCTTCTGGAATAAAGGTATTGGCTCCAATCAAACAATGCTTACCGATTTTCGCGCCATTCAATACCACACTGTTGATCCCGATTAAGGTGTAATCGCCCACCTCACATCCATGAAGCATCACCTTATGCCCAACCGTGACGCCCTTGCCAATCACGAGTTTAAAACCTGGGTCTGTGTGCAGTACCGAGCCATCTTGAACATTGCTGTTTTCGCCAATCACGATCAAGTCATTATCTGCCCGAACCACAGCGTTAAACCAAATGGAGGCATTATTATGAATTTCGACATTGCCTATGACATCCGCACTCTCAGCAATAAAGTACTCATCACCTTTAATCGAAACCTCTTTGCCATCCAACGCATATACCATGCTGTTATCCCCTTAGGTATTCATCCACTCGACCAATGGCCAATTCAAATTCTGTTTTATAAAAACGATTAAACATTTCAGCGAGCATCACGGCGGTTAACCCCCAGATGGTGTAATCCTCATAATACCATCTTGGCCCCCGAAAACTGCCGAATTGATCAATCTGATCTGGCTGACCTTCCAAAAAGAAATCCAAAGGCACCCTAAAAATGGCATCAATTTCAGAAGGCTGAGCCACTAAATCCAGTTCGTGGGGCACAATACCCAGTACGGGCGTCACTAGGAACCCATAGCGAGACACCACCTGATCTAAAGGGCCAATCACGTTAACGATGGCAGGGTCCAAACCAATTTCTTCTTGCGCTTCGCGCAGTGCGGTTTCAACGAATCCTTCACCCTGTTCTGTTTTTCCACCGGGAAATGCCACTTCGCCTTTATGGGTGGGCAACTCAGAAGAGCGTTGGGTTAAAATAACTTCCGGTTGCTCGTGATCGGTAATCGCGACTAAAACCGCCGCCGTAGCTAACTGATCGATGCCTAACACTCGAGGCTGGTGATCCTGGACTTGTTCTATCAAACCTCTTAACGCCATACCGCTACCTCTTTACACCTGTGCGTATTTTAACCAATACAAGGCCGACTTTCAGCCCTAAATGGACTGTGGGAAAAATTAGAAAGACCGCACAGTTTTACTGTTTTTATTTATAAGTTTTTCGACTGCTTAGTAGTGTTTATATAACCACACCCACTTAAAAAGTGAACCTTATTTCACGGCTATGCCCGTAAGTACATGAATTTTATATATTTTTAATTAATTTTAGTCCGATTGGCACAAAAATCATTAGTCCACTCAAGCCATGTCAGCCTTATTTTTGGCCTTTTGACAAGCTTATGCGACATCAAAATGACAGGTAGACTAAGCGGATAAAATTTCAAATTATAAACGTCATTTTTTTGTAGTTTTTGGGGATACCACATGAACAAGCCACTACCCAGTTTTGAGCGGTTAAGGGAAATGGCCAAGACGGATCCAGACGCGTTGGAGCGTTTGCGTCAAGAGCACGTTAAAGCAGCCATCGAAGCCGCTCCGGAACAGTATCGCCAGCGCCTAGCAGGCCTTCAGTTTCAAATCGATGGACAGAGGCGTTTAGCCAATAACCCCATGTCTGCATGCATCACCATCAGTAAAATGATGCACGACTCGCTACATCAACTTAAAACCTACATTGATGGCGATGAAGTTGAAGCCGAAGCCAGCTCTGAATCTGCCACCGTACTGACCTTCAATCGCTGATCGGTTTTCTGCGTGCTCTACGGGCACGACCTCGCTATACTGCCCTTACCTTTAGGATAAGGGCGGCTTAGTAAAGAGGATCGTTAATGAAGTTTTGTAGTGAATGCGCGCATCCAGTGGAATACAAGATCCCTGAGGATGACAATCGCCAAAGAGCGGTCTGTACCCAGTGCGGCACCATTCATTACCAAAACCCCCGTATCATTGCCGGCACGATCCCTTACATTAAAGACAAAGTACTTCTGTGTAAGCGGGCGATTGAGCCCCGCAAAGGCTACTGGACTCTGCCGGCTGGCTTCATGGAATTAGATGAAACCTTAGAGCAAGGTGCGCTAAGGGAAACATACGAAGAAGCCGGTATAAAACCGAATTGCGGCCCGTTGGTTGCGTCGATCAGTGTTCCGTTCATTTCTCAGGTTCACATATTTTTTGCCGCAGAAATGGCCAATGAAGAGCACGCACTCTCCACCAGTGAAAGCACAGAAGTCGCGCTGTTTGACTATGAAGACATTCCTTGGAATGAACTGGCCTTTCCTACCGTTAAAAAGGCGTTAGAGTATTTCTTACAGGTGAGGCATGGGCCGGACTATGCGCCGCTGATCAGTGACATTCAGCCACACGAGCGACTTCAGCGTCCAACCCAGCATAGCTAGCTGAACTGATTCGCAATCGATTCATAGACGTCAAAGGCCGGTTCTTCGTAGGGGTGGGCTGCTTTCATCGCGGCAATCACATCCTGTATCACCTCATGATTACACACCATTTCCACCTTAAACTCGGGTACCTGTTCCTCTCGACCGGTTTCTCCAATAAACGCTTGGTTTCCATCTAAAGGTCGAAATTGGCCTAATCCCTCACTTTGCCAACAACAACGGTCGTAGCACCCTATTCGACCTGCGCCCGCTTGAAACATGGCGTTTTTAACAGATTCGAGGTGTGTAGATGGAATATACACATTAATGCGATACATGAAGTCAGGGCCCCGTGAGGTCTTCGAGTTCAATGAGGTTTGTCAGTGCTTGCTCGTTAGTTACCCCGCATACAAGCTCATCTGCTTTGAAGCGGTCACACAAGGGTGGGCGTTCCGGGCGGCCAAATATCTTGCACAGATTCTGCTCATCTAATTGGATACAGCGTACCCCAGCGGGTTTGCCATTGGGCATCCCAGGAATCGGACTATTGATGGAAGGCGCGATACAACAAGCCCCACAGCCTAAACGACACTCCAACTTAATCTCCTATAGCCCTAACTCTGAGGCAAGGGTGCGATTATAGCGAGTACAATAACGTTCGAGTAAGATTTTTTCATCGTTTGGCGTATCGCCCTTACCGTAAAGCTGATGCTCGTTCATTAGGCGATGTCGATATTTTTGTTTCACCACCAAGCCTTGCTCGCGCGTCAGTCCCGGTACTCTGGGCCGGCTGTCACTATTCAATAGAAAAGCACAAAAGCGCGGCGTCACACTCTTAGCCATGCTCTTGGCATCTTCGACTGGGTACTGGAATTTTCTTAAATCTAAATTCATTCCATGGGAACTTATCGCCAATACGGCTGACAAAGCTACTATAAGGCCTAAACGCATGGTGTCTCCCTCCATGTAAAACGAAAGCGGCGCCGATGCAGACGGTGCCGCTTTTTTTATTTTAGTCACAACGGGTAAACTGTGTGGACTCTCGTCCCCGTCGAAAAGGGTTTGTCTCAAGCCTTTCTAGTCACCTGGAACAATTAACATCATTTAACAATTAATGTTCCAGACAAAACAATTTCACAGCTCCTCGCTCCGAGACTATGTGCAAACGCTAAAGGCAATGCTATCAATGGGGCATTCCCATTTTTCGGTTTAACGGTATGCAGACGCTCAACACCCAACCCGATTCTGTCGAGACCCAACGAATCCAAATTGATACGCCAGATGGCTATCAACTCTCTGCCACGCTTTACACGCCGGAGCTCCCCAATGATCAGTGCATTATCATCAATGGCGCCACCGGTGTGCTGAGAAAATACTACCACGCGTTTGCAAAGCACTTGAGTCAATATGGTTTCGTCGTCTTAACCTACGATTACCGAGGCATCGGCGATACGCAAAAAGTAGAAGACAGCGCACCCAGCCCCACCATGCTGCACTGGGGTCAAAGAGACATGGATGCCGTTCTAAACTTTGTGCAAGGCACTCTTCCTGAATATCGCATCTTAGGAGTCGGACACAGCATTGGTGGTCAGTTGCTAGGGGTGGTACCGGATAACCATCGATACCATGCCTATCTAAACGTGGCGAGCCAACACATTCACTGGCGCAATTGGCCAATCGTCGATCAGCCTTTGACAGCCCTGTTCTTCTTTGGGGTCTTGCCTCTGTTCACCACTTTCACAGGTGGCTTACCGAAGTGGGTACTGGGTGCAGAGTACCTGCCCAAGCAGGTAGCTAAAGACTGGTCTCGCTTTGGTCGAAAAAAAGCCTGGATCGCTGATGAGAAAGGCAAGCCTCTCAGAGAGGGCTACCGTAGTTATCGAGGAAAGATGCGCTTTCTTGCCATGAAAGACGATCGCCGCTTTGCCCCTCCCGCCTGCGTGGAGCGTCTAGCCCAAGAATTCACGCAAGCTCCAAAGGACGTGAAAGTCATTACCCCCAGTGATTATGGAATGAAGCGCATCGATCACTTTGGCTTTTTCCAAAAGCACATGAATCGAAGCGCTTGGGACGACTGCGCAAACTGGTTCCTACAGAGTTAGCTCATAAGCCTATATATTAGGCTGACGCCGCGGCAAATCTTCGCCATAATGGTGCTATTTACATACGCGAAGGTTTGTCATGGCATTTGGCCTATTTCCAGAAGAAGATCAGCAATCTATTTATTTTTCCCGCAGTGACGTTGAGGAACTTCTAGGCTCCACCTGTCCTTTTGGCTTTGAACTGGATGACGAATATTGGCCAACGGCGGATCACTATGTTCTCGCTCAACTGTGTAAGTCCACAGAGACGCAAAATCACATCCGTTCATTCGAACGTGTTCAAGACGCAGAAAAGTTTCTTAAGTGGCGCTTCTGGCTAAAAAAATCCGACTGGAAACAACGTCGGCAAGTGCTCATGACCCGTGCCATTTACACTCGCTGTAAGACGCATCCTGAATTGGCCCAAAAGCTATTGGACACAGGGGAACAACGACTCGTTGAAAACAATGCCTATGATCATTACTGGGGTTGTGGTCGAGATCGACGTGGTGAGAACGTCTATGGAAGAGTTTTAATGAACGTACGCAATAAATTGAGAGAAGAGCAAGCCTAATGTTACACCCAGCATTTGAAATTGGTTTCGAAGCTTGGCTAGGGCTGCTGGCGGTCGTCATCTTCTACATTGTTCAACGCCTTCGTTTTAACCAAATCCAGCATATTCTCAGAACACCCAGCAGTTTACGCCACACGATCATTGCACTGATCACCAGTGTTCTGTTTTTGCTTTATCACGGCTATCTTATCGCCTCTCAACCGGAATGGTTTATACAATGTAGCCCCAACCAGTGTCACTTCCACTTTCTACAAGGATTGGCTTACTTAACAGGCTATCACATTCCGCCTGAGCCTTTCACCGAAGTAGGTAATCACTCACGTATTATCTTACTCGGCATTAACATGTTTACGTTTGCCGTCACGATTGCCTTTTATTTTCAGCATCTAAATGAACAGCGACGCATTAAGATTGAACTGTTAAAGCTGAAACGTACAGCCGAACTATTATTGATCAAGTTTAATAATCCCTCTTTAGACTTACGAGACGACTTTATCGAATTAGCTGTAAACTTTGATCTAGCAACATTGCATTTTTCCAACCTGAATGACGCGATCATTGCCTACCGTGATGATCGTTCCGCAGCGAATCTCAACAAAGTCGTAGACGAACTCTCTGTCGTCACAAAAATGCACGAAGGTTAGCGATAGCCACAGTAGAGCCGCTTTAAAAAAAAGGGCCACCCTAATACTAGGCTGGCCCTTTCTTGTTTAAGCAATACGGTTAAAGATCAGGGTTAGACAAACTCCTCCATAAAGTCCAGCTCCGCCTGCTGACGCACCACTCTCCGATGATGGGCCCACAACTCCTGAATCTTTTCTTTGTTGCACTGCTGACGATCCACCAATACTCGAGTATTTAATTCGCCTCGTTTGCCGCCCGCCAACGGCACCTTACTGAATACGTATTGATTTGAAATCAAATCCATAAACGGACCCGATTTCGAGGTAGGCATAATAAACAACAACTGCAAGCCCAGACTTTCTGTCAAATAGTTGATCACTTCTTTCGAACGGGTTTCATCCATTTTACTGAACGCCTCATCCACCAATACCATTCTTAAATGGGTGTCACCCTGGTTAAAGCGGAATGCAGAGGTGATAGCAGCACTGCGAATAATATAAGCGGGAGTCTCTAACTGACCACCTGAGCCCGTGCCATATTGTGACAGTGCAATAGGCTCTTTACCCTCAGGCTGTTTATAGATTTCGTAGCTTCGGTAATTACGATAATCAGACAGACGCTCCAGTTCACGCATCGCCTTTTGCTCGTCGTCATCGAGTAACATACTCATCAACTGCCCGCGCACTTTTGCTGATTTTGGCGTTAACTCAACTTCGAATAGCGTTTGACCTTCGCCAATGGATGGATTTTTGATCACCTCTTCAAAGAAGTTCCAGTAATCCTTGAATTCAGGCACCCACTCCCAATCGAACCAATAGCACTCTTTATCCGTGCCAAAGCGATGATGCTGTAGCTCATTATTCATATCTTCGAGCGTGCGCTTACCTTCGCTGATCGCTTGGTAAATGGCGTGACAAAGGTTCGTTACGAAGGCATTGTCGAAACTGTCTTTCAGGCTCGACAACTTATCTTGCTTTTCAACGAGAATATTATTTTTTAATCGATTGTGAATGCGTTCCAACTCTCTCTGCACATCACAAATACCTTGGAAGAACTCGGCACTGTGCTCATTGCTGTAGTCAGGCGAGTAAACGATCGAGTCCACTGTTTGACAGCGCTGATTATGATCACTAATCGCTCGATCCAGGCTTTGAGCACGACTGTTTAGCTCACTCAATATAGCCTGTTGCTGATTTTGTGCAATTTCAGCCGTGGTTCGAGCCGCTTCATCATCCGCGTCTTCTAAACATTTTTCCACATCAAAGTCTGGCCATAGCTTAGAGATTCGACGTAAGTTCTCTTCGTTCTGGTCGGCTTTTTCAGAGGTAAACTCCTGCTGATCGCTTAACACGGCGCAACGCTTTTCACTTTCTTTTAATTGTTGAGCCGTACGACCTAACTCTCCATCTAAACGCTGAATCTGCTCATCCAGCTGTTGAGCCGACTCCGCTAATTCACGGTACTCATCTTCCAACTCAGAGAAGTCAGACAAATCGATTTGATCTAACTGTTTTTCCGCGTTCTGCCATTGACGGTTCACGGAAACCATTTGCTGTAACTGATCGGCATAACTTAGGTGTCGAAGTTGGTTCACTGCCAACAGTAAATCTTGCGCCTCACGCACACTTTGTTGCGCAACACTGGCTTGCTCTGCAAGGTTTTGGAATTCACGTTGTTTCGCGCTTAATGCTCGTTCCCTTGCACCCTGACCAAACACTAATTCGGTGTCCGCCATATCACAACGATACATAGAGTAAGAACCCGAACCCATTCCTTGCTTAGTTAAACCTCGACGAGTTTGTTTGAGTGTATGCGCATCTGGAACTTGCTCCACCGTGCCATAACTGGCCATTAAATAGTGTTTTGCCGTTGCATGTTCGAACTGCATGAGGTGCATGATTGAGTTATGCGGCACATTTGCACGCTCCGCATCCTGCTTCGCTTTGCTTCCTTGAATCACACGAGCGCGATTACCGCCGGGCATGTTACGTACAATACTGATGGCATCGGATTCATATTCACTTTCAACAATAATGCTAAAGCGTGCACCACCGATGTAGCCTTCAATAGCGTTTTGCCAATCAGGATCTTTGATTTCGACATAATCACAAAGTACTTTTGGATCAGCCTGAGGGCACTCTCGGCGAATGGCATCTAACGCCGCTTCCACAAAGTAGGGGTAACTCACCTGACTAGACTGCAAGCGATCCAAATCATGTTGGATTTGCTGCATCTTCTTTTGGTGCCCTTGTAATTTTTGCTCTCGGCGATCAGCAAGGCGAGCCAATTGATCTCGAAGACTGACGCCGTCACGGGTTAACTCAGGGTTAAACCATTTCTCGCGCCATTGATTAATGGTTTGTTGGCGAGCGACGCCATCATCTAAATGAGCTTCTAGCGGCGACATATCGATCATGTCTTTATTCAAAAGCTTAGGAAAATCTAGCTGCTCTTCATTGTTCAGAGCCACAACTTCTTTTCCTAGCGCTAAGAATGCCCGTTCATTCAGAGCCGAAATCTCCGCACCGATGCTCGTATTTTGCAGCGACTTATAAATACTACTGGTGGCATCCAATGTGAATTTTAATTGCTTATCTTGCTCTAAAAGCAACACAGCCTGTTGTTGAAGCTGCTTTTTGAAACCTTCAATTTCTTGCTCAAGGTGATCCTTATCTTTTAACGCTGGCACACCCTGACGGCGAGCTTCTAAGCTCACCAACTGTTCTCGGGACTGCTTACGTCGTGCCTCAGCCGTTTCACGTTCGGATTGTTTATTGGACAACTCACCACGAAGCTTTTGCTGATGATTTTTCGCATCACTGTAGGCTTTCTGATCTTCAAGATAACGGCTCTTGGCAGCAACATAGTGAGCCACTTGATAGTCAATCCATTGGTCGATATAAGTCTGACTGTGTTGCTTGCCATC
>Ga0255776_10000944_pt1 | contig 33577 bp, 28 predicted proteins | sample 071ome_19_FD_179974 | JGI IMG/M metagenome (GOLD analysis project Ga0255776, IMG submission 179974) | Coastal salt marsh microbial communities from the Groves Creek Marsh, Skidaway Island, Georgia - 071413AT metaG (version 2) | ecosystem: Environmental > Aquatic > Marine > Intertidal zone >... | reverse complement strand
CCGTGATGCCCACGGTCGCACCTTGCGCCGCATTTTCCGCGATGGTGTTCGCCGCGTTATTTTCGTCGGTCACCGCGCCTACCGCCGATTCATTCACATCACTTACCGCGATCGTGAAGGTTTCTTCGCTGGTTGAGTTGTCGCTGGACGTCGCTGTCACGATCAGATCGATACTGCCTTCGGTTTCGGCATCGAAGCTCGCGCCCGCCGCCACCGTCACCACACCGTTCGCATCGATTTCGAAGCGACTGTCGTTCACACTGTAAGTCACTGTGTCGGTCGCATCCGCATCCGTCGCCAGGGCCGTGATGCCCACGGTCGCACCTTGCGCCGCATTTTCCGCGATGGTGTTCGCCGCGTTATTTTCGTCGGTCACCGCGCCTACCGCCGATTCATTCACATCACTTACCGCGATCGTGAAGGTTTCTTCAGTTGTACCACCGTTTCCATCATCAACGATGACTTCAAACTCATAGTCGCCAGGTACACTTGGTGTTCCAGTAATTGTACCGTCTTCATTAAGTTCCAGACCTTCAGGCAAGCTCGCAGGGTCTTTAGGTGTGAACGTTAACTGATCACCTTCTTCGTCAGTAAAACGGTCACCGATATTCAAGTTGGTATCATCGCCTTCATCAATGGAACCAAGATCGGTGCTGCTACCTTCAACTAGAATCGGTGCATCATTACTTGCTTCATTTACACTGATAGTAATGACAGTTTCAGTCTGGGCCCCACCCTCATCCGTACCGACTATGGTGAATTCGTAATCACCCGGCTCTGTTGGTGTTCCAGTCAACTCTCCCGAAGCATTGATCCCCAAACCTTCCGGTAAGATCTCACCCGCTTTTAAAGTCACGGTTATTTCTTCTCCGTCGACTTCTTCAAACAGACCGTTCAAATCGATATTAGCTGCTACATCCTCATCGATGCGGCCTAAATCGTTGGTGGCTTCAGATCGAGGTGCATCGTCTACAGGTGTCACTGTCACTGAAATTACTTGAGTGGAGCTACTTCCCTGAGAATCTGTTACAGAAATAGTAATCTGATCAGAACCAAAAAAGTCAGCATTCGGGGTATAAGTGAACGTACCATCAGGATTAAGAATCAAGGTTCCGTTCGAAGGTGCAGCAACAAGGTTATAACTTAAAGAGCCACCATCTGGATCGATAGCTTCAAACTGACCAGAAAAAGAGGTGTCTTCTGTAACACTGAATTGATTTGCTGAAGTAAAGGCCGGGTCTGAAACAAGTTCTTGCTCCACGCCTATGTCACGGGTATCGAGGGTATCAACTGCATCAGTTTGTCCTAACCCTTCGCCTGCACCACCCGTTGTAGTGGTGTATAAAAGATCATAGTCGTGATGAAGAATCACAGGCACGGATTTGAAACCACCAGCGGTTTGACCACCAGCCGCTGTTGCTTCTAATTGAGAGAGGTTGAAATCAGGATTTTCAAGAAGCTGTCTTTGCAGTAGTTCAGCTTGGGCTAGTTCATCTTCTAGCGCGTAATTACTTAGATCAAGTAGGTCCTGATCTAGTAGGGCTTCACTGCTCCGACCCAAAGCAAGGCTTTCACCATTCTCAAGGCCTATCATCACCTGACTATCAGCACCCCGAGTGATAATTTTCTCACCCAAGTGAACAGCATCACCTAATTGAAGTTGACGCTCATTGCCTACCGAATCCACTGCAATGACAGTACCTACAAGAAAAGTTACATTACCAATGACTTGTGCCATGTTTGATCTCTCAATAGTTTTCCAATTGGAAACTAAGATATCAAACAGGACAAGTTAAGATATTGTACCTAGGTACATTTCCGACCCATTTAAGTTACAGAATGTAAACTATAACAATCGGATCAAACGACTCTATTCATCCTCTTTGTTTTCGTCATCTTTTGGCATCAAAGACAAGCCATCCAGGGAGAAGGAACTTGATTCTTTCTTAGCAGGTTCAGCCGCTTTTGGTGCTTCAGCTTTTACTTCCGTTTTACTGGCTGGCTCAGGGTCAGGCTTGACCTTAACATCATCACCATTATCTTCATCCAACTGAATTTTGAGTCGAAGGTTGTTTCTGGAATCTGCATTTTTTAGTGCTTCTTCTTCGCTGATTTTTCCTTCTTTGAACAGTCTTAACAATGCAGAGTCAAAGGTTTGCATACCAACATTTTCAGATTTCACCATGACTTCCTTGATAGCTGCCACATCCCCTTTCTTAACCAAGTCAGCAACACGAGGAGTATTAAGCAAGATTTCAATAGCCGCAGCGCGCTTTCCATCCATCGTAGGAATCAAACGCTGAGAAATAATGGCCTGAAGATTTAATGATAGATCCAAGAAAAGCTGCTTATGGCGTTCTTCAGGAAAGAAGTTAACAATTCGGTCAATAGCCTGGTTAGCATTGTTCGCATGCAAGGTTGAAAGACATAAATGCCCCGTTTCCGCAAATTCGAGCGCGTGTTCCATAGTTTCCTGAGTCCGGATCTCACCGATCAGAATCACATCAGGCGCCTGTCGAAGCGTATTAACCAACGCATCTTCATAACAGTTGGTATCCATGCCTACTTCACGTTGGTTAACAATGGATTTCTTATGACGATGTACAAACTCAACCGGGTCTTCAATGGTAATAATATGACCAGAACTGTTGGTATTTCTGAAATCAATCAAAGAAGCCAAGGATGTCGATTTACCTGAACCGGTTCCACCAACGAACAGAATCAAACCTCGCTTTTGCATAATCAACTTGGAAAGGATATCCGGCAGTCCTAAATCTCTAAAATCAGGAATGTCCGTTTTAATGGTCCGAATCACCATAGAGAATTCATTGCGTTGTTTAAAAACATTGACCCGGAAGCGACCAATGCCGGGCTCAGAAATAGCAAGATTAGACTCAGGTTTTGTTTCAAAGTCCCGTTTCTGTTCTTCATCCATAAGACTAAAAGCAATTTTCTTAACTGCGCCTTGAGGTAAAGATTCTCGGGATAGCGCCACCAATTTACCATAAATTTTTGCACTGATAGGCGCGCCCGTAGATAGGTACAAATCAGAGCCGTCTTTTTCCACCATAATGCGCAAATAATCTTTAAAATCCACAGAACCATCCTTCCATACCAGAGGGGACAAACGCATCCCAAACACAAAATAAATCCTCTGAAAAAAGTATAGTCGGTAGATGGCATTCAACTGAGCTAAATTGCTTTTTTTGGTAGAAAAAAAAGCCGTCACATTCGTAACGGCTTTCTCTTATAAATTGATTACAAAGCAATCAAATTAAAAAGTCATTGACCTGAATTCCATAATTCCCTGGATCAATCGGCTTAACAATGGTTACTTCTTTTTTCTTCGATAAATCTAGCAATTCAATTTTTACATAGCGTTTATGCTGGGTGTTATAAATCACTTTTACAATTGGCGACTTCTGATCCGACTCGTTAATTTCACACACTATAGCCAATCGGTCATTGCTCAACTCAACTACTGACCCTACCGGATACACACCCATCGCTTTGATAAAGATATGCAGTAAGTCTTTATCAAGGTGACTGCCTGTCCATTCCAACATCCGCTTCAGTGCAATCGTAGGTGGTGTTCCTTTGTGATAACAACGATCTGCAGTAATTGCATCATAGACATCAACAACAGCAGCCATTTTTCCTTCAAGGCTTATTTGGTTTTTATTAAGGGCATTAGGGTAGCCGGTACCATCAAGACGCTCATGATGTTGATAAGCCACATTAATGGTCGCTTCTGGCAAGTTATCATCAGATTTAATCAATATATCTCGACTGAAAGTGGCATGTTTTTTCATCAGCTCAAACTCTTCTTCAGTAAGCCGCCCCGGTTTATGCAGCACTTCATCAGGAATGATGATTTTCCCAATATCATGAAGAAGCGCACCCAAAACATACTCAAACAACTGCTGTCGCTCAAGATTCATAGCCTTACCCAGAATTGACATAAGTACACCCACGTTAACTGAGTGCTCTAAAAGGTAGGAGTCTTTTTCACGGATACGACTTAAACAAGCCAATGCATTCTGATTACGAGTGACGGAATCAATAAATTCGTTCGCCACTTCTTTGAACTGCTCGACTTCGACTTGCTCACCTTTCAAGGCTTTTTGCATCGCGACTTCAACAAGCCCTTTTGCACGAGAGTGAACTTTACGAGCTTTACTCAGCTCTTCTGTGGTAGACACACGCTTTTGAATGACAGGTTTTTCAGTGGCAACCTGATCCAGTTGCTTTTGACCTTCCTCTTCAATCTGGTTTGCAGAAATACCTGCTGATACATCAATACCTCGATCTGTATCAATAAATACTTCTCTAACACCTTTCTTCTTGATTAATTCAATGGTTGGATAATCAGGAATCCGCCCTTCCTTCTGGTAGTTGGACTCAATATCCTGATCCCAATGAAATCCAGAAACATACATATCAGGCACTAACAGATCGATAGGGATTTTCTTGATCATAGAAAGACTCTTAAACTACCTCTGACAATCTCGACACGATACTTAATCAAAAAGATAATAGGCCAGTCTATAAATGAACCATTAGACCATATTTAAAATTCGCGGCATTTAATCACAAACAAACACTATGTTCTGTTTCAATTTGCCTTCAACTGTAACAATTGTTTAAGCATGAACTGCCACTGTTTATCCTTATCTTTAGGATTACCATCAGAGAGTTCCCCGTAACATAAAGATTCATACCGCTTCGCTAACCATTCAATCTGTTGGTCTTTCTGCGGGTAGCATTCCAATAGCTGTAGGAAAAGATCATTGGGTGTAACGCCATTTGGGACAATTGTCACTCCAGCCTCTTTCCTAACATTCATTTCAGCATAGTTGGTTTTTTGAGTTCTTGCGTCTTTATTGGTTAAGCTTCTTGTAGCGGTTTTGTTACCTATCAAATATTTTCTTAAAATCCCCATTAAAGCTATTTCAAATTTTTCTTTAGGGGTTCGTCTTTGATTTAATCGCTTAAACAACACATAGATTCCCCATAACAAGAAGGGAATAAAAAGTGATACGAGAATCAAACCAGCCACAACCAACCAGGTATACCTCCCCCATTGACTGGTCATCTCTGAAAATATGCCCGTTTGTTTTTTTACATCAAAACCAACCACTCTCAATGACCATTGGTAATTAATGCTATCTATCATTTCACGGACTGAATCCAACACAGCAATTCCCTGATAACGATGTGGCGATAACAAGGAGTCTTCAAGAAAGGAGCCCTCTTCCCTCATTGCTTCGGCCAAGCCAGAGGCCACACGATCAGGTGCAACAACAGAAGTAGGATCAACCAAAGTCCACCCCTTTCCTGGCACCCAAATCTCCGTCCAGGCATGGGCATCATATTGTCGTACCGTTACATATTTCGCTTGCTCATTCCATTCACCTCCTAAGTAGCCACCAACGACTCTTGCCGGCACACCGGCATAACGGGCAATTGTTACCAAAGCTCCAGCATAGTGGGCGCAAAATCCCTTTCGGGTTTCAAACAAAAATTCATCATTGGCTTTTTCACCAAGCAAAGGAGGTCGTAAGGTATAACTGAATTGATTCTCAATGAAATACTCAAGCACGCGATTTACAAACAAAGCAACATCCTGAGTTTCCTGCCAAAGACGTTGGGCCAAGGCTCGGGTTTTTGGGTTTTCGTTCTCAGGCAACTGTAATTCCCGACCTGCTCGCCATTGAGCCAGCCGAGGTTCACGAGAAACCAACGACGGCATTTTCGAGCTATAACGTATTGTCTGTCTAACCGGTTTATCGTATTGAAGCGTAAAGTCTTGCGTTAAACCCAGATGAGCTTGTTCTGGTAGAGATCCATCCAGACTGAACAACCAAGGCTGATGAGTAGGCTCAAGAATAACCTCATAATCATAATATGGCCCCTCAGACGTCATCTGCTGTTGCCATTTTGAAGCAGGTTCACCATACCAATCAATCAGATTACCGATGTAATCCACCGCTTCAGAACGCTTCCAACCTCTTCCATCGGTGTAATCAAGAACAAAAGCGCGCCAATACATACCCTCTGGCTGCATAGGTAGATCAGAGAAAAAACGTGCTCGAAAAACCAATTCATCGGATTGAGTTAGCTTCGCAATATCACCCGGACTAATGTTATCAGTGAGACCGGTTCGACTACTCTGTCCTAAGTCCAAAGACCACAAAGGCGCCATACGAGGGAAAAACACGAAAAACACCAGCATCAATGGAATCGCAGACAACCAATAAACACTAGATTGCTTCACTAATGAGTATATCGATTGAGACTTTTTACTGTGCATTGCGATCAATGCACAGGTGATAGCAATACAAACAGACAATACCAACGAGGCAACTAACAGCGAAGTTTCAAAAAGAAAAACAATAGCCGCAACCAGAAACGATAAGAACAACGAAATATAAGCATCTCTGCGGCTGTGTAATTCAATGAGTTTCAATCCATAAGCCAATAAAAGAAATGAAACGGCCGCACTTACTGATAGTTTTTGAAAACTGGTAACAAGAATTATTAAGCCAAGCGTTGCCAACATAACCTTGATATAACGATTAGGAAAGCGCCATCGACCTCGAATAACCTGGAGACGCCATAAAACACAGAAAACCAAGATACTGGTCAAGGAAAGAGGTATAAGAGTGATATGTAAAGCTAGGCAGGCCACCTGAACCAGTAACATCCAGCGAAGCGCCGATACCGTTAGCGAGTGATCTAGTAATTGTTTCACATCAACACCCCGCCACTAATCAAACAAAGCCAAAGCACGTAAACATTCCTGGCGATGCTGATAGCCTTGAGAAGGAGGAATCTTCACTCCCGGCATAGACAACCCAAATTCTTTTTGTTGATCACTCCACTCAATCACCCAACCTGCCATAGCAGACAAGGCCTGTTCCTTACCCATCGCTAAAAAGTCTTCGAAGTTAAGCCATGCATTTGAACTCGGCGGTGAAACAAAAGATTTAGTCACAAGCTCTTCCGTTTTCGCAAAGCGTTTCCAATCAACTTTCTTTAAAGAATCCCCAACTACATAGGGTGATAAACTGTCAAAATCACTCCCGGATTGCTTCGACTGAAACATACTCTCAGTTACCTGTTCGGCGCTTTCTTGTGCATCCGAAGACACTAAAGGCAACTGATTAAAGATGGGCTTTGGATAACCCAACACAGGATGATTCAGCTGAATCACAGACCAAGCGGTTAAGACACCTAATGGATATTGCGTTGATACTTCCATCTTTGGGGTTTCATTCCATCCTCGCTTATCCAGTTTCATCTTTAACGACACGCTGCTTTCTTGGCGTTCATCAATATCGATCATAGGAGACTCATCCTGATCCTGACGCCAACGTAACGAAAGAGAGTTCCGCGGTTTGTCGTCCTTCGCTGAAAATCTACTCTCAACGAGCACCGACTCCCCCACGAAACCATTAACTTCCGAGACCAAATCGATCTGGACCGAAGCCAGATTTTTCCATGTATGCCAAATCAAAATCGCAAAGACACTTCCCAGCCAAAAACACAAACCAAAGATTAAACTGTTTTGATAATTAACCGCGGTCAAGAGCGTAATGAACAAGACTGCAATCAGCAGCCAGCCTGCTCTGGAAGGCAGTATGTAGATATTACGATTAGAAAGTACAATTTGATCGGAGCTTGGAGATCGACGAGCCAACCACTGATCAAATTTCGATCTAAGCAGCTGTTTCATCACTAAATAACCGCTACTTGATCTAGCATCAAGGCCGACGTTGTGTAATGGGAAACAGCACCTGAGGCGAAAACTCTATGATCTACAACCGCTGATAAAACTGCCTGAATGTCATCTGGAGTGACATAACTCCGACCGTCAATCAGCGCCCACGCTTGTGCGCTTCGCAGAAGAGATAAGCTTCCTCTTGGCGATAAACCGACAGCAATGTCATTGGATTCCCGAGAGAAAGCTACCAACCTTTGGACATAATCCAATAAGGCATCCGAAACAGTGACTTTTGAAACTAAGCCCTGCAAAGCCAAAAGTTCTTTCGGTGAAAGAACCGCATTTAATTCGGTAGCCATCGAGCGTCTATTATTACCTTTAAATAACTCCCGTTCAGCTTCCGCCGGAGGATAGCCCAAGGTCAGACGCATTAAGAATCGATCTAACTGGGATTCAGGTAATGGATAGGTTCCTGCCTGATTCATTGGATTCTGGGTCGCAATCACAAAGAACGGACTAGGAAGCGAATGTGAGGTGCCTTCAATAGTGACTTGGTATTCTTCCATTGCTTCAAGCAAAGCGCTTTGTGTTTTTGGGCTGGCACGATTGATTTCATCAGCTAGCACTACCTGAGAGAAAATTGGCCCTTTATGAAACTCAAAGTTGTTCTCATCTCGATTAAAGATGGTCACACCAAGCACGTCAGAAGGCAGTAGATCACTAGTGAACTGTACCCGGTTGTAACTGAGTCCGAGTACGTTCGCTAAAGCATGAGACAAGGTAGTCTTTCCCATGCCTGGAAGGTCTTCAATAAGTAGGTGACCTTTGGCAATCATACAGGTAAACGCTAATTTCAATTGTTGTTCCTTACCCAGAATAATGTCATTTACCTGCTCTAAAGCAACACTTAACTTGGTAAGTACTTCCTGTGCACTCATGCCTTATATGGTCCTCTAATTAAATAGCCTGGATGCCACGTTCAATATCGGCCTTGATATCGTCAATGTTCTCAAGACCGACTGAAACCCGGATCAATCCTGAAGTAATCCCTGCCTTTGCTTTATCTTGATCAGACAAACGACCGTGTGTTGTAGTTGCCGGATGGGTAATGGTGGTTTTAGCATCGCCCAGATTAGCCGTAATCGACAACATGCGAGTATTATCGATCAAAGTCCAAGCAGCGTCTTGACCACCTTCTACTTCAAAAGAAACAACACCGCCAAACCCTTTCTGTTGTTTACGTGCTAACTCGTGCCCTGGATGACTCTTTAGTCCACCATCATGCACCTTTGAAATCTTAGGCTGTGTTTCCAACCATTGAGCTAATTCAAGTGCAGACTCACAATGAGCTTTCATTCGAATAGTTAAGGTTTCTAATCCCTTTAGGAAAACCCAAGCATTGAATGGGCTCATGGTCGTCCCTGCAGAACGTAAGAAACCATACACCTCGTCCATTTCCTGCTTGCGGCCTGCTACCACGCCACCGACACAACGCCCTTGTCCATCCAGATATTTGGTCGCCGAATGAATCACAATATCAGCGCCTAATTTTAATGGTTGTTGCAATGCAGGCGTACAGAAACAGTTATCCACCGCCAGTAAGGCATCATTTTGATGGGCAAGTTCCGCTAACTGCTCAATATCAGCAACTTCACCCAATGGATTAGATGGTGTTTCCAGGAAAAATAATTTCGTTTCAGGACGAACCGCGTCTTTCCATGCATCAATACTTGTTAACTCAACAAACGTCGTCTGAATACCAAATTTCTTGAAATACTTATCAAACAAAACATTGGTTGTACCGAAGACAGCACGGGAACAAACAACATGATCGCCAGACTGTAATAAACCTGCCACAGTACTCAAAATTGCCGCCATCCCCGATGAGGTCGCGACAGCCATTTCAGCACCTTCCATGGCCGCAAGACGCTGTTCAAACGTCGCAACCGTGGGATTAGTAAAACGGGAATAAATATTACCGGGCTCATCACCGCCAAAACGCGCTGCCGCTTGAGCCGCACTGTTAAAAACATAACTGGATGTGGTGAAAATAGGTTCACTATGCTCGGCTTCAGCCGTTCTGTGCTGACCACCGCGAACAGCATAGGTTTCTAATTGAGCATCCGTTAAGTCGGATTGAATACGTGAACGATCAGTCATGATGGAGTTCCTTACATACGAACAGCCTTCTCAATCAAGCTGTTTAAAAAATAGAATCTATTGTACGGCATGGCCACAAAATTACCTAAAGGAACCTATGTTTAGCCACGTTTGTTCAATGACAAAAAAGCCGGACACTTGGCCCGGCTTTTCATGCAGTCAGAGAATAATCATTGAAAACTAGGATATTTCGTTATGGATACCTACGGTAGCATCATCTGAACCACCAGCATCGTCTTCATTATCATCTGCTACATCAACCACAATGTTGCCTTTCTTTTTCTTGGCAGCATCGTTACGAGCCTGTTCAAGGCCAGCCAAGTATTCAGAGGTTACATCACCTGTGATGTATTCACCATTGAATACTGCACAATCAAACCCTTCAATCGTCTCATTAACGCCTTTCGAAGCTTCAATCAGATCACCCAGATCCTGATACATAAGGCCATCAGCACCGATCAACTCACAAATTTCATCCACACTGCGATCATGTGCAATCAACTCATGGGCAGACGGCATATCAATACCGTATACGTTTGGATAACAAACCTCTGGCGCAGCTGACGCCATGTAAACCTTATTGGCACCCGCTTCACGAGCCATCTCAATAATCTGACGACTCGTTGTACCACGAACGATGGAGTCATCAACCAACAACACATTCTTGCCAGAAAACTCCAGTTCCACTGGATTCAATTTCTGACGAACAGACTTCTTACGCTGATTTTGTCCCGGCATGATGAAGGTACGACCAATGTATCGATTCTTCATGAAACCTTCACGGTATTTCACACCCAAACGATTGGCTAACTGAAGCGCAGAGGTACGGCTGGTATCCGGAATAGGAATAACGACATCGATGTCGTTATCAGGCCACTCACGCTGAATTTTCTCAGCCAAATACTCACCCATTTTCAAACGTGTCTTGTAAACTGAATTACCATCCATGATGCTGTCTGGACGTGCAAAATAAACATACTCAAAGATACATGGCTGAAGCTTAGGACTTTCAGCACACTGCATGCTATGGAACTGACCGTCTTCACTGATGAAGATGGCCTCACCTGGAGCGATGTCGCGTTCCAAAGTAAAACCTAAAGAAGAAAGCGCAACGCTTTCAGAAGCAATCATGTACTCCACACCTTCAGATGTTTCACGCTTACCAAATACCGCAGGACGAATACCATTTGGATCACGGAAACCCAATACACCCTGACCTGCAATCATAGCAACCACAGCGTATCCACCTCGACAACGCTTATGAACACCCTTTACGGCTTCGAAAATATCATCAGCCGTTGGGGTTTGTTTACCCTGGCGCTGCAACTCATGTGCAAAAACATTTAGCAGAACTTCAGAATCCGAAGTGGTATTAATGTGACGAAGATCCGTTTCATACAGCTTTTGACCAATTTCCTGGGAGTTGGTCAAGTTACCGTTGTGCGCCAAAGTAATACCGTAAGGCGAGTTAACATAGAAAGGCTGAGCTTCAGCGGATGAAGAAGAACCCGCTGTTGGGTAACGAACATGACCAATACCCATCTTTCCGATCAAACGGTGCATATGACGAGTGCGAAATACATCTCGAACCAGCCCGTTATTTTTTCGCAGATGGAAGCGTCCGTTATGGCTTGTCACAATACCAGCGGCATCCTGCCCTCGGTGTTGAAGAACCGTCAATGCATCATATAAAGTCTGATTAACGTTCGTAAACGATACAACGCCAGCAATGCCGCACATGGAGAAACTACCTCAATTTAGCTAATAATATTAGTTCTTTATGGTTTAAAACCAATTAATTCTCTACTTGAATGACGTCTTCAGCGCCATCCTCAAATACCCCATCTCCAGTTGTTAATGCATCAGGCATAGCAACTGAACCAGGTACATCTGATAATGTATCTCCTGCTTTCTGCAGCATATCGCCCGCTGCAGAAGGATCTACCAAACCGGTCAGATCAACGTCAGAAAGTTGCTCTGATAATAATTTTGTCGTCTCTTTAGTCCACTCTTCTACTTGGGCAAAATGTGGAACAATCACCGAAGACTGCCATACAGGTGAATCAGAAAAGGCGGTTAAGCTCATCAAACCAATACCTACAACAATCACCAACGCCCCGCGAATCACACCAAAGGCTACACCTAGGAAACGATCCATTAAGCTTAGCCCGACCGCGTGAACAAACTGGCTTACTACAAAATTAATTAATGAGCCCACTATCAAAGTGCCAATAAAAAGCACAAAAAAAGCCAGCACAAGGGCCGACTTTCCATCGTTTGCAAAATCACTTAGGTAATGGGAAAAATCATACGCGTAGACGCGAGCAATTAGAATCGCAGCTACCCAGGTAACCAGAGACATTAACTCTTTAACAAAACCACGCTTCAGGCTAATGAGCGCGGAAACTGAAATAACACCAATAATGACAATGTCTAACCAGTTCATTCTTGTATCCTTTCTACAGGGTTGCGAATTCTATCAAAGCTAACTCTTTCGCAAAACCCAAAATCACTCTTCTATTGATCAAACAAGATTAAGGTCGATAAGGTTTAATCAAACCATCCTTTAATTTGAATTTACTTGCCAACCGTTTCTTCACAGCAACCAGCTTCTCTTTGCTGATTTCTGGCCCAACAAAGACCTGGTAACGCGTCTTTCCTGAAGCATCTTTCAGGAGTTTACTGTATGAATTAAAACCGGCCTTAGTAAGCTTTTCTCTTAATGCATAAGCATTTTTAGGCTGACTAAAGGTTGCTAACTGAAGTGTCCAGGCAGGCTTCTCAGAGGCAAACACAGGGGCTTTTTTAGGTAAAGGTTCAGGTTTCTTCTGAACACTCACTTTATTTTCTGCTCCTATTGACGGGTGAACCTGGTTAGCCTTCGGCTTGTCAATGTTTGCCAGCTTGGTTTCCGATAGTAACTGCTTATTTTTTGCTTGTTCTCGGGTAGCGTCATCAAACCCACTGCCTTGCGGTGAGGGCGGCTTCAGAATAGGGGGAGACGGAACATCAGGTCGCTCTGGTATCTCTACAAAAATACCCGTTTGCATACGACCACTGCCATCCAGAACCTCTGGACCAAACAGAGCTAATAAGACAAACACGACCACAGCACCCAACAAACGATACTTAATCAGTTCGGGCGAATCATTCGCTTCCGTATTAGGTTGAGCAGTCTGATCTTTAGCTACCCTCACCTCTTTGGCGTCCTTTCCTTTATCTTTCATAATATAAAATAGCTTCAGCCACAGTGAAAAATGATCCTAACACAACCACTTGAAGATCCTGTACTTGTGCAATAGAACGACAATGTTTAAATGCGGTCTCAAAATCTTTACAGTCAACAGTATCGAGCTTTCGCTGAGTCAATTGATTCACTAGCTCACCGGAATCAATCGCTCTATCCAAAGGTAAGTTAATACACAACCATTGATCAAATGAGCTTTCTAACTCATCAATCACACCTTCAATATCTTTATCTGCCATACAGCCTAAAATGGCTATTCGCTGCGCACCCTGCACGTTCTTTTTGCCTAGCTGCGTTGCAAGGTGTGCTGCAGCATCTGGATTGTGCGCAACATCAAGCCAGCCGGACACACCTTGATGATCAAAGGGCTCCATTCGACCACGAATGTAGGCATTCTCAATAGCCCAGTTCAGAGCATCTCGATCCAGAGTCCACCCCAACGCTGATAGTCCAGCAATACAGGTAGCAATATTCTGCACAGGAAATGATGGGTAAACTAAACCATCAAACGTCGACCAATCTTCAATTAAACCGTCCCAGGACCAAGTATCCTCATGATACTCAGTCGCGTAGGCTGATCCGGCTTGAAAGAAATTAGCACCTACTTCATCTGCGTAACGCCCAATTGAATCAGGTTGACCGGCAGCCCCATATACAGCTGGAACATTTGCCCGGAAAATACCGGCTTTCTCGCGGCCAATTTTTTCGATATCGCTCCCCAGCCAGGCCTCATGATCAACAGAGATAGAGGTCACCAACGCCAAATCAGGATCGATGATATTCACAGCATCCAGACGACCACCCAAGCCTACTTCAAGAATAACAACATCAAGAGCCGACTGTTTGAAAATCCATAGCGCAGCAAGTGTTGAGTATTCGAAATAAGTCAGAGAAATGCTGCCTCTGGCTTCTTCAATCGCCTCAAAGGCATCAATAAATACTTTATCTTGCAGATCCTCAAGATCAATTCGAACCCGCTCATTGAAACGAATGAGATGGGGTGAGGTGTATAACCCCACCGACTTCCCCTGCTTTGTTGAATAAGCTTCCAGAAAAGCACAGCTCGTGCCTTTACCATTGGTCCCCGCCACCGTGATAACTTCAGGGGCTATAGAATAAAGTTCTAATCGATCAGCCACTTGCTGAATTCGATCGAGGCCTAAATCTATTTCAGTCGGATGCATGCCTTCCAGATAAGAAAGCCATTGATCAAGAGTTGTCAGTTGACTCATAAAGAACGTTCAGAAGAAGATTTGTGCCAGGTCATACTGGCTAATATTCGGGATAGTTTGGTACGCAACTGTCTTCGATGAACGATCATATCTACCGTGCCATGCTCCAACAAAAATTCGCTACGCTGAAAGCCTTGCGGTAATTTTTCACGCACCGTTTGCTCAATGACTCGAGGACCAGCGAAACCGACCAACGCATTTGGTTCAGCCACATTAATATCGCCTAACATTGCTAAACTTGCAGACACACCACCAAATACAGGATCAGTCATTACAGAAACAAATGGGATTCCCTTTCTCTTCATTCGCTCCAGTGCAGCAGACGTTTTGGCCATCTGCATCAGCGAGATGAGTGCCTCTTGCATACGAGCACCACCACTGGCGGAAAAACAAATAAAAGGAATGTTATGCTCTAATGAAACCTTCACTGCCCGGACAAACTTCTCGCCCACAACAGATCCCATGGAACCGCCCATAAAGCTAAACTCAAAGGCAGCCACGACAATTGGCTGACCTTCAAGCTTTCCATGAAAAGTCACTAAGGCGTCATTTTCACCGGTTTCTTTTTGAGCTGCAGACAAACGATCTTTATAGCGTTTGGAATCTTTAAACTTGAGACGATCTTCAGGTTGGACATCCGCTGCTAACTCAATGCGATCTTCCGCATCAAGAAACAGCTCGATGCGACGTCGCGCATTAACCCGCATATGATGATCGCACTTAGGGCAAACTTCATCGTTCTTTTCAAGCTCAGGTCGATAAAGAATAGCGTCGCATTTTGGACACTTCTTCCATAAACCCTCGGGCACATTCGTTCTTCTCTGGGCATCAGAGCGAACAATCGAAGGAACAATTTTGTCTAACCAACTACTCATTCAGCAATTCCATCAGTTGATTTGAGTCTGTAATGTCTTTTCTAACAAGCTAAGGTTTACTTTACTTGACACTGTCCATAGCCTGACGCATTTCACTGATAATAGCAGACAATTTTTCACAGGTTTGCTCAACAGACAGACCATTCTTTGCGGAATCCGCAATGGCATTAACCAATACAGATCCAACAATCACGCCATTTGCAACCTCTGCTACCTGAGCAGCTGTCTCACCATCTTTAATTCCGAAACCAACGCCAACAGGTAAATCGGTCTGTTCCTGAATCTTGGTTACCTTGCGAGCCACTTCCTCTGTATCAAGAGCAGCAGAACCAGTCACACCTTTCACAGACACATAATAGACATAGCCTGAACCATGATCACAGATCAACTTGGTACGAGCATCCGAGGTAGTTGGTGCTAACAGGAATATGCTGTCCAAATTATGCTTTTTGAATAAAGGCTCAACACTGCCAGCCTCTTCAGGAGGAAGATCCACCAAGAGCACACCATCAACGCCGGCTTCTTCAGCCTGTTCAGCAAAGGTTGGGTAGCCCATGATTTCAACCGGATTAAGGTATCCCATCAATACAACAGGCGTTTTTGTGTTGCTTTCACGGAACTTTCGAACACAGTTCAAAACATCCTTAAGGCTGGTATTGTGCTCCAAGGCTCTCTCACAAGCTAATTGGATAGCCGGACCATCAGCCATTGGATCTGAGAAAGGCACACCTAACTCGATAATATCCGCTCCGGCATCAACCAGGCTCTGCATCATCGGTACTGTGGCATCCAAACTCGGATCACCCGCTGTAATATAGGGTATTAATGCCTTCTTACCAGACGCTTTTAATTCTTTAAAATAAGGGCTAATTCTACTCATTAATAAACCTTTTAAATCCTGATAACGCTAATACGCAGTCCACAAACCTTTCTATAGTCACTCTATTTGTTAAACAGAGATGCCATCAATCTGCGCAATAGTGTGGATATCCTTGTCACCACGGCCCGATAAGTTAACAACTAACACTTCTTCGGGAGACATAGTTTTTGCTAATTTTTCTGCATAAGCCAACGCATGACTCGATTCAAGGGCAGGCATAATACCTTCGATACGAGTCAACTTACGGAACGCATCCAGTGCCTCGTCATCGGTTACTGAAACATAATTGGCACGACCAATATCTTTCAAATAGCTGTGCTCAGGACCTACACCTGGGTAATCCAGACCAGCAGAAACAGAATGCGTACCAATGATCTGACCATTCTCATCTTCCATCAGATAAGTACGATTACCATGCAATACACCCGGCTTACCTGCTGATAACGGTGCTGCGTGCTGGCCAGTTTCGATACCCAGACCACCGGCTTCTACGCCGTACATTGCAACAGACTCATCTTCGATGAAGGGATGAAATAAACCGATCGCGTTAGAACCACCACCCACACACGCAACTAGAGCGTCTGGTAGTTTGCCGGTTTGCTCAAGACACTGTCGACGCGCTTCACGACCGATAACAGAGTTAAAATCACGTACCAACATTGGGTATGGATGCGGACCAGCCGCTGTTCCGATGATATAGAATGTAGAGTCTACATTGGTCACCCAATCACGCATCGCTTCGTTCATCGCATCTTTCAAGGTACGGGTACCGGCTTCTACCGGAAGAACCTCAGCACCTAACAATTTCATACGATAAACATTCAACGCTTGACGTTGAACATCTTCAGCACCCATGAAAACTTTACACTCTAACCCCAAACGAGCGGCAACAGTAGCCGTTGCAACTCCATGTTGACCTGCACCCGTTTCAGCAATAACACGCGGCTTGCCCATGTACTTAGCTAGCAATGCCTGACCAATGGTGTTGTTTACCTTGTGCGCACCGGTGTGGTTAAGATCTTCACGTTTCAGATAAATCTGAGCGCCGCCCACTTCTTTAGACCAGCGCTCTGCGTGATAAAGCGGAGAAGGACGACCTACGTAATGAGCCAAATCATGATCAAATTCTGCCTGAAAATCAGGATCATTCTTTAAGCGATTATACAGCTCTGTTAATTCGTCCAGAGCGCTCATTAATGTTTCAGAAACAAAACGACCACCAAAAATACCAAAATGGCCATTTTCATCAGGTAATTGCGCCGCTTGCGCTTTATCTGTCATTTCAACACCTCATTCATAAACGCGATCATTTTTTCATTGGACTTGATCGCTTTTTCAGCCTCTACACCGCCACTAACATCTACAGCATAAGGCTTCACTTGATTAATTGCGGATGCAACATTATTGGCATCCAAACCACCCGCAAGAATGACAGGTTTAGATAACTCAGTCGGTATTAATGACCAGTTAAACACTTCACCTGTTCCACCCGGGACTCCTGCTTTGTACGTGTCTAATAGCAAAGCAGATGCATTTGAATAGATTTCTGTGCATTCATGAAGATTCGTATCTTCTTTTACTCGAATGGCTTTGTACCAGCTTAAATCAAAGGTTTCACAAAACTCGGGGGATTCATCACCATGAAACTGAAGACACGTCAGACCTACCTCTCGAATGGCTCGATTAACAAAATCCTGCTCCGGATTCACAAATAATCCAACGACAGATACGAAAGGAGGTAATTGCTGAACAATTAACTTTGCCTGAGCAATATCAATATTTCTCGGACTTGGAGGATAAAACACCAGACCTATCGCATCGCAACCTGCATCAATGGCATTTAACGCATCTTCTATACGTGTGATACCGCAAATCTTTGCTCGCGTTCTAGGCACGTTAACCCCCAACTGAAAAATGCAAAATTTTAACAGAAAGGCCGATTAAGCTACAGAAATAAATGGTTAGCAGGCGAAACTATCAAAGGTCCTAACTGCTCCCCTCCACTCGGGATAGAAAACCGCTTAGGGTAATCAACATCCACAAAATAAAGACCATGAGGTGGCGCTGTCACACTGGCTTTACTTCTATCTTTTTGCTCAAGAACCTGAGCAACCCAATCAACCGACTTTCTTCCATCCCCAACTTCGCACAACACACCAGCAATGTTTCGAATCATATGATGCAAGAAAGCATTAGCCTTCACATCGATCACCACCAAATTCCCCATGCGACGAACCATTAAATGATGGATATTGCGCATTGGCGTATGAGATTGGCACTCTTTAGCGCGGAAAGACGTGAAATCATGCTCACCAATGAGCGCTTGGCCCGCTTGCTCCATTAAGCTCTCATTTAGAGGGGAATAATGCCATGTGACACCATTACGATAGATAACAGGCATTACCGGACTATTATCAATCACGTATCGATAACGCCTTGCTGTAGCCGAAAAACGTGCATGAAACTCAGAGTTAACTCGTCGAATCCAGCGCACACCAATCTGATCTGGTAACTGAGAATTCACTCCTCGCGTCCAAGAATTATCATTCCGTTCGACCGGACTATCAAAATGCACCACTTGATGAGTAGCATGCACCCCCGCGTCTGTACGTCCTGCACACACAATCTCTATAGGAGAATTTGCTATTTTACTCAGTGCTTTTTCAAGCTCTTCTTGAATGGAAGGCTTAGCGGATGGCTGTCGCTGCCAACCTTTAAAGCCATGCCCAAAATACTCAATCCCAAGCGCAATACGTTCAACGTAAGTTTGGTCCGACAAAAGACTCACCCTAATTAATTACATAGCGCCAAATCAGATTACATCGCTAGCGCACAAACAAAAAAGCCATGCATTCCAGCATGGCTTTTTATTAAAACAATACCTAGATGTAATTATGATAACCCATTCAATAAGTCAGTTGCTTCGGTTTTTTGATCTTCATTACCTTCCACAATCACTTCTTCAAGAATATCACGAGCCCCATCAGCATCACCCATATCCACATAGGCTCGAGCCAAGTCTAGTTTAGTTGCAACTTCATCTGTTCCAACATAGAAATCCAGCTCGTCCTCATCCAGATTCGATTTTACAACGTCATCCGCTGAAGATACTTCTACTCCGGAATCTACTTCAGCATCTGGAGCTTTTTCTGAACCTTCAAGAGTCAGAGATTCCATTTCAACCGCAGAAGCATCTAACTCAGGAATATCAGCTTCAGCCACCTGATCTACGTCCAATCCATCAAGCGACATCTCTTCAGCATCTGTAGATTCTAACGTCCCGCTTACTGAGTCTAATGAGAAGTCTGCAGACTGTCCTGAAGTATCATTTCCCTCAGCCAAATCAAAAGAATCTTCTGAAACCGACTGCTCTTCAACTGGCATTCCAGAAGCCGTTGCCAGCTCCGCATCCAAATCCACCTCATCGGCTGAATCAACACCCAGCGACTTGGCCAGATCTTCAAGATCAGCGCCAATATCCAAATCTCCTTCAGCAGCAACTTCATCGCTCGCCTGCGCTACTGAATCTTCCTGCGCTAGACTTTCATCCAAGCCCGTAACCGCATCAAGATCTGCATCCAACGAGAAGTCATCGGCACCAGCATCCAGAGAACCACCTAGTACATTATCCTCAACAGCAGGAACATCGTCCAAACCTAAATCATCTTCAGCACTATCCAACTCAAGACCAGAATTTAGATCTCCATCAGAATCCAGATCAACCTCTAGAACACCCTCGTCTAAATCACCCGCAACAGAATCCAGCTGACCCTCACCAGTTTCTGGGGCAGCCTGACCATCAGCAACATCAAACTCCATATCCAAGGAGAAATCATTGGATTCCTGAACTTCCTCATCCAAACCAGGTGCATCCTGGTTAATACCTAATTCTTCATCCAAATTAAAATCAACATCATCTGAAGCAGACTCAGAAACTTCTTCAATTAGCGCTGTTTCACCACTCAAATCAGATGCAAGTTCAGATTCCAGATCCTCAAGTGAATAACTAAATTCATCTGAATCGTGATCACCAGACAGATCAAAATCTGCATCATCAAGCACTGACTCATCAGCTACCAGACTTTCACCACTATCGAAAGCATTTACGGAAGCAGAATCACCAATAGAACCCGGAAGTTTCTGCTCAAGCACATTAATTTGACCAATAACATCATCTGCACCAAGATCCAGGATTTCTTGTTTCTGACGTTCAAAGCCTTGGGTATCCTGCATCTCTGCATACACCTCAAGCATTTTCAAACGCAGATCAATTCGACCCGATTCCTTGTTGATCGCCTCTTCCAGCAAACCTACTGCATTATCAAACTGACCATAGGCAATAAAGCTGTCTGCTCTTGCAACAATCTCATCTGGCTCAAGAGCATCTTCACCATCCAGAGAAACCTGACCAAACCCTTGGGTTTCCAGATCAAGATTATCCAACTCCTGATCAATACTCTGCAATTCTTCATCTGCTACTTGAGCAGACGGTTTATCTGTTGCGCCACCCGTTTGCTCAATTACTTCAGTTAATTCACTTTCACGCTGGTAACTTCTACGTGACATCATGAACAACAGAATCACAAACAACAAAGATCCCGCACCCAGACCAATCAACCAAATTGGATTACCAAGGACCTTATCCATTATTCCCTGATCAGATTTAGACTGAATTCCTTGTGAAGGCTCATCCAACTTGATCACAGGTTTGTTTACAGGTGCTGACTGCTCAGCTTCAGCCATCACTTCTTCTGGCTCAATAGCTGACTCTTCCATCTCTGTAGCTTCAGGCGCCATAGAATCAAGAGACTCATCCGCCTCAGACGGCGTCATTTCTTGATCAGCTAGCTCAGATTCAACCTCTTCAACCTGACTCTCAACAGCTTCGGTTGGTTCATTAACCATTGACGGAATCTCTTCCGCCATATCAATCTGTGGTTCATCTGCAGGAGTCGCCGCGACTTCTTCACCTTCATCTGACATTGTCATTTGAAGCTCAGCCATCTGAGTATCTTTCAGAGTGACCAAACGAGACAGCTTAGACATCTGATCTTCAAGCGCTTGTAAGCGAGCTGCCAGCTTTTCATTCTCACGATTGGCTTTATCCAAATTTTCCTGGGTAATAGCCAGTTCATTCTCAAGCGTCTCTAATTCAGCGCCATTGCCTCCCTGATCACCGCTCGCAGCGCCAACTGCGGCAGCAGATTCCTCTGAACGTACAATTTTCAAACGTGCTTCATCAGGAGAAGCCACATTTGACTGCAAAGACTGATCAACACCGCTCAACTGAACCTGACTGTCAGAATCCGGGGTAATTGACTTTTTATAGCGTTGATTATGTTCTGCCACTTCCTGAACAGCAGAACCCTGCTGCCAGTTTTGGATTTGATCCAGCGTTGGAACCCTTAACACTGCACCCTTTTTGATCTTATTAATGTTTCCAGCAACAAAGGCATTCGGATTTAGCTCATGCAGGGACATCATTGTCTGCTGAACAGTTACAGAACGATTTGGTCTTACATCAATAGCTATATCCCAAAGCGTATCCGATGATTTAACAGGCCCATAGGTACCGTCTGAAATTCTGGAATCACTTTGCGCAGCAGGTGTCACTACGGCTTGGGAGTTTTTTTTAGTCGTCTTGCTTTGTTCAGCCTGAACCATCGCTTTCGCTGGTTCCGAGGTTTGTGGTGTAACAACCACTTCCGCAGCAAGATCTTCATAGACAGGAGGATCTAACAGGACGGTGTATTCGCGAAGAACGCGACCATTCGGCCAATTGATTTCAACAAGAAAGTTAAGGAATGGTTCTTGAACAGACTGCTTCGTTGATAACAGAAGTGTCCCGTCGCCTGAGCCGGAAAGCTCAACATCAAAATCAATATCACTTAAGAAAAAGAATCGCTCTACGCCCGCACGTTCGAACTCAGTATCATCAGCCAAGGAAGGTAATATCTCCTCTTTAGCTAACTCTCGGGTTTGTAGCAGTTTAATCTCAGCCTGCAACGGTTGGTTCAGAGCTGACTTTAGCTGTATATCTCCAAGACCTAATCCCAATGCCCATGGAGAACTAAGAGCGCCAGCTGCCACTAATGCAGAGGTGAGTTTACGAAGCTTCATGCGTCGATCCTTTGTTGTTATTTGCTCGCATCCAGTTTTGAATACACATCGCACTCAAAACTAAAAACATCTACTAAGGGTTAATCATAGATTAACACTTAACCAAGTTTAGACGTTTTTAACCTAATGATGGTTATTATTGATTAATTGAAAAAGTATCGAACATAAACACTGATTTATCAACAGCTTGTCATACTGAATTATCAAACCACATCAAAAAGAAGACACAAAAAAGGCTGAACACTATTAGTATCCAGCCTTTCTGTGACTCAGCTCACATGATTTACACCACGAAAAGTGAGCTTTCTACGCTTAATTTTCTATCGAAATTACTTATCCAATAGAATACGCAACATGCGACGAAGTGGCTCTGCCGCCCCCCAAAGCAACTGATCACCTACAGTAAACGCTGAAATATATTCAGGCCCCATAGACAACTTGCGAATTCGACCAACAGGAATACTCAAAGTACCTGTTACTTTCGCCGGAGTCAGTTCTTCCATAGTCACATCACGGTCATTAGGAATTACTTTCACCCAATCATTGTGAGCTGCCAGAATCGACTCAACCTCTTCCACAGAAATATCTTTCTTAAGTTTGATCGTTAGTGCCTGGCTATGACAGCGCATCGCACCAACACGCACACAAATACCATCAATTGGAGTAGCGTTATCAGACGTACCAAGAATTTTGTTAGTCTCTACTTCGGCTTTCCATTCTTCACGACTCTGACCTGAATCCAATTGAGTATCGACATATGGAATCAGGCTTCCCGCCAAAGGCACACCAAACTGATCAGTTGGATAGTCATTACTGCGGATAAACTCAGCAGTATTCTTGTCGATTTCCAGAATTGCGGAAGCAGGATCATCTAGCAATCCTTTCACATTGTCACGAACTGCGCCCATTTGGGAGATCAATTCACGCATGTGTTTTGCACCTGAACCTGACGCAGCCTGGTATGTCATAGGCGTAATCCATTCGATCAAATCTTTTTCAAACAAACCACCCAACGCCATAAGCATCAAGCTAACTGTACAGTTACCACCTACATAAGTCTTCACACCGCTCTGAAGACCATCTTTAATCACATTCAGGTTTACCGGATCCAAAACGATGATCGCACTGTCATCCATACGAAGTGATGAAGCAGCATCAATCCAGTAACCGTCCCAACCCGCTTCACGCAGCTTTGGATATACGGCTTTCGTGTAATCACCACCTTGACAGGTAATAATCGCATCCATTGTGCCTAGAATACTAATATCCGTTGCGTCTTGTAGTTTTGTCTCAGCTGGCGTAATGCCGCCAAAAATCGGAGCGTCTTGACCCGCCTGAGAAGTGGTAAAAAATACAGGCTCGATGAGATCAAAATCTTTTTCTTCCTGCATACGCTGCATTAGCACGGAACCAACCATGCCGCGCCAACCTACTAGACCTACTTTCACTTTAGTATTCCTCTAACTTTGGACAGCGAAACTACTGCGCTCAATAACTCTTCGTTAAAAGCTTCCTCAAAATACTCACTTACAAAAGCAAGCTCCGTTTTTTCGTCAACTTTCGCCTCGATTTATTATCGCTCGTAAACGTTTCTTTAACTCGTTAAATTCTGAGTATGAATTCTCGAAAGATTATACTGAATCTTTGAGATAGATTCAGGATGAAATTCAAACTACCTATGAATAATCAACGTATTCAATAAGTGGCGTTATGAGCGAATAAAAGACTAGGCATAAACATGAATCTAATGCGGAGCATACTGAAGTATGTGAGCAATAAGATCCATGTTTATAACACAGTATTTTAGAGCGCAATAGCCACCCTAAAAGAGATTAGGACAAAGCAGCAACCACTGCCTCACCCATCTCTTCAGTTGATACTCTCTTCATTCCTTCCGAGAAAATATCAGCCGTACGTAAGCCTTGATCAAGTACTTTGCTTACTGCTTCTTCAATTGCATCCGCTGCAGCCACTTCATTTAATGAATAACGAAGCATCATTGCAGCAGAAAGGATGGTCGCCAATGGGTTAGCAATACCCTGACCTGCAATATCAGGCGCAGAGCCATGACACGGTTCATACATGCCTTTGTTGTCTTTATCCAAAGATGCAGAAGGAAGCATACCGATTGAACCCGTCAACATCGCTGCAGCATCAGAAAGAATGTCGCCAAACATGTTACCAGTCACCATCACATCAAATTGCTTAGGCGCACGCACCAACTGCATCGCTGCGTTATCAACATACATATGCGACAACTCAACATCTGGGTAGTTTCTCGCTTCCTGCTCAAGAATCTCACGCCATAGAACGGTCACTTCAAGAACGTTGGCTTTATCCACTGAACACAGCTTTTTGTTACGCTTCTGTGCAGATTCGAATGCTACCTTTGCAATACGACGGATTTCAGATTCTGAATAAACGTACGTGTTGTAACCTTCACGCTCACCGTTTTCCAGCGTACGAATACCACGAGGCTTACCGAAGTAGATACCACCGGTCAATTCGCGAACAATCAGAATATCCAGACCAGATACAATCTCAGGCTTCAAAGAAGACGCGTCAGCAAGTTGCGGATAAAGAATTGCAGGACGAAGGTTACCAAACAATTCCAAACCAGAACGCAGACCTAGCAGACCTTTTTCAGGACGAAGTTCACGATCTTCAAGATTATCCCATTTAGGACCACCTACAGCACCCAACAGAATCGCATCAGACGCCTTTGCCTTATCCATAGTTTCTTCAGGAAGTGGCGTACCATGTGCGTCGTAAGCTGAACCACCTACAAGACCTTCCTCTAAAGACAGACCAAGCGCAAACTTATCATTAACGACATTTAAAACTTTTACCGCTTCAGCAACGATTTCAGGACCAATACCGTCACCCGGTAAAATCAATACATTTTTAGACATCACAATTCTCTTCTTCAAAAACTATTTAACTACATCAAACAACCAAGGCTGAGACCCACGACGCTTCTCTTCATAGGCACGAATTTCATCCGCATCCTGAAGCGTCAAACCGATATCATCCAGTCCGTTAATCAAACAATGCTTACGGAACGGATCAACATCAAACGGAATTTCTTCACCACAAGGCTTTATGACTTTTTGATTCTCAAGATCAATAGTCAGCTGATAACCTTCATTAGCGTCGACTTCTTTAAACAACTGATCAACAATGGCATCGTCCAAAATAATCGGCAACAAACCATTCTTAAAGCTGTTATTAAAGAAAATATCCGCATAGCTTGGCGCAATAATCGCTCGAAAACCAAAATCTTCTAACGCCCAAGGTGCATGCTCACGACTTGAACCACAACCAAAATTCTCACGCGCTAGTAATACAGAAGCCCCCTGATAACGATCCTGATTTAACACAAAATCAGGATTCAAAGGGCGACCACTGTTATCCGCATCGGGTTGACCTTCATCCAGATAACGCAACTCATCAAACAGATTTGGACCGAAGCCACTGCGCTTAATGGATTTCAAAAACTGCTTCGGGATAATCATATCCGTATCGATGTTGGCACGATCCATTGGCGCTGTAATGCCCTGATGGGTAGTAAACTTATTCATAAAAACTCTCCTTCAGGCGTCTTAAGCGTTACCATTCATGAATTCATTAACATCAACAAAGTGACCTGCAATCGCTGCCGCTGCTGCCATCGCTGGACTTACCAAGTGTGTACGTCCGCCGTAACCCTGACGACCTTCGAAGTTACGATTCGAGGTAGAAGCACAGTGCTCACCATTGCCTAACTTATCTGCATTCATTGCCAGACACATTGAGCAACCCGGCTCACGCCATTCCAAACCGGCTTCTACAAAGATTTTATCAAGACCTTCTTCTTCAGCCTGCTGCTTAACCAAACCTGAACCTGGCACAACCAATGCCTGTTTCAAACTCTCTGCAACTTGCTTACCTTTAACCACATCCGCGGCAGCACGAAGATCTTCAATACGAGAGTTAGTGCAAGAGCCAATAAATACGCGATCCAACTGGATATCAGTAATCTTCTGGCCAGCTTGCAAGCCCATGTAGTCAAGAGCACGTTCAATAGCAGAGCGTTTAACCGGATCAGACTCACCTTCAGGCGTTGGAACCGTCGCATCTACAGATACAACTTGCTCTGGAGAAGTACCCCAGGTTACCTGCGGCTTGATATCTTCCGCCTTAATTTCTACCACCTGATCAAATACTGCATCATCGTCTGAAACCAGAGTATTCCAGTATTCAACCGCTTGATCCCACTGCTCAGCTTTTGGTGCGTAAGTACGACCCTTCACGTATTCAGCAGTGATCTCATCAAAAGCCACCATACCTACACGTGCACCAGCTTCAATCGCCATGTTACACATTGTCATACGACCTTCCATGCTCATGGAACGAATGGCACTGCCGCCAAATTCCATTGCACAGCCATTACCACCGGCAGTACCGATCACACCAATTACGTGAAGTACAACGTCTTTACCTGTTATGCCCGCACCCAGCTCACCATCAACTCGGATCAACAAGTTTTTCATCTTGCGCTGAATCAGACACTGAGTTGCCATCACGTGTTCAACTTCAGATGTACCAATACCATGAGCCAATGCTGCAAACGCTCCGTGGGTTGCAGTGTGAGAATCGCCACACACAACAGTCATACCAGGCAAAGTTGCACCCTGCTCAGGACCAACTACATGGACAATCCCCTGACGAATATCCTGCATTTTGAACTCAACAATACCGAACTCGTCGCAGTTTTCATCCAGCGTCTTCACCTGAATTTTTGAAACTGGATCAACAATACCCTCAATACCCACCTCACGTTCGTTAGAAGTGGTTGGAACGTTATGGTCCGGTGTTGCCAAGTTGGCATCCAAACGCCATGGCTTACGACCAGCCAAGCGCAAACCTTCAAACGCCTGTGGAGAAGTCACTTCATGCAGCAACTGACGATCAATATAAATAAGCGCAGTACCATCATCGCGCTCCTTAACAACGTGGGATTCCCACAATTTGTCATACAGTGTTTTACCCGCCATTTTATTCTCCTCACTTAATAATCCGGCCTTGTTATGAGACGCATAGTAAGCCCATCAAAAGATAAAATAAATTCATATTTTTTATAAGTCAGATAAAAAAATGTTATAGAATAATATTCAATGATGACTAGCCCTATTGATCGAGATCCACATGGATAACCAATCCCTGAAGGCCTTTCTGAGTGTTGCAAAACATGACTCTTTCTCTGAAGCTGCCGAAGAGCTGTTTCTTACTCAACCCGCCGTAAGCAAACGCATTCATTTACTGGAAGAACAACTCAACACCAAACTGTTTGATCGCATAGGCCGACAAATTGCACTAACCCCGGCTGGAGAGGCATTGCTACCCAAAGCCAAACAAATACTTCATCTCATAAAATCCACAGAACAGGACATTCATAATCTCTCTCAAAAAGTCAGTGGCAAGTTAGAGATTATGTGCAGCCACCATGTCGGCCTCCATCGTCTACCGCCCATTTTAAAAGAATATGCTCGCTTATATCCTGATGTAGATTTAAAAATCGAATTCAGCGAGTCGGAAAGCGGTTATGAACAGGTGCTACACGGCGATACCGAAATGGCATTGATTACCTTGGCCCCTATGCCACACCCTAGTCTGATCAGTGAACCCATCTGGAATGACAGAATGTTGTTCGTCTGCAGCCTGGATCATCCATTGGCGACAATGAAGAACATCAAGCTAGAACACCTTGCTGATCACAAGGCAATTCTTCCAAGCAGAAACACCTTCACACGACAAAAAGTAGAAAGCTTGTTCTCGGACACCGAAGTAAAACTGGATGTCGTGACCTCAACCAATTATCTGGACACCATTCGTATGATGGTATCTATTGGCTATGGCTGGAGTGTTTTACCAGAATCCCTTTGTACTGATTTAAAAATACTCGGAATCACGACAGATATTAGTAGCAGGCAATTAGGCTACGTAATTCACAAGCACCATTCACTCACCAACGCGGCCAAAGCACTTATTGAACTATTAAAAACCAAAACCTAGTACTGGATGTTCAAATAATTAAGGCAAAAAAAAGCGTCGACCCGCAGATCGACGCTTGATTACCACTGATTTGTTTTCAGGCTAAATTACAAAGGCTCGTTGGTAAAGATGCCAAGTAGCATGAGCCAAGAAGGGGAACAAGATAACAAAGCCTACCAAACCTGTGGCAAACCCGACTACCGTACATATCCCTACAATAAATGCCCATCCAAGCATCACTCCCTTATTGTCAGATACCGCCTTCAAACTACTGATCGACGCACTAACAACATCCACTGGACGATGAACCATCATCGGTAAAGCAAAAACGGTCACACCAAAAACCAGTGCACAGAACCCTGCCCCCACAACTGTACCGACTGCTAAAAACGGCAGCATTTCTGCAACTGTCAAGCTTGGTGGCATAAGCGCATGAACAACACTGGCCATTCGCATCCAGAAAATCATAATCAACATTAGACCAAAGCCTAGCGCTACAATATCGAAGAAGGCTCCTGACTTCATCGCTTGCAACGAATGAGACAAGGAAGGCTCTGCTCCTTTTTTAAGCTGTCGGCTCAAATCATAAATACCCACAGCGAATAAAGGACCTGCTAGCATAGCTCCGATAAACAGAGCAAAAAACAAATAAGGTCTGTCTGACACAAAGGTCAGAGCAATCATGGAATAACCTGCCAATACAAAGACCAATCCATAAAGCATACTCACCCACTTGGTAGCTCTGAAATCGATCCAACCGTGATGAATTGCTTGCTGAATATCATGCATTGACAAAGGACGTGCGGCACTTGGAGTTTCAGCCCTAGCCGCTTCTGGTTTTTTAATGACTTGTGGCATATCAGTTCCCCCAAACTTCAACTTGCTACATACTTAAAGCTAGCAGCAAGCGCTCAAACTGCTTAATTTCTAACCACCTTTTATCGGAAAAAAGTGTTCACAATGGCATCAGATCAAGCATCCAAACTGGAAATCGCCCTAAAACTAGCGACCGAGGCAGGCCAGATCATTTCAGAAGCGAGAAGCAATAACAGCTTTAAATCTAACTTCAAGAAGCACAATGAGCTGGTCACTTCAACCGACCAGCAGGTGGATAACTTCCTGATCAAGGAACTCAAAACACACTTCCCCGGCGACCAATTTTTAACGGAGGAAAGCTACCAGCAGGATCAATTGTCACATTTGGATTTTAACCAAGGCACCTGGGTTATAGATCCTATCGACGGAACCGTGAATTTCGCACTAGGACACCCGCAAGTCGCGGTCTCAATTGCTTATATTGAATCAAATCAGGTTCAATTGGGGATTGTTCACTGCCCTTTCCTGAACGAAACATTTCATGCACAGAAAGATAGAGGTGCATTTCTCAACAACAAGACAATACACAGCAGCGTCTGCAGCGAGCTAAATCAAGCCATTATTGCTACGGGCTTACCCTATGACAAAACCCAGATCGATAAACTACTGCCTAACATCAATAAAGCGATAAGCCACGGCCGGGATATTCGAAGAAATGGATCCGCTGCTATTGATCTTTGCTGGGTGGCCTGCGGCCGACTTCAAGCCTATTTTGAAACCGTTCAACCTTGGGATATGGCAGCCGGAACACTCATAGCCAAAGAAGCAGGCGCGTTTACTGGCCACTATGGAAATGCAGATCAAGATCCTCATCTGATACCTAATTTATGCAGCCGTAACATTCTGGTTTGCAGTGAAGGAATTGCCACTAAAATGAAATCGATGCTCAATTAGTTCCTATCTCTTTGCAGACGATTATAAAAAATCTTCAATTTTTATTTAAAGAAAGTCATTCACAGGCCGACAATTAGACTAATATTTAACAACTCTGAGCGTCTTCTTTTATCGGAAGACTTCATATATACAAGTTCAATTGACCAACTTGTAGGTTATCAAGAGTTCCGCCCAAAAGAGCAAGGAAATACATATGTGGTTTGGAAATAAACAAGAAATAGAAAGCCTCAAAAGTAAAAATTCCGACTTACAACATGAAATTAGCCAACTCTCTCTTTCTAACCAGCAGAAAGACAATGAGATTCAAGCGCTTAAAGACGAACTAGCTAAAAAAGCGGACACTCCACAGGACAATAAAGTCGTCAGTTTACTGATCGATTCTGTACAGGATATCGACGAAATTAGAAACTCGGTTACTAACACCAGCGACACAATGGCTAGTGAACGAGACAAGCTACTTGAAACTCAACATCTATTTGATGAAAGCGCTACCATGCTGACCAACACTAAGGGTGCAGTAGAATCTATCCGTGACACTGCAATGGAAAGCGTTACCAGCATCCAACAATTACGTACCGTTGCAGAACAAATCAGCACATTCGTCGGTGCAATTAATAATATTTCTGAACAGACCAACCTGCTTGCGTTGAACGCAGCTATTGAGGCGGCTCGAGCTGGCGAACAAGGTCGCGGCTTTGCTGTTGTAGCAGATGAAGTACGTGCCCTTGCACAACGAGCAGGTGAAGCGGCCTCTGAAATTTCTAATCTGGTTGAAAATATCGACAAACAAACACGTGATGTCGATGCACGAAGCCAGCAAATGGCTGAAAAGTGTGAAGACGTTGTTATCAACAATGATGAGATCATCAACTCGGTGAACCAGGTCATCGAAATTGCCAAAGCAATGCATCAAACCATCAACGCCTCCTCAGACCAATCCTTCATACAATCAGTATCACTTGATCATGTAATGTGGAAATCCAAAGTCTACAGCCACATTACTAACCATAGACAAGTGACTGACAGTGAACTTGGAGACCACAAAGGCTGTAGCCTTGGTCAATGGTACACACATGGACACGGCAACCAGAATCTAAGCCATTTAAGATCGTTCCAACGCTTGGATGAACCTCACAGCCAAGTGCATGAATACGGCAGAGCCGCTGTATCAACCTTTAATCAAGGTGATACAAACGCGGCGCTTGAGCAAGTTAAAATGATGGAAAGCGCCAGCGATCAGGTTCAACGCTGCTTAAATGATCTACTTTCTGAAATAGGTAATTAAAATTTCAACCGTTCGTTATATAAGCCAGCTGTTATCGCTGGCTTTTTATTTCTTCAAAACAAATTCTTTCAAAATCAACTCCAAAAACTTCATAATTTAGGACTATCTCCTACAACTTTTGAGAATTAGATCACATAAATACGTCAAATTTCCGCCATTAACACAAGAAAAATAGACCTTACTGAAATCATTAATATAATTGAAAAAAACAGCAACGTAAGGATCTACAATGCTGAAACACCACAAATTCCGCCCCTACATTAGACGACTTCACGGAAATGAAGCCGCTCATGATTTAGTAACTCAAATCCAATTAAGCTTTTACCTAAAGCTCATCAAAGACAAAGAATTAAAGAAAGCTTACGTACTCACCCAACGCGGCTTCCCAAATCATATTCTTGCTATATCCAACAACAAGCAATCACTTATTTCAAAAGCCCTATCCGGTACCACTAAGCAAACGCTTAAAGACTGGCAAAAAGACACACAACAACGCCTTTCGGACTCTAATGCACCAGCTCATAATTTAATTGATCTTTCTCAAAAACAGTAAGGCGCTTGTTAAACCCAGCTTACAGAAGTAAGCTGAGTCCCCAAAAGAGCCTTATTATGTTAATTATTCGTATTCCCTTAGTTATCGCATTTTTTCTTCTTGTTGCTGCCCTTGGAGCACTCGCCTGCCTTTTCAGACCTTTCCATCCGGACAATACAAGACTGTTCGCTCACTTCTATTCGCGTTACGGCCTAAAATTACTGGGATTAAAGCTCTCCATTGACACATCTGCCATTGAGCAACACCTGACAAAGAACAAAACCGCCGTTTATATAGCTAACCATCAAGATAATCTGGACTTGTTTGTCACCGGAGCTGCTGTTCAAAAGCGAACCGTCACTATAGGTAAAAAGAGCCTTAAGTATCTACCGCTATTCGGTCAACTTTATTGGCTTGCTGGGAATATTTTCATTGACCGAAAGAACACAAATAAAAGCTCAGAAACTTTAAACAGCTCCACCCTCGCTCTTCAGGAAGAAAACACATCCATTTGGGTGTTTGCCGAAGGTACACGTAATCGAGGTAAAAATATGTTGCCGTTTAAAAGCGGAGCGTTCCGCATGGCCATTGAAGCACAAGTCCCGATTATCCCAATTTGCGTAAGCAGCTATGTAAACCACATGAACCTGAGTAAGCTTGATGCAGGCAAAGTGTCGATTAAAATTCTGCCACAGATAGACACCAAAGGGCTTTCAGCCTCGGACTGCAAAGCACTTCAAGAGAACTGCTGGAATACAATGAACAATGAGATCGCTCAACTGGACAGAGAAATCTATTCCCAATAAATAAAACCCGAAGAGAGAATGTAGATTCCGAAATATAAAAAGTACAATAAGAAAGATACGTACTGGTCGGAGTAAGAGGATTCGAACCTCCGACCCCCGCCACCCCATGACGGTGCTCTACCAAGCTGAGCTATACTCCGAGATTTACTGGCATGCAGTAAAAAGATAAGGCGTTCGAATGAACGAACGCCTTATCATAGATCTTTTCTTATAGATTTCAACAACTAAAGACAGACTAAAGGGTATCAGCCTCAGGCCTTCAAAACTTCAAGAACCTCTTCAAGCTCTGAAATAGTTTGGCGAATCAGTTGCTTGAAATTGGTTTCTTCGCCTTTCGCATCCTCACCGGCAAGACGCTGACGCGCACCACCAATGGTAAAGCCTTGATCATAAAGAAGGCTTCTAATCTGACGAATCATCAACACATCTTGGCGTTGATAATATCGACGATTACGACGCTTTACAGGCTGAAGCTGAGAGAATTCCTGCTCCCAGTAACGCAAGACATGGGCTTTAACGCCGCACAACTCACTTACTTCACCAATAGTAAAGTAACGTTTTCCCGGTATTACCGGGAGTTCATTATTATGACTGGCTTCCAGCATAGGCTTCTACTTTTGTTTTTAGTTTTTGTCCTGGCCTAAATGTCACAACCCTACGAGCAGAAATTGGAATTTCCTCACCAGTTTTAGGGTTCCTACCCGGACGCTGGTTTTTATCTCGAAGATCAAAATTACCAAAGCCTGATAATTTCACTTGCTCATTTTCAGAAAGACACTCACGCACTTCTTCAAAGAACATCTCGACTATCTCTTTGGCCTCACGCTTGTTGAGGCCAAGCTCTTCGAAAAGGCGCTCGGCCATATCTGCCTTTGTCAGAGCACTCATGCGCTAACTCCTTAGCTTGGCTT
>Ga0255776_10000943_pt1 | contig 33578 bp, 21 predicted proteins | sample 071ome_19_FD_179974 | JGI IMG/M metagenome (GOLD analysis project Ga0255776, IMG submission 179974) | Coastal salt marsh microbial communities from the Groves Creek Marsh, Skidaway Island, Georgia - 071413AT metaG (version 2) | ecosystem: Environmental > Aquatic > Marine > Intertidal zone >... | reverse complement strand
GCTCAGGTTCTGATTACGGGTGGTGCCGTCAGCCTGCCGGTGATTGCCGGCCTGCACCGCGCATCGGCCCAAACCGGTGATCCGCTGCGAATCGGCATCATCGGTTCCGGTCGGATCGGAGGCTCCGTCGGCTTGCGCTGGGCAGAAGCGGGCCACCAGATTCTTTTCTCATCCCGTAATCCTAATCAACTGGGGGAACTAGTCGAGCAGGCCGGCGGCAATGCCCAGGCCGGCTATCCTGCCGACGCCGCTGAATTTGGCGACGTGGTGTTAATCGCTGTACCCTACGGAGCCACGCCGCAAGTGGGCCGTGACTACGCTCCACTCATGCAAGGCAAGATCGTCATAGACTGCGGTAATCCCCGTGCTGACCGGGATGGACCGATGGCCGACGACGCCATTGAAAGGGGCACAGGTGTGGCCTCAGCCGATTATTTCCCGGGTGTGCGACTGGTTCGGGCGTTTAATGCGGTTAGCGCACAGATGGTTGAAAACGAAGCCCATCGGCAGGGCGAGCTGATCGCTATTCCAATTGCCAGCGATGATTCACAGGCCATCGCGGTAACCGAGAGACTGGTTCGGGATGCGGGTTTCGATCCCGTAGTGGTCGGCGGGCTGAGCAGGGCCCGAGAGTTTGATCGCGGCACCGATGTCTACGTGCGAGGCCTGACCGCCAGTCAGATGCGGGCTGCCCTCGGTCTGCCCTAGAAAATAGTGAGCGACGGTAATTCACCAACAACGAGCAGTAGAGTGCGTACATGACGGACATGTTAAGCGGGACGGTTTACCTCAATGGCGAGTACCTGGCCTCCGCAGACGCAAGAGTGTCGATCTTCGATAGAGGCTTCCTGTTTGGCGATGGCGTCTATGAAGTAGTGCCCGTGGTCAATGGCGTGCTGATCGATCGCGATTACTTTTTGGAGCGACTCGCCACCAGCACGGAAAAAATCGATCTACGCTGGCCATGCAGTTCCACCGAGCTGCTGGCGATGGCGCAGGAACTGGTGCGGCGCAATAACCTGCAGGAGGGCTACGTGTACCTGCAGATAACCCGCGGGGTCGCGCCCCGGGATTTCCCCTATCCCCGGGGCATCGAACCGACCCTGATGGCGTTTGCCAGCGCGGCTGACATAGTTGATAACCCGCTGGCGCAAACCGGCGTGCAGGTGGTCACCGTTGATGACCTGCGCTGGAAACGCCGCGACATCAAGTCCCTCAACCTGCTGGCTCAATGCATGGCCAAGGAGAAAGCGCGGGCCAATGGCGCCTTCGAAGGCTGGATGGTGGAAGACGGCGTGGTCACCGAAGGCGCCTCCTCATCGGCCTTTATCGTCAGGGACCAGAAACTTGTAACCCGGCCCCTTTCCAATTCGATCCTGCCGGGCATTCGCCGTCGAGTAATCCTGGATCTGATCGATGCGAGCGATCTGACCATAGAATTGCGACCATTTACCGTGGAAGAGGCGCTGCAAGCAGACGAAGCATTCCTCAGTTCAGCGACTACCCTGGTCCTGCCCGTCGTAAGCATAGATGGCAACCCGATTGGCACCGGGAAACCTGGCCCGGTCACGCAACATGTACGCGATCTTTATTTGCAGATTATCAAAGCAACTGCTGAGCCAACGTGATCTCGGGTGTTTTGGGGGGGAAACTTGCACGAACTAAACGACCTGTTACTGCTAATGCGGGCAAACCAGCCGCTTATCAGTATTGAAACCCATGAAGAGCAGCGCGCGCTAGATCTTCTGAAACACTGCGGGGTCAAGTTGCATCGCCGCGTCCTGCGCTGGAGTGTAACCAAAGGCCTGGTCCGGGCTGACACCGGCGAACCACTGCCGAGCATAGGCTCGTCCTCCGAGTCAACTGAACTCCAGCACTCCGATCCGAGGAAACTGCTGCAGGAAATACACAACACTTCACTATCGGGAATTTACCTGTTACTGGACTTTCATCACTACCTGGACGACCCCTACGTGGTGCGGCTATTAAAAGAAATAGCTCAGGACCAGCCCTTGCATGGCCATCATCTGATTTTTATCAGTCATGAAGTAAAAATGCCGGAGGAATTATTTCGATTTACCGCCAAGTTCAATCTACAACTCCCTGATAAAGCCAAATTGAAAAAACTGGTGGTTTCCGAGGCCAAGGTCTGGCAATTGAAAAATGAAAACGGAAAACTGAAAGCCGATCGGAATGCAATGGAATTATTGGTCAATAACCTGATTGGACTGACAGAATCGGAAGCTCGACGACTGATACGTAATGCCATCTATGACGATGACGCCATCTCCAGCTCCGATATTGAACGGGTGCAGAAAGCCAAATACGAACTGCTTGGAAAGGACGGGCTGCTGCATTTCGAACTGGAGACTGCCGGCTTCGACCAGGTCGGCGGACTGGCCAATCTGAAGAACTGGCTGGGTTTGCGCAAGCAGACCTTTCTTGAGCCGGACAGCACCAGGGGAATGGATCGACCCAAGGGTATCCTGATTACCGGTATTCAGGGTGGAGGCAAAAGTCTGGCCGCTCGGGCTGTCGGCGGAGCCTGGGGAGTGCCTCTGTTGCGCCTTGATTTCGGCACTTTATACAACAAATTTTTTGGCGAGACAGAAAAGAACCTGCGCCAGGCGATTGGCCTGGCCGAAATCATGGCACCCTGCGTGCTGTGGATTGACGAAATCGAGAAAGGCGTGTCCACCGGCGATCACGACAGCGGCACCTCCCAGCGCCTGCTGGCTACCCTGTTGACCTGGATGGCAGAAAACAACAGCCCAGTGTTCATTGTGGCGACTGCCAATAACATACATAGCTTACCCCCAGAGTTAATCCGCAAGGGAAGGCTGGACGAAATCTTCTTTGTCGATTTACCGGATCAAGCTGTCCGCCAGGAAATTTTTGCCATTCATCTGGCGAAACGGGAATTACACCCAGACGGATTTGATGGTCATTTGCTGGCGCAAAGGAGCGCGGGTTTCTCCGGCGCGGAAATAGAGCAGGTGGTAGTATCAGGGCTTTATCGAGCACACGCTACTGATACACCAGTAAGCACCGAATCCTTATTGACGGAAATTGCCAATACCAGACCGTTGTCGGTCGTCATGCAGGAACCCATCGAAGCATTGCGTGATTGGGCGAAAGACCGCACCGTGCAGGCCTGACTCCGGGCTGGGACTCACTCTACTGCTTTGCCGTCGGTAAAATTTTGTTCTACGCGGGTGCCGTCAGCCTGAATCAGGATTCCTGCACCGTGGCGCTGACCATTGCGCCAGCTACCCTCATAACGGTCCCCGTTAGGCCAGAAATAATTTCCTTGGCCATTGATGACATTATCAACAAACTGGCCTTCATAGCGTCTGGAATCGGCCCAGGTAAAAACACCGGTGCCATTTAGCTTGTCGGCCTGCATCTGTCCCTGGTATCTGTCTCCATTACTCCAGGTTTTGATGCCATCGCCCTGCTGCTGGCCGCGCACCCAACGGCCCTCGTACGTATCGCCATTTGTCCACTGGTACATGCCCTGGCCATGGTACTGATTGTCGACAAACTCGCCCTCATAACGATCGCCATTAGCGCGGTGTAAAACCCCCCTGCCCTGCTGGCGGCTGTTGTACCAGTTACCCTGATATCTATCGCCACTGGCCCAGGTATAGGTGCCCTCACCAGTCATTTGATTGTTTAACCACTGTCCTTCATAGCGATCACCATTGACGAGGGTCAATATGCCGTCACCATTTTTGCTTCCATTGGTCCAATTGCCAACATAGCGATCGCCATTGATCTGGGTCAACGTCCCATTGCCGGACTGCATGCCATACTGCCATTGCCCTTGGTAACGATCACCGGTTATCCAAAAATAGGTGCCCTGACCATGCTGACGGTTGTCACGCCATTGGCCAACGTAGCGGTCGCCATTGGCCATATAGAGCGTACCATGACCATGAATGCGCTCATTCTGACACTGCCCTTCATAAGTCTCGCCGTTGGACCAGGTGTAAGTTCCAGTTCCGACACCAGACTTGCAGCTACTGGTAACCCAGCGACTGACCTGACCATAGCCCATTATTGGAACAATCAGTGCAAATAATAAGAATCTGTTCATGCAAGCAATGATAGCAAAATACCTGAATCGGCGGGCGCTCTAGAATAAGTCTTGATTCTACCCGACATTCTCAATCAAGAGCTGGCGACGCCTTGACAGGCTCTGCGGTATCCGCTGACCAGCGCAGAGCCAGATAAATAAAGGGAGTGTCGATCACGGCAATAGCGAACTTAAATACGTACTTGGCCGCCGCAAGCTGCATCGCCGTCACCAGATCTACCAGTCCCCACCAAACCACCAGCCCATAAATAACCGTGTCGACCGCCTGGGAAATCAGCGTCGATCCGGTATTGCGCAACCACAGGTGGCGAGAACCGGTCCTGACACGGATACGGTGAAAAACCCACACGTCAAATGACTGACTCAGCAGATAGGCGAGTAGCGAGCCGAAAACAAATCGCGGGGTGTAGTCGAACAGAGTGACCATCGCCGCATGCACCGACTGGGCGTATGCCGCCGTTTCGGGCTCCATGGACGGCGGGAAAAGCAGACTGATCTGGGTCATCACTACCAGTGCAACACTGACAAAGAAGCCCAGAAGGACAGCGCGCTGCGCCTCCGCTCTGCCGTATTTTTCGCTAAGCAGGTCGGTAGCGAAGAAAATGCTGGAATAGAGAATGACACCCATGCTGGTTTGCAGCCCGCCGATGACCGTCAGCTTCGGCCCCATGACGTTGGCCAGCAGCAGGCTGAAGATGACTACCCCGTAAAGCCCGACGCGGCCAAACAAACGGAAGGCCAGCACCGCCAGCCCCAGGTCGACCATGGCCGTGAATAGCCACAGGGTTATATGAGTGCTTTCAATCAGCGGCATGTCTCTTAGGGTACTGCGTCCGATGACATTTTTCCATTAATCACTGAACAAGGTATTCTGTTACCGATACGAATCAATTTTTCCCTTGCCTTGTCACACAGTCAGGAGAGCATTAATCGCTTTGCGGCAATAAATGCGAATTTGATGAAGCGGCAGGGTCGCAGGCACATCGGATTTCAGGAGGATTCCATTAACCTTGATTTCCTCGTCACAGTCCATGTTCGATACTTGAGCCAGAAAAGCAGGGATAGCATCGAGAGAGTTGGAATCGCATAGGATGCGGAAAACAGGGCTTCCAGCAAAAAGGCCAGGTATTGAAAACAAAACACAGCAACGAGTACCTGTTTTTCCCGTCCCTCCATCGAAGCCATCTCACTCAATGCCACGACACCCATGGCACCAACAAGCAAGAGATCGTAATGATGAAGATGGGGATTGATTGCGACTGCTGTCACTATCGCAAGCGCAAACACGATCAGCCCCTCGTTTCGTGGTTCATGCTGCCTTGAGACACCCTGGCCGAGCCACATCAGCCTGAGAGTTGAACAGAAAATTAAAAGAACCGTCAACCACCCAACAATGTCAGACAGTGAATTGATACCATTTAGCCTTCGGATAAGAGAAAGCAGACTGTACTGGGTCTCCAGGGGGTACGCGGGTAATTCTTGCAATCTCAGCAGCTCAGTAAAAACAGCGAAATAGGAAACGAACGGCGACGGTCCAAAAACAATCAGCGCAATCAAGGTCAACGCAGACGCGCCCAAAAGGAGACCGAGGACTATCCTGTAGTTTCGCAGCACAACCGGAAGCCATCCAATAGCGACGAGCCAGTTTGGCTTGTAAAGCAGGCAGCTCCACCAGAACCCTGCGAGTAACGGCCTGGTCTTCTTCAACGCGTGCAATCCCAGGAGCACCAACCCCATGGTCTGGATTCCGTTCTGACCCAGTGCAAAACAAAAGAAAAATGGTGGGAAGAGAAACAGCAGTAAAATCACCATCGGAAAACTGATGCGGCGCTCAATAAGGTCTGACAACAGCCAGGCCGACAGGATACCAAATCCAATATTAATGAACGCCTGCACTCCCTGCGCAATCACCGGGTCAAGATATCCTAGAGGGCTATACAACAGACCGGTAACGGGTGGATAAAAGAACGCACCGAGAATGTCATACCGGGGTCCCCAGTAGGTGTCGAGCGGGAACTGGTAGGCGTTCAGAATACTTCTGTGTAATACCGGGTCGTACAATAATTCTGGATTGTTTGTTACGAATGCGCGCGCACCGACCCATAAGTGAATAAAGTCTCCGCCATTTGCAGCAGCAAATGGAATACTGGCGATATAGAAAAACACAATCGCGAACGCCGACAAACTCGGCCAGGCCCGTCCGTCATGGAATGTGATTTTATGTCGTAGAATCCCGGACAATCGAATTTCCCTGTCTTGCAACCACCAGTGCCTTGCGAACTATTCATTAAATTCTAACGCTATAGCTGACTGACGGAAATGAACGCATCTGGGGATCAAGCGCGAGACAGGTGTTCTGGCAGCCTCCCGGCAATCCAATGCCCGTTCCATAAGACGGAAACACAACTCCCCGTGCGCCCTCTTTCATTGCAAAAGAGAATCGAAGAAGGCACCAGGGATCCCCGGAAACTTCCCTGTCCCTCTGTTTTCCTCGCCGGGGGTTGTGCCTGTCAGAACGTGTTCAGTGACAGGGGTTTGTAACCCTGCGCGAAACCCGCCGCGTGGCTAACAATCATGTCCGGAGTGACCGGCACTCGATTGAATAAATGACCGTTCAGCGCATCGGCAATCGCACTGGTCATCGCTGCGACCGCGGCGCCCTGAGCAGGCTCACCCACACCCCGACCACCAGCGGGATTGTAAGGATCGGCAATATCCACAGCGCCGTTTTTCATCTCCAGCGGCACATCCATGATGGTGGGTAACTTGGCCTGATAGATCCCGTTGTTAGCCGGCAATGCATTCTGCGGATCGTAGACATGCCGCTCGGAAATGGCCATGCCGAATCCCCATACTGCACCGCCGTTTATTTGCTGGGACAGACCCTGCGGATGAATCACCGTGCCGCAGTCAGCTACACCAACATAGTCGAGAATCTCAAGCTTACCCGTATCCAGATCAACTTCGATTTCGGTCATCGCGACCATCAACCCAGGTGCAATGCCGCGCTTGGGCAGGTTGTCCCTGGCCACCCCAATCAGACCGCTGCCTGCGAGGCCCCGAACAGCGCGCTGGGTAATGGGATGGATATCATCCGGATACTCCTCACCGCTATACTTACCACCCATGGCAATTGCCCGAGCTGCGGCCTCCCCGTAGGTCATGCCCAAGGATTCGTCGTCACTGCGGAAAACCCTTTCGCCTCCAATGCTGTAATCTTCCGGATTACCCCCCAGTTCCGCGGCGGCAACTTCCTTCAGTTTTTGTACGGCATCCTCGGCGGCAACCCAGTTGGCCCGGGTGTGAGTAAATATGGTGTTACTGCCCCCCTGTGCGGAACTATTGGGCAGGTGCAGATCGGTGTCCCCGCGCACGATTTCGCAGTTATTCCAATCAGCCTGCAGAACTTCTGCAGCCGCCCGCACGGTGTCTGCATAGGAATACGTTCCGAGGTTCCCGACCCCGGAATGCAGGTAGATACGACCCGTTGGGTCGATACGCACGAGCCCGTCATAGCCGTTATTACCAGCGGAATGATATCCCAGCCCGACGCCCAGGCCTCGCACCTTGCTGCCATTGCGGGCGCGAGGCTGACTGGCGCGCTGCGCCCAGTTAAACATCTCGGCCGCCTGATCTATGGCCTCGCCGAGGAAGGCACTGGTCATTGGCCCACGGTTTTGATACACGGGCGACTCACTATTGGGCGCATTGATCCGACGGAATGCCACGCGATCCATACCCAATTGATTGGCGGCCTTGTCCATAATCGGTGCGATTGCAGCCGACATCTCATTCTGACCAGGACCCCGCTGTGCTCCGCGCGGCGCCGTGTTGGTGAAGACCGGAATATTGCGCAGGCGCATTGTAGAGGGTGTATAAACGACAGACAAATGCTCCGCAGATGCGGAGGCACTGTTGCGTCCCGTTGGTCCGCCATCGCTAATGATGATCACGTCCATCGCGGAAACGGTGCCATCGGCCCGCAGACCCGCCCTTACCCAGCCCTGCATCCCGGGTCGGCCTACACCGATATAATATTCCTCGGAGCGGGTGATACGGAGCTGCACCGGCCGGTTTAGCATGCGGGAAAAATGGCCACACACGCCCATAATGGGATAGGCACGCGCCTTGGAGCCGAATCCTCCGCCGGTGTTTTCATTGATAATGCAAATGTTCTCGGGCTCGATGCCCAGCATGTCCGCCAACCCTTCATTTACCGCACTCTGACTCTGCAGTGAACCGTGGAAAAAGCATTTGCCGTTTTCCCAGTACGACATACTGCTCCGGGGTTCCAGACAATGATGCGGCGTGCCGGCCGTAACAAATGATTCTTCAACGATAACTTCCGCCTCGGCGAAGCCGGCGTCCAGATCCCCATAGGTCCAGCCATCGGCAAAATCGACGCCGCGGGGCTCCTGTCCGTTTCGCAGTCGCTCCACTTCCGATGCCGGCCACTTGATGGTCATAAAACCGCCACGAATCGTGTCATTCTCATCTGCCAGAGGTGCTGCCTGGGAAAGTACATTGCCATCGGGATAGGCGTTCGCCCCGCCCTCCGTCAGGCTCTCCAGCGGATCGGTAACAAACTGGCGATACTCAAAATCCACCTGAATGCGGGCCAGGGCTGCTTCTGCAATCTCATCGGATACCGCTGCGACCGCGAGAATGGGCTGACCTACGAATGTAACGTCCTCAGATGCGAGCATGGGCTCTTCGGGCGCGCTCGTCGGTGGCAGGTCATCGGCGGTGATGATCCCCAGAACACCATCCATTCGCAACGCCTCGGAGGCATCGATATTGATTACCCTTCCGCTCGGCATTGGACTGGTGAACAACCGCGCGTACACCATGCCCTCTCGCTGGAAATCTTCGGCGTATTTGGCATCGCCAGTGACCTTGCCCACCACGTCGGGAGGCGTAAAGTCTTTTCCGATATGCATAAAAGTCATGACAACATCTCCGCGGCGCGCATGACGCCATTCAGGTAGTGATCATACGCACCACATCGGCAAATATTACCTGCCAGGGCGGCGCGCGCCTGCTCTCTCGACGGATTGGGATTACTGCGCAACAGGGCAGTGGCGGACATTACCTGCCCGGGTGTACAGAAGCCGCACTGCGGCGCCAGTTCCTCGACAAATGCCTGCTGCACAGCACTGAGCGTACCGTCGGCTGCCCGCAATCCCTCGACAGTGGTAATCGCGTGGCGTTTGACCGTATGAGTCAACACCGAGCAGGCGTAATTGGCCACGTCATCAAGCAAAACCGTGCAGGCACCGCATTCACCCCGGTTGCAAGCTACCTTGGTGCCGGTCAGTCCCAGCTTGTTGCGTAGCGTAAATGCCAGGGTCTCGGTGGGTGCTACATCGACGCGCCTGGCTGCCCCATTGATGGTCAGGGTTAACAGCCTTTCGTTGACCGCACCGGATGCAGATTGCGCCGACAGGTAGAATCCTGTTCCGGACGCCACGGCGGCGCTTGAAAAGATGACGCCTTTGATAAATCGTCTTCTGGTTAACTTGGGATTCACGAGAAGTTGCTCCCTTATTTGATGGTTGAACCTTGGGGTTTATGGAGGCGGATGCCCAGCTGCAGCGCACCTCTTGTTTTTAGTTTATTTATCAGCAATTCGGTCTGACGAGTTCTAACCGTAACTTTCCACACGCAAAAAATCAACGAAACCAGCAGATTTTAAGACCTGCTGGCGGTTGTTTTTGACCCTGCTTACTGGGTACCATGCGCCTCGTTAAGCAGATCCACAGGGTAAGAATGCATGACCACACTAGCACCACTCTCCAGCGACAAGCACGCAAAATTGAAAGTGACGGAATCAGGGGACTACTCGCGTTACCGAGACCAGAATCTGATTCCCATCGTGACGAAGGATTTTTTCAACCTCGCCGCTGAATTTCCGCTGGTATTTGTGACGCGGGACCGACCAGACGAATTCGTACCCGTCGCAATCATGGGGCTTCGAAAAGGCCAGAACCTGTATTGCCAGACCGAACAATGGCCCGCCCAGGTGATTCCGGTGAGCTTTGGCAATGCTCCGTTTGCGATCGCCCGTGCCGACACGGACAGTGATCAATACGTGGTCCTCGTCGACGAAGACAGCCCGCTATTGAGCGAGTCTGAAGGCAATGCGATTTTCAACGAGCACGGCAACAAGACCGTCTATGCGGAAAAGCGGGTAGAAGCATTGATCGACACCACGCAACAAGCTTTGAACACGCATAACATCTGCAAACAACTCCAGGATATGAATCTGCTGATCACTCACAAGATTCAGTTGCAACACAGGCCCGATGCGACCCGCTACAATATCGAGGGAATCTATATCATCCATGAGAAGGCACTCAATGAGTTGCCAGACGAGGATTTCCTGACCCTTCGCAAACAGGGTCTGCTCCCCCTGATTTACGCCCATCTGTCCTCTTTACAGCAACTGCGCAGGATTTCGCAGATGCAGTATGAAGCCGACCAGGCCAGCGAGGGTAACGAGGAAGAATGACCGCGCAAGTTCCGAGCGGGGATTTTAACCGGCACTGATCAAGGCTTGTGATAACCTTGTATCTCAGCCGCAATTTCAACTCGGGGATTAGGGCATCATGCAGACAGGCAACTTGCGCGCGGATTGCGAACGTGACCTTGATATAGGTGAAAGGAGTTACCGATATTTCAGCCTTGCGGCGCTGAGTGAAAGCGGATATCCCCAGATAGCCAATCTCCCCGCCTCCATCAAGATTCTGTTGGAGAACCAGTTACGCAACTGTGACGGATCAATCATTGACGAGTCCCACGTCCTGGCCCTGGTTAACTGGTCAGAGACCCAGCACCAGTCCAGAGAAATCATGTTCATGCCGGTCAGGGTCCTGATGCAGGACTTTACCGGCGTGCCTGCGGTAGTCGATCTGGCCGCAATGCGAGACGCGGTAGCTGCCAAGGGCGGCGATCCGTCATTGATCAATCCGGTCAATCCGGTGGACCTGGTCATCGATCATTCGGTGATGGTGGATCGTTTTGCTGTAGATACCGCCTACCGGGACAATGTTGAAATGGAGATGCAGCGCAATCATGAGCGCTATCAGTTCCTGCGCTGGGGTCAGAAAGCGTTCGATAATTTCCGCGTCGTCCCACCCGGCACGGGTATATGCCATCAGGTGAACCTTGAATACCTCGCGCGCTCGATCTGGTCGAGCGAGTCCAGCGGCAAGGTCTATGCCTACCCGGACACGCTTGTGGGTACCGACAGTCACACGACCATGATCAACGGATTGGCAGTGCTGGGCTGGGGTGTGGGAGGCATAGAGGCCGAGGCGGCGATGTTGGGGCAACCAATATCCATGAACATTCCCCAGGTAGTGGGATTTAAATTGACAGGTGAATTGCAAGAGGGCATCACCGCCACGGACCTGGTATTGACCGTGACCCAGATGCTGCGACAGCATGGCGTCGTTGGAAAATTCGTGGAGTTTTTCGGGCCCGGCCTGGAATCCCTCAGCCTTGCCGATCGCGCCACTCTCGCGAACATGTCACCGGAATATGGCGCCACGTGCACTTTTTTTTCGGTGGACCAGAAAACGCTGGATTACCTCACTCTTACCGGCCGCGACGCCGATACAGTTGCGCTGGTAGAGGCCTACAGCAAACAGCAGGGATTGTGGCGACGTGACGACGATCTGGTGAACTATAGCAGTAGCCTGGCGCTCGATCTCGCCGAGGTTGTCCCCTCGCTGGCAGGCCCCAAGCGGCCCCAGGATCGGGTTCCCGTTACCGGTTTACCCGAAGCCCTGGCGAAACAGCTTGACGGAGAATTGATCAAGCAAACCCACGTGGGCGATCAGGACTACGATCTGAAGGATGGCGACGTGGTCATTGCCGCCATTACGTCCTGCACCAATACGTCCAATCCGGCAGTCATGATGGCCGCGGGATTGCTTGCCCGCAACGCCGTGGCGAAAGGCCTGGCTCGCAAACCCTGGGTCAAATCTTCCCTGGCTCCCGGTTCCAAAGTGGTTTCCAGCTATCTGGAAAGCGCTGGACTGCAAACCAGTCTGGATAAGCTCGGTTTCAATCTGGTGGGCTACGGTTGCACCACATGCATTGGGAACTCGGGACCTTTACCCGGGGATATCGAGGAAGCTATAGATCGGGGCAATCTGACGGTCGCTTCGGTATTGTCAGGCAATCGTAATTTCGAGGGTCGAATTCATGCCAAGGTACGATCCAACTGGCTGGCGTCACCTCCGCTAGTGGTTGCCTATGCTCTGGCCGGCACTACCAATATCGACCTGCACAGCGATGCAATCGGCACCGGTGGGAATGGCGAACCGGTATATTTACGCGACATCTGGCCCAGCAGCGAGGAAATCAGCGGCGAGGTACTGCGAGTTGCCAAAGAAATGTTCCTGAAAAATTATGCTGAAGTTTTCGAAGGCGATGACGCATGGAACAATCTGCCTGCGGGTGAGGGTAATACCTACAGGTGGGACTCGGCGTCGACCTACATTCAGAAACCGCCGTTCTGCGATCTGCCTGCGCCTGCCGACTCGATAAAGGCTGCAAGGATTCTTCTTATGCTTGGCGATTCAGTCACCACCGATCACATTTCACCTGCGGGATCAATCGCGGAACAAAGCCCGGCCGGGCAATACCTCTTGCATCAAGGCACTCGGAAAGCCGACTTCAATTCCTACGGTTCACGGCGCGGCAACCACGAAGTTATGATGCGTGGAACATTTGCCAATGTAAGGATTCGCAACGAGATGCTCGGTGGCATCGAGGGCGGTTACACCAGGCTTGCGGGCAGCAATGAAGCCATGAGTATCTACGATGCCGCGATGGAGTATCAAAATTCCGGGACTCCACTGCTGGTCATTGCCGGCAAAGAGTACGGTACCGGATCCAGCCGTGACTGGGCAGCCAAAGGTTCTCGCTTGCTGGGCGTCAGGGCGGTCATCGCCGAAAGCTTCGAACGAATTCATCGTTCCAACCTGGCTGGCATGGGGGTGTTGCCGCTGCAGTTCAAGGAAGGTGAGAGCCGCAAATCCCTGCGACTGACGGGAGACGAAAGTATCGATATTACAGGGCTGGATTCCATCCGGCCCAGGATGGAAGTATCCATGAAAATTGACTACCCGAACGGCGAAACAGCGACCTGTCAGCTGCAGTGTCGACTCGATACGGCTCTCGAAGCCAGGTACTATTCCAGTAGCGGAATCATGCCCTACGTCGTGAACACGGTCTCCATCACAGATGCATCTAAATAGCGCAATACAGGCACACCGAAAACTTGGAATGAGACCATGAGTTTATTATCCGTCAATCCGGCTAACGATCAGACGATCGCAGAATTTGAGCCCCACTCTCTCAAAAAAACTGACCAGCTCATCGCGAACGCAAAAACTGCCTTCAATAGCTGGCGTCACACGGCAGTAAAGGACAGAGCAGACATCTTGCGCAAGGCAGCGGAAATACTCAGGAATAATCGCCTTCCCTATGCCTTGCTGATGACAAGAGAGATGGGTAAACCGGTGACGCAGTCGCTGGTTGAAATCGACAAGTGCGCCAGCGCCTGCCTTTATTACGCCGATAAATCCGCCGAATTTCTTGCTCCGGAGGTTGTGACCACCGAAGCATCGGAGAGCTTTGTGTGCTTTGAACCTCTGGGGGTAGTGCTGGCAGTCATGCCCTGGAATTTTCCCTTCTGGCAGGTATTCAGATTTGCCGCGCCCGGACTGATTGCAGGCAATGCCGGTTTGCTCAAACACGCCTCTAATGTCAGTGGATGCGCCCTGGCAATCGAAGATATTTTCAGGGAAGCAGGTTTACCGGACGGACTGTTCAGCACACTGCTGATCAAGAGCAGCGAAGTAGAGCGGGTCATCAAGCATCGCGATATCGCTGCCGTCACCCTGACCGGCAGCGGGTCGGCGGGCGCTTCAGTCGCATCCGCTGCCGGGGCAGCACTGAAGAAAAGCGTACTGGAACTGGGTGGAAATGACGCTTACCTTATCCTGGCAGATGCCGACCTGAATCTGGCGGCGCGGGTTTGTGTGAACAGCCGCATGAACAACAACGGACAAACCTGCATCGCCGCAAAACGTCTGATCGTCGACGCCCGGGTAAAACAACAGTTTGAGGAAAAACTGTTGCTGGAAATGCAGAAGTACCAACCCGGCAACCCGGAGCTTGAATCGACCAACCAGGGGCCAATGGCTCGCAGCGACCTGCGCAATGAATTACATGAGCAGGTGGAAGAGTCAATCGCCCTTGGCGCCAGGTGCCTGCTGGGCGGTATTATTCCCGATGGACCTGGCGCCTACTACCCCGCCACCCTGCTCACCGACGTCGATGATCCTATGCCCGCTTTTCGCCAGGAACTTTTTGGCCCTGTAGCCAGCGTGATAGTTGCCGATGGTGACGAAGATGCCATAAGTAAGGCCAATGATTCTGACTTTGGTCTCGGCGCAGCCGTCTTCAGCCAGGATATTGACCGGGCCAGGCACATAGCTTCTCATCGACTGGAAGCGGGTACATGCGTGGTCAATGACTTTGTACGCTCCGATCCCAGACTGCCCTTCGGCGGCATCAAGCAAAGTGGCTATGGTCGAGAGCTTTCCCATTTGGGTATGCGCGAGTTTATGAATATCAAGACTGTCTATACCGCCTGAGCCTTAGCCCTCACGATCAGATGTTCCGCTTTTTCCGATAGCCGATGGGACACGCCTGTCGGGTTGCAGATTATATCTTTGATACAGGTAGGCCAGACCGAGCAGGCTCAACCCCAGCCCCATGAATGAAGCCACTCGCAACAGGCCTTCCAGGTCAGCAGTATCAATGAGGAATATTTTTGCGACTACTAGCAATAAAAGCCCCATGCCGCCCTTGTAGACGACGTTGCCAAATTTTATCGAACCCGCCAGCAGCAGCATGATTGCCAATACCATCCACACAATCGTATAGGTGTATATCTCACCGTTACTGGTCGGGAGGTTGATGTCCACCCCGCCCTGCCAGAGGTGCCGAATTTCCAGATTCACAAAAACAAAGCCAGTGAGGCAGGCTCCGATGGCAAATCTGCGTCTAAACGCCGGTTCGTAGAATCGATACAACAGCAAAGAAATCAGAGCTGGATAACCAAAGGCAAGCAATAGCTCGTTGAATACCGCCGTGCTCGAGATGGCCTCGTATCCCCACGCAGGATTCAGTGGCACAAGCACCAGCCCGTAGCTGAACAGCGAAAAAGCCAACAGGACTCGGGAACAGAACTGGTACCAGGCTCTGAACGTCTCGCTCACCTGGTAGCGACGGTAATAAACCAGCGCAAGGGTCGACCATACTGCGGTATTGATCGCAAACTCCAGCAATTCGAAACGTAAAGCGAAAATGTTGCCATCGTACAGCCAGTAGCGGGCTTCAGCCCACAGGGTTAAAACCAGCAGGTGCAAGGCTGCGGCTTCCAACCATTTGCGCAAGTCCTGATTGCGCGGCAACAGTCGGCAGGCCAGAACGGCCAGCAAAGTGGAACCACCGTAAGTCCAAAATGACCAGTGCACGTCAGCGGGATAAGTAAACAACCACGGATTGAGAGTCAGCCTCGCAACAATCACACCCAGCAAGACCTTGATCAGAAGGTCCAGATTGGGGAAATCAAATTTTCTGATTATCCAGACGAGCGAAACCAGCTGTGCCGCAATTGCAAGCGTCAGCGTTGCCTCGCGTAACATAATTGTTACCGCGAGCGAGTAAGCGAAATGGCCTGCAATAATCAGCCACAATGTATTGACGGATGCCGTCTTATCCAACGCATCCCGATGAATCCGGGCCCTGCCTTCTAGCCTCCACCAGGCGATACATAGATACACAAATCCAAGCGCTCCTGCCAGGGTACCCCAGTAGACCGACCCTGCAAGACTGGAAACCAGCAGATAGCTCAGGGCCAGCCAGGCGAGCGGCGTCATCAATAACATTGCCATCCACAGACTCTGCCTGGCTTGCAGAAAGTTGTAAGTGCAAATCAAACAATGCAAGCCTGTCATCCACGCGGCATAGACAAGCAGGCTCGATTGCTCGCTTGAGGGCATTTCGACAAACTGTATACCCGATTGCGTTTCGATAGTGCGAGCAAGCACGGCTAGCAGTTGCAAGCCCATCGCCGCCGCCGGCATCCACTTGAGTGAATCACGTCTGCCGCCGGACAGCCCGATCACCAGGGTGATCGGGGTCCAGTAATAAATAAATTTTTGCACCGATGACTCGGCGAACACTGACCCGCCGAAGGCCAATGCTACTGCAGCGACCGTCAAGAGTATTGTTCTTGGATGCACGCACTCTTGATTCGGAACCGGATCTGGGTTGCGCAGAAACCAGTCTCCGGACGGCAGTGCGATGTAAAGGTAAAGCAACGCGGCGAGATAAAAGCCACGATAGCCGTCTGCTGCTTCCACGAACATTGACAGGTACCACCACCCCAGTGATCCCACCAACATGCCTGTCCATAACCACAATCGGTAAACCCGTCTCATGAGCAGAATTGCAGCGGCGGTGACGATCAAGGTGTACGAGAACAGGCCCAGGATGCTGTCACTTCCTGTGTCCACGAACAAGGGCACAACATAGGCACCAAGAATTCCAATAATAGCCAGAACGGGACCATGCACAATTGCGAGAGACATCGTGAACAGCGCTACTGCGCTTAGCAGCACAAAAGCCGGCAAGGGAGTCAATACCTCGTATAGCAGAAGAGCGGCGAGTAATGCAGCATAAAGCGTGACACTGGCACCTCCGGCGAGGGCCGCAAAGGCATTGTAATGCCCGGTATTGCGCCGGCGAAGCCACTCGGCAACGCCATGCAGTAGAAGCCCGATTGCAACACCAAGAGCCACCCGCGCCGACGGGCCAAGCAGGCCCTGATCGATCGAATAACGAACCAGGAACACACCAGCCAGAGACACCGACAGACCTCCCAGCCAGATCATCCACTGCTCCTTGAGCGACCTGACCCAGGCTGGAGCTTCTCGGGGTGAGACAACTGATGATGATATTGCAGTGCGAAAAGTGGACTCTCTGGGACTCAGTTCACCGGTCCAGACATCGCGAACCAGATCAGTATCCGTGGCGGCTTCTGCACCCGAATTCGGGATTCTTTCTTCAGTTTGCTGGCTACTCTGTGCAACTTCGCCTGCCAGCCCCTGACCGGAAGTCTCACGCCCGGAGAGTGGTGCCAAATCGACTTCCTGTCGCAGGACGTCGATACGATCACCGGTGTGTCTTACCATTTTGCCGAGCAGATCTACCTGCTGACGCAGTGCCTTGATCGTAAAAAAAGCGAACCAGCCCAGCGCTGAGCCGGTGACAATGAACAACACGAAAAGAAAACCAAGGAGCATCTTTACCTCCCATACTAGCCTGTAGCCAGGTTCTCCGTTTCAAGCCCTTTGCGCAAATTGATCACGGCAGAACCGCTACTGCCGATCTGTTGCTGCTATTCGGTAATCGTCGATCTGTCGGTCTATTTCGTCCTCTTCGATTTGCAGCAATTCCAGCGCCTGACGGCTTATCATGAGGCTGGATTCGAGCATTTCCGGAAATACCTGACTAGCCCCAATGGATATCAGTTCTTCAAATCCACCATTGTCAAGGCAACGGACTATGATCGGCACATTCGGATTTCGATTTCTTATCCCGTTGATCGCCACCTTGCCTTCATCAAGAGAACGAAATGTGAGCACCACCAGGCGTGATGTCGACAAGCGGCAGTGCTGCAGAATTTCAGGGTTATGGCTGTCTCCATAAACAATGTTTTTGCCCTGTTTCCGATACTGGTCAACTACCTCGATATCGGTATCAACAGCGATGTAGGGAATTTGATTTTTCTCAAGGAACTGCGCCAGGGTCGTCCCCAACCTGCCAAAGCCACCGATGATTACATGATCCAGCAAATCCCGTTGCAACGGTTTGAACTCGGCTGAACCATTATCTTTGCCTGCAATTTTCCTGCTAAAAATTCCGGCATTGCGTATCAGGAAGGGACTCGCCACCATGCTTAAAATCGCAATGATGCTGATGAAGGAGGCCTGGTCAGCCGGCACAGCTCCATTCAACGTGGCAAGCGCCATCAGCGCAATTCCGAATTCACCCGCCTGGGCCAGGTTAAAACCTACACTAACGGCGTCCTGTCGGTTGAAACCAAGGGTCCAGACCGTTAGTGCAACGACTGTCGCCTTGACAACTATCAAGGCGACAGTGAAAAACAAAATTCGAGGCCAGTATTCAATCAGCAGCGACAATTCGAGGCCCATACCGATGGTGACGAAAAACAGACCCAGTAAGATGTCGCGAAAAGGGCGTATATCCGACTGTACCTGGTAACGGAACGGCCCTTCGCCCAACATCATACCGGTTATAAATCCACCGAGTGCCATCGATAAATGAAAACTATGAGTGAGCCAGGCTGCGAGTAAAACGATGACCAGTGCAGTCACTACAAAGATTTCCTCGGACTGCGCGCGGGCAACCTCGTTGTAGATTATCGGCAAAATCCATTTGCCGGACGCAAGCAGAACAACCAGGAGAACAGCCGCGTTGATACCTGCCAGACCAAGGCTCCCCGGCAGCGAAGAATCCTGTTGCTGTCCAAGCACAGGCACCAGCACCAGAAACACAACCGCAACCAGGTCCTGAAATAACAGTACCCCGATGGACAGTTGGCCATGCCTGCTATGGGTCTCACGACTATTGATCAGTTCGCGCGTAACTATTGCAGTCGATGACAGCGCCAGCGCGCCGGCAATAATCACAGCAGACTGCCAGGCAGCTCCCCACAGAAACACGACTAAAGAGAATACCGCCGTGCACACGGTTACCTGCACACCGCCTGCACCAAAGACGGCAAAGCGCATGGCCAGCATTTTTCTGAGATTGAATTCTAATCCGAGGGTAAACAACAGGAATACGACTCCAAACTCGGCCAGAAAGCTGAAACGGGAAGGATCGGAAATCAAGTTAAAAGCTGACGGTCCAATCGCCGATCCAACTGCGATATATGCAACGATCGTTGCCATTCGCAGACGCCGGAACAACAAACTGGCCAGGAGAGACAGGCCCAGAATAACGAGAAACTGTTGAAACAGTTCTTCGGACATAAAAAAATCGCCGCTCAATTCAAGATTACAGAGAGCATTACTGATTCTGATGCGAGGAACAAGGGCCAGTTGAAACTTTAACCCGATAGTCTTTGCAATCTCTGTACGGAATAAATGGGGTAAGCAAAAACACTCGACCAGAGGATTCTTGATTATTGCGTCTGGCCGCTGTGATGGCGACTGGCAACCGGGTCGACTCGCGCAATCAGAAAATTTCCGCGCCTGAAATTTCGCAGGGAACCGGATTACACCAGGCTTATTTCGTAGGTCATCCCATTACTGCTGCTTCCCTCAGCACCGCGCTGGGAGCTGAAGTACAACCTGCTATGAGACGGATCGAAAGCCGGGCCAGTCACCTCCGAGCGTTCATGACCGGGGATCTGTAACAGAGGTACGACACGATTGTCCGGCGTCAGCACAACAATCTGCATATCGCCCCCGTCTTCCGCCACCAGAACATCGCCTGCCGGGGTAATGGTGAGATTGTCTACACCACTGAGAACCGGATTAGCACTGGTCTCGATATCGTAGACTACCGTCAACTCATCGGAAGCCACATCATAACTCCAGACCCGGTTATCGTGTTTGGTCGAGAAATAGACTTTACCAGCCTGATAGACGATTCCTTCACCGCCTCGAAAAGGCGCGTAATCGGGCGCCTGGTAACGGGTCTCTGTGACTCGGGCACCCGGATCGGGCAGTTCAATCCAATTGAGGTAGCGACGACCTTTGTTCTGACGTATGCCGGCAATTTCCAGAACCCCATGCGACAGATCGGGCATCGGATTATGCGGCCGGAATCGGTAGAATCCTCCATCGGGTTTGTCTTCTGTCAGGTAAATTATCTCGTTTACCGGATCAACAGCGATTGCTTCATGTCGGAATGTTCCAAGCGCCGGCCTTGCGACCGCGGATTTGCGACCGAACGGATCGCACTCATATACCAGACCAAGATCCACTTCCTCGCAGGAAATCCAGGTTTGCCAGGGGGTTTTCCCTCCCGCGCAATTGACTGAAGTTCCCTGGAGAATCGAGTAAGCATCTACTGGCTCGCCGGAGGCATCGAATCGCAATGCGCCGACTCCCCCGCGCCCATCCCTGAGTTCGGAATTGGACACATAGATCCATCCGCCATCTTCGGTCGCATAGATTGCACCCCCGTCGGGGGCGTCGTGCCAGATATAGTCAGACGCGGCAACCGGTCGTTGCCCGGAGCGGGCAACGATGCGCGACTTGAATCCGGGCGGCAGCATCACACCGTTGGCATCGGGCGGCCTCAGAGGACCTATCCGGCTCAGACTGGCCATATTTCTTTCAAGACCGGAGTCTGCGGCAAGCAGGTTACCTTTGGCAGCAAACAGCATAAAACCTGTCGCTCCCATCCGCAGAAAATCGCGCCGGTTGATATTCGCTTGACTCATGTTTTTCAGTCTAGCAGACTTTGCTTGACAAAATAATGACCAAGTTTGTCGCGAGCGAGAGATCGAAGTTAGAACCCGACAAGCAAACCCGGTCAAACATAAGGGAGCTCCTCATGGATCTTTCAGCAGTCAACTGGATGGCAGTCGTGGTAGCTGCAGCACTACCCGGTTTTATCGTCGGATATGTATGGTATGGCCCGCTGCTAGGAAAAGCCTGGATGCGCGAATCAGGTATGACCGAAGAAAAAATCGCGCAGGGGAACATGGGCCGCACTTTCGGCGTCGCTCTGCTGTTGCAACTCATCATCGCTTGTTTCCTGGCCATGTTCTTCTTCAGCGATCCTGCCTCTGCCGAATTGATCAATGCAGGCAGTGGCGCCTTCTACGGATTTTTGACCGGCTTTGGCTGGGCGGCAATGGCGATCGGCGTAAACGCACTTTTCGAACAGAAGTCGTTCATGTACATCGCAATAAACGGCAGTTACTGGGTTATTGTATTTACTCTGATGGGTCTGATACTGGGAGCGTGGCGCTGACCGACAGAGCTGCTGCTGGAATATCAGTGCGCTCTGGCGTTGAGACTGGGTAATGAAGTGTGGGCTGCGCTGCATTCCTGATTTCAGCCAGGATACGAAAGCTAGTGTTAACAGTAAAATGCCCAGGACCGGGCCGACCTAGTGGGTTTGCAGCAAGACTGCAGTTTCTAGAAGCGCCAGCGTGCGCCAATCCATCCGGCCCGCGGCGCGCCAGCTCCCAGAAAATAGGGTCGATCATTACTGATAAAATCGAGTACCTCGGTGGGGTCCTCGCCAAGCAGGCCAAAGCTTTCATACTCGGAATCAAGCAAATTGTTTACCCGCGCAAACACGGTAATCTGGTCACTGACCCGATAAGTGGCCCTTAGATTCATCACTGCAAATCCCCGTACCGCGTCAAGCTGGTTCGACTCGTCCCCTCGCAGTCGCTGATCGGAGTTGTAGATCATCTCGGCCGCAACGACCAGCTGCTCATTAATTCGATAGCTGCCACCCAGCTTGGCCTGGTGCCTTGGTATACCCGGAATTCGATCACCCGCTTGCACACTAATATTTCCCTCGGCGTTGGCAAAATTATGATTGGGACTCAATGCAAGAAAATCGTCTTCAAACGTCGCCTCAACGAAACTGTAAGTTGCGAACCAATCGAGAGACCCAATTGTTCCTCTGAGCGATGACTCGAATCCCAGCCGCTGGGTCTTGTCGACGTTTGCAAACAATCCGGTGGCCCTTCCGGTAGTCTGGAAGATTATGTCATCTTCATTGACCGCATGGAAAATTCCCAGGCGGTAGTTTACGTCTTCGGTATCCAGTCTGAATCCTGCCTCCACATTCCTGGTCACCACATCATCAAGCGGCGGGTCAGCCAGAAAGGCGTTGGGCAAACGGCACTCAAATTCTACATTTTCCGGATCACCTCCCTCGGCTTCCGTCCGCACCTGCGCCAGGTAGAAAATTTCTTCATTGCATGACAGCTCGATCGGCGTCGGCACCCGGTTGGATTCATTGTATGAGAGGTAGGCATTGAACTCCTCGTCGATCTGCCAGGCCAGGCCAACCGACGGATCAAACCGCGAAAAGTTGTGTTCGCCGTTCAACTCGGGTCTCTCACCGCTGCGATCTCGCAGGGTCACGTCGCTTTCATTGAATCGTCCCGCCAGGGTCAGAGTCAGCGTGTTTGAAAGATCCAGAGAGTTGGTGAAGTAAAAGCTCCAGGTACCCGTTTCTGTGGCAATCGCGGTTGCTGCCTCATCAAAGTAGGTGCCGGTTCCCAATCCCGCAGTGGAGCGCGTTATCGAATCGAGGCCTGCGAGTTCGGTTATTGAGCGGAAGCGTGATCGACCGGAGAAGTAACTTAGCCCCAGAACCAATTGATTACGAAAGCCGGCCAGATCACCCAGGTAAGTAAGCTGACCTTCGAGGCCCTCGCTGACCTGTCTGCGATTACTGATATTGTTGATTGCTTCATCGGCCAATAAACCGCTTCCACTCAATGCACCGCTGATATCCTCCAGCGCAAAGTCTTCCGGGTCCAGGCCCGCCAGGATCGACTGCGATTCGATGAACTGCTCAAGCTGATCGAAACTGCTTATTTCCGCAAAGTTACCGTTGCAAATCTGGCCAAGATCTATGCCCAGCTCAACCTCAAGCAGTTCCTCAATATCTTCCGGCTCTTCGAGCAGAACCCTGTTACCACCCGAAAACTCACAGAGCTCAAATTCGGAGGCATCCCCGTTAAACGAGTCTGTATCGTTTCTCCGCCGGTATACGGTCCCGGAAAGCAGCAAGTCGTTGAGCCTGTGGCTGCCGTTGAGACTCAAAAGAGTGACATTATTTTCAGTTATATCAGGAGCCGTAAACACTGCCGCGCGATCAATTTCGAGCAATCCCTCCGGCGCCGGGCCATTGCCGGTCAGTTCGCTGTTACCTTTCTGAATCGCAAGGTCCAGGCTGGAGCGATCGCCGTCTCTCCAGTTCAAACTTGAGTAGAAATTTAGCGCATTCGAATCCGAAAGATCACGCCAGCCGTCTTCTTCGAAGTAATTGAGATTGACGTAGTATCCCCAGCTGCCGTTGTTTCCTCCAGCCTCGACTGTGCCAACATGCCGGTTCCAGTCTCCCGTGTAAAATTCAGCTTCTCTACCTGAATAATTGAAACCGTTCTTCATGTTGATGTTGATTGCTCCACCCAGGGCATTCAGCCCGAATACAGGATTGGCACCACTTAGTAGCGTCATACTGGATATTGCCGCTTCCGGCAGCATGTCCCAGTTTACTGCGTCACCCAGGGGTTCATTGATTCTTACTCCGTCCTGATAGACCGCCACACCCTGAGGAAGGCCGAGCAATGGAGAGGCAGTGAAGCCGCGAAACTGCAAATCCGGCTGCAGGGGATTGTTCTGCGCCGCATTGATATTGACGCTCGCCAGGTTACTGTTCAGATGATCTGTTATATCCAGTGCTAGAGAATCGGCCAGCTCCGATGCGCTGACCGTTTGGGCATTAAATGGAATCTTGCTTAGCTGGAGACCCGCCCCCGCCAGGGGCGTAACGCCGACAACTGTGATTTCCTCGATTTCCTGGGCCAGACTGCCGCAAGTAATTATCGTAGCCACCATTGCCAGTGCAAAAGCCGGATAAAGTGAATTTCGGCCGCGTTTTTTCGCCACTAAGCGCTCTCCAGATTAATAAAAGTCGGGATTATAACGAATTCACAGGGCGGGGTATTGAGAGAACAGCACTTGCGATTTTCAGCTTTACTAAAGTTATTGAAATATAATCTTCGGAGTTTCATTGCCTTCTCGACAAAGGCAGCGCTGACCCGGCTTTACTGCGTCATGCTTCTCATTTATCGACGCAAGCGTCAAGACTCCAAATCTGCTGCTCGCCAAGACCTTTCAGTAGCACAGATCTTCCTTTACTAACCTGGACCTTCGCAGACCTTGAGGGAATGGTACCGAGCGAGCGATCAGTAATTACTATTTCGTCATGCTGAGCCAAATCACAGAGTCTGGAAGCAATGTTGACTGTATTGCCGATAACGCTGTACTGAGAGAAGTCCGCAAAACCAATGGTACCGATGCTTGCTCTACCCCAATCAAGGCCAATACCAAAGCCGAGGTCGTAGCCGGATGCCACCCATTGGCTAGAGAGTTTTTTGAGTCTTTCACGCACATCGAGCGTGTACTTTGTAGCAACCAGCTGGTAATCGGCAATCGGTAGCGGATCGTTGAAAAACAACATAATCCCGTCACCCGCCAGAAACCCGAGGGTACCACCGTATTCGATGGCGGCTTTGCCGACGACAGCGTAAAAATCACTGAGTACAGCAAGGTTCTCCTTGTTGGGAAACATCTGACAGAACTGGGTGAATCCCCTCAGATCGATAAACACGACCGCAATGTCCTCGTCATGGATTTCCAGAATACCCTTCTTCTTCTCATCGACCACCATCTTGGCGACTTGCGGCGCAACAAATTTTGACATCGTGCTGAGATTCTGAGCGGTTGCCAGTTCATCCTCTCTAATACTGAGCAAAGACTCTGTTTTTGCCAGCAGTTCATTCGCGGAAAATGGTTTTGTTATAAAATCGTCGGCACCCGCTTGCAGGCCACGCACTTTATCGCCGTCCGCGCCGCCGGTCATCAGAATTATGGGCAGTCTGCCAATTGTCGAGTCGGCGCGAATCTTTCTGGTAATTTCCAGCCCGTCTTCGGTGGGTAAATTGATATCCAAAAGCAACATCGAAGGCATGTCTTTCGGATCAGAAATTGACTCCATCCTGGCAAAAAACTCCGGTGAGTCAGGCTGAGTCTCAACATCAAAGCCTTTGACTCTAAGGACTGTAGCGATGACATCAATGAACGCCTTGTCGTCATCAACTATCAAGATTTTAGCCATAATGTATTTCCAATGCAGGTCTAACGCTCTGCAACCTTGCCGCACACATATTAATTTCAGCTAGTCTTTCGATCGGGTCTATTTCCGACGGACTATATCATCAGGGAGGGGGTTCCTTGCCTGCTCTTCCAATCGCGAATCCTATCATACTTTGTGTTTTATCGAATCGTCATACCACCGTAAAGACGGCAATTGTGTGATATTCTATCGAAGTGAATTTCGCTTGAAATTGATTGAAATCGAGGCCCAAAATGGAATTCGGCAGTCATAGAACCTGTCAATGTGGGGGGTGGGAACGCGTGAATATACTACTGGTAGACGACGACGCGGATATTGTAGACACTCTCGCTGCTCAGCTCACGATTTCTGCATTAGAGGCTAATGTAGAAGGCGCTTCTAGTGGTGAGAGGGCTCTCGAGCTTCTTTCCGAGTCCGGCAAGTCCTTCGACTTAGTTATTAGCGATGTGAGCTTGGGGGAGATGGATGGCTATCAACTTCTTATGGCTATGCGGGAACAGGGATTTAGCCACCCGGTGATTTTGATGTCGGGTGATCTCTCCGTTAAGGCTTCGAAAGAAATAAATAGTTACACTGAGTGTGCTTTCATTGAAAAACCCTGGAATATGAATGACGTAGTGGAGAAAATAAATAACTGTATAAGCGCCAAATGACGCGTTGTGGCTTGATTCATCTGAGGCCAAATACTTACATCCTGATTAAGAATAGGTGGACCTGACATGTACGGAATGATCAATGATGCGATTCGCGAAATGGCACTAGTCGAGTTGCGCGAGGGAGAGTGGAATTCAATTTGCGCGAGCCTCGACATACCGATGAAATTCGGCCGCATGACAACCTACGACGATGCAGTCACCTACCAATTAGTCACCGCGATTTCCGAAACACTCGGGCTCCCGGTTGACGACCTGCTTAAGGAGTTCGGTAAATTCTGGATCCAGTATGCGGCAAAAACCCATTACGGATCACTTCTTAAAATGTTTGGCTCGTCATTCGAAGAATGCCTCAATAATCTCAATTTTATGCACGCTCACATGGGCAATTCTATGCCCGACTTAGTGCCACCGACGTTTGTAGTTCAGCAAGAAACCCCTGGAACCGTATTAGTTCATTACACTTCGAAACGGCCGGGGCTCGCGCCAATGGTTATCGGTCTACTTGATGGCCTGGCAGCATACTATGGCCGAACTGTAAACGTGACGCAGATCGATGAAGAGAACGCTGCAGAAGCACAAGACACTCATAAATTTCTCGTGAACCTGCTATAGACGGCTCAAATATCTACCCTGAAATTGCGACCCGACTTAATGCTTGATTTTTTTCTTCAACACACCGCCCCGTTTTCCGCTGTTGTAAACTCCAACGGCAATATCCTTGCCGCGGGTCGATCGTTCACCAAGTTCACTTCTAATGTAGACCCCATAGATACCCTAATTTACGACTGGTTTGAATGTGATGATCCCGGTTCAGATCGCTGGGCGGAAATCGTTAATCAGAAAATAAACCTGAAACTCAGTCTTACACGACTAAGTGTCAATTGCATCATTGGTGAGATTGATGGAGGGAACCGGTTCTGCTGGTTAGAACCGGCGATCTGGGATATCGATTTACTGGTTGATGTCGGCATCGGATTTGAAGACTTTTCCAGGGTGAGTTCAGTCTTTGACTTTGCGATGTTGATTGCTTCGACACGCATGACCAACGAAGAAATTCTGGAGAACAATAAAGATCTTGAGCAGAACATCAAGCACCTTAACCTTTTTTCTGAAATTGCAAAAGCAGTGGCAGAGATCGACGATCCACTCGAAATCGCACGTCGATACGTCGAACTCCTGCGACGCCAAGGGCAATGGACTTTAAGTACGATTGTCGAAAGTTTTCAAGGAAACGAAACCTTTCACTTTAGCTCTGAGGAAGACCTGCAATCTGGACAACTTTCCTCCAGATTGCGAAACAAGCTGGCCAGCATTCCGAATCTTTCCGCGCAAGCGACTGAAGTCGATGATGGTCAATTCAGGTATCTCTGTTGCAGATTGCAAAATGAAGACGAATCCAGGAGCGGTATTTGCTATGGGCTGGCCAGCAGCGATGTATCCAAAACCCTGAGCTATCGAGAGCAACAATTCTTTGATCAAACAAATCGGTATGTTTCGGCATTGGTCGCAAATGCGTCAATGCAAAGGGCGGTGAGCGAAAGAAATATCTTACTGATGGAAAATGCGAGATTACTAACAGCTAGCGAACTGGCAAGATTTGTCGCCCACGAGATCAACAGCCCTCTGGGCGCCCTAAATGGAAAAATCGATCTGATCCAACATTACTGCAAGAAAGGAGAATCCGATAAGCTTCTGAATGAAGCTATAAGGATGAAAAGTGTCACTGAACGGATTCAAAATATCGTCAGCGGCATGAAAAACCTGTCCAAGGAGAGTGACCGGGATCCTCTCGACTTCGTGTCCCTCAGCACACTGATTGAAGAAGCGGTCAATCTCTTGGCTCACCAGGCTCGAAGCAACGGGGTAGCCGTCAGGACTGCCAGAGATATCGATGCGATAGCGTATTGTCGTGAAACTGCAACATTGCAGATCTTGGTGAACCTAATCAAGAACGCGATTGAAGCAGTATCGAAATTGAATGATAAATGGGTGTCCGTGGAAGTAACGTCCCTTGCCAATCATGTCGTTGTGAAGGTCATTGATAGCGGAGCGGGAATAGATGAAGAGCTTATCAGCAAGATCATGAAACCCTACTTCACCACGAAAAGCAGGAGGGGTGGATCAGGAATCGGATTAAGCATTTCGAAGCACCTTGCGGAAGATCAAGGTGGCGAGCTGACTTTTGGGACTCAGGGGGGGCACACGCAATTTACACTCCGCTTGCCAAATGCTGAAAGTCAAAATGCAGCTGGCGAAGCGGCTGCAGGTATCTCACTTGAGGAGTCTGATTGACGATGCGAGCCGCGTTGCCGGGTAATGAAACTGAAAGATTGGCCCATATTCGCCGAGAGAAAATTTGCTCGTTGCGAAACCCGCTATTTGACCAGTTACTGCAACTAACAGCCTCGATATTGAAGACTCCTATAGCGGCAATTTCGATCATTGAGGAGGAGCGACAAATATTCCTTGGCATCACTGGACTGGATGCGACGGAGACAACTCGAGACGAGGCTTTTTGTGCTCATACCATACTCGATGACAAAATAATGGTTGTAGAAAATGCTGCTGAAGATTATCGGTTCCATGACAACCCACTGGTAACTGGCGAGCCCAGAATCGCAAGTTACGCGGGAGCTCCCCTGATAACGAAGTCTAATCTTGCTCTTGGAGCGTTATGCGCAATAGATCATCAACCAAGGAAATTCAGCGACAAGGATCTGGAAGTCCTCTCCACCCTATCGAGATGCGTTATTCAATTGTTCGAACTGGACAATATTTCCAAACATTCTGAGGCAGAACGAAATCTGTTCAAGAGCATTCTTGACAGTGCAGGGGAGGCCATCATAACGACGGACCCAACTGGACTGATCAAAACTTTTAACAAGCAGGCCTCTAACATGCTCGGGTACAAGGCCGACGAGATAGTCGGGAAACGTACTCCGCTGCTTTGGCTCGACAGCGACCAGGTCGAGCAGACTAAACGCAAGCTGGAGACCGCCCTTGGGGCGACGCCAATTTCAGGCATGGAAGTCCTCACCAATAAATTAATGCAGGCGAACCATGCCCGAGAATGGACCCTGATAGACTCACAGGGGCGAAAATTTCCTAGCCTGTTAAGTGTTACACCAGTCAACGACAATGATGGCTCAATTCTAGGTTACACAACCATCGCCAGGGATTTTACCGAGCAAAAGCAAGCTGCTCTGGAACTAGAAAGAAAGCAGATAAAACTGGCGGAAACTGTTAAAGAACTCTCCAGGCAGAATCAGATACTTGAAGAGCTCAGGTTTATTCAGAATTTGTACCTAGAAAACAAGGATCTGCACGTCGTTTGGAAAAGACTCCTCGAGTCGCTCATTTACTACACGGAGAGCGAGTACGGTTTTATCGGGGAGATCCGCGAGGATAATACCGGAAGATATCTGCAAACCCATGCAATCACTGACATTTCATGGAATGAAGAAACCAAGGCATTTTACGACGCCAAAGCAATTGATGGCTTTGAATTCCGCAATCTCGACACGTTATTCGGACAGGTGATTAAAACTGAAAAAGTCCTGGTTGACAATGACCCACCGAATCATCCTAATGCCCATGGTGTGCCCGAAGGTCACCCGCCGTTAAAGAGTTTTATTGGTATTCCGATTCTTGCTAACGATAAAATGATTGCTATGGTTGGCCTGGCAAATCGCGCGGGCGGCTACGAGCCGAATGATCGCAGCATAGATTTGTTCCTGCACACGTATGCGCTTCTAGTACAAACAATTTTTGATAGACGCAAGCAATCAGAAACCCAAGGTCAACTTGCGCGCATTATAGATGAGCAAAGCATCGGATTCTGGGACTGGACGCTTGGCCGGAACCCAATAATCATCGGTGTCTTGCAAGACCTTCTGGGATATCCGGCTGAGTTAATGGAATCCCCAACCTGGGAATTCCTCGTATCAATCGCGCACCCGGATGACGTTGCAGCAGCCAAGGGGGTACTCCAACGACATTTTAAGAAAGAGACTCCCTATTTTATTTTGGAAATAAGGCTACTTTCTCACGATAAAAAATGGCACTGGATTCGATTCCAGGGCCACACCACCGAGCGTGATGCCAATGGCAGGTCAATTTCGATGAGTGGTCTTCATCGCGATATATCCGACTACAAGCAGTATGAAGAACAACAAAGAATTCTGGAAGCAAACAAAAATATGATTGAGGAAGTCCACCACCGCGTAAAAAACAACTTGCAGGTAGTGTCAGGACTGCTTTTTATTCAGGAGCGTGAAAACCGGGAAAACCCGGAAATTTTGGGCCAATTCCGTGACACACGAGCGCGTGTGTCCGCAATAGCTTCGCTGCATGAAATGCTCTACCGCTATCGTAAAGCCACGCATGTGCCGGTTCGGTCTCTGATCGAAGGCATAATGAATAACATCCGTGATGTTTACTCTGATCAAATCTCCCGATTGGAATTTCAGGTCGACGGCCCTGAATTCGAACTGGACACTGCAAAAGCAGATCCTTTAGCTCTGATTGTTAATGAATTGATCACAAATGCTGTAAAACACGCCTTCGAGCCCGATCAGCCAGGTGTAATCCAAGTGCTGCTTGAAAGACACGATGATATCGATGGTAATTCGCTTGTCGATATCACCGTATCAGACAACGGCAAGGGTCTGAAAACCTCAACTCCCGGCAACGATAAGGCTGGCATAGGATTAAACCTTTTAGGTCGCTTGGGAGAGCAGCTGCTTGGTGAAGTACGACTCATGGATAGCCCTGTTGGCACCCAGTGGAAAATTTCTTTCCCCGAGTAATATAAGATGCCCAAAAAGTCCCGAGCAAAAATTCTGATCGTTGAGGATGAAGCAATTATCGCTACATCACTGCAGCTCATTTTGCAGGAATTAAGTTATGACGTAGTCGGTTTCGCTGTCTCAGGAAAGGCTGCTATCGACATTGCGACAACTGAACAACCCGATATTTGTCTCATGGATGTAAATATAGTTGGCGAAATGGATGGTGTAGAGACAGCAATTACCATCAGGAACGAACTCGCTATTCCCTCAATTTTCCTTACCGCTTATAACAATCCTGAGCTCGTAGAAAGGGCGCGAAAAGCACAGCCCCTGGGGTATCTCACCAAACCAGTGCGGGATATCGATCTTGTGTGTACACTCGATATGGCCCTCGCCAAGAACGAGGTCGACAGAGCACTGACCGCGACTATGGAAACACTCAATGGTAAAATCGCGGAACTGGAAGCCGCCGCCGCAGAAATTGAGAGGCTGCGGGAGCTGAAGTTGGTTTGCGCCTGGTGCGACCATATCCGCACAGATGAAGGTGACTGGCTGACATTGACAAAGTATATTTCGAAATACCTTGGAACCAAGTTCAGCCATGGAATTTGCTCGGATTGCAAAGAAAAACTGGATTCGGGTAACCTGTCAGCCCCTAAGGGTTAAATCAGGCCTCGAGCGCGATTATGCCGATAGTGTAGAAAAAGAACATAGTATTGGATGCCTCGAATGAAAAATCTCAAAAATATTGTAAATTCATTTACTAAGATCGAGTCATCAAGGTCCCCTTACGCTAGCGTATCACAGGCGGATCTGGACGATGTTATCGATGCGCGGGTAATGCACGCGCTCAATCTGGTGATCATTACCCTCGTACCTTTGGGCTTCGTACAGGTTTATGCCATCGGGCAGCAGTATGGAGTATCTCTGTTTCTTTACCTGACCCTGACCGGGTTTTTGGGCTTTCCTCTTCTTTTCACGTTCCGGTCGTACTTGCGGCTTCCAGCATACACCTACCTGTTTCTTGCCTGTGCGGGAGTGACCGCATGCGCCGGATTTGCAGCTTTCGGAACGTTCGCTGAGGTCTATACTTTGGTCAGTCTGTTTCCCTTTATGGCGTTCTTTTTTACTCCGGTCAGACAGGCGTTTATTGCTTCCTTTTTATTTTTCTGCTGTATTGTCGCAATCTCCTATGGCTATGCAACTGGATCATTGGCCCCAGCGATAGACGGCCTGAGCTACCCGCAGAACATCTGGCACTGGTTACGAGTGGACTTGTTCACTGTCGCCATTTCTACAATTTTTGCGATTGCCGGTACGAGTGTACGCAGAAATCTCGTTTCGTCGATAAAGATTATTTCTCAGCAAGCCAGCGAAATCGAAGAGCAAAACTGGGTTCTGGAAGACATCCTTGCCAACATTGCAGAAACTTATTACCGGATCGACCCCGATGGAAACTTTTTGCTAGTCAGTCAGTCCTGCCTCGATTTGGTAGGCTATTCAAGTGAGGAATTGATTGGACAGAAGAAAGCTGTCGAATTTTTCAATGACCCTGCAGACCATACTTTGTGGCTCAAAGACTTGGAGGAAAATTCGGGTTTCTTACGAAATTACAAGGTCACTTTGCGCCATCGACAGGGTAGATCTGTTTTGGCATCGACCTCCGCTCAGTATGCCAAGGATAAAGCCGGTAAGCTGATCGGTGTCGAAGGCACCATACATGACATTACCGAGGAAACCAGACAGCGCGATAAGATCGCAGAACAGGATCGTGAGATTCTCGCGATACTTGACACAGTCCCCGACACTTACATTAAAGCGACCAGAGACGGAAAGCTAGTTACTGTTTCGCCAAGCGTAAAAAGATTGCTCGGATACGATAGTGAGGAATTAATCGGGAAGGAAGTGCAATCGCTTTTTACCGATCCCAACCTGTACCCGTTTTTCCTTAAAGAATTGGACAAGTCAAATAGGATCAGCAATCTCACCAATCAGCTGCTTCGTAAAGATGGCAGCACTATTTGGACGGACTCCAGTGTGACGCACTGGGAGGATGCCGGAGGGACTCCAATAGGCATCCAGGCTTTTGTGCACGATTCAACACCCCTGGTCACGGCTCTCGACCAGGCATCAAGAAATGAAAAGGAATTGAGCAATATCCTGGACAGCATGCTCGATGTCTTTTTCAAAGTAGAAATGTCGGGACAATTCCAGATGGTGTCGCGATCTATAGAGGGTACATGTGGTTTCTCCAAAAAGAAGGTCATGGTAATGACGCTGTTTGATCTGTTCGCGGACCCAAAGCAAGGTGCCAACTTTTTTGGTGAAGTTGTCAGGTTGGGGGAATTTCAGGCGAGTGGTGCAGAGTTACGACATAAATCGGGCAAGCTGTTAGTAACAAACATAAATGCCAGAACAACTCTGGACGATAACGGTGAGATCGTTGGAATCGAAGGCATCATTCATGACATCACTAACTTGCGTGAGCTTGAAGAAAATACCCGAAAAGCCCAGAGATTTGAAGCTCTGGGAAGACTGACAGGGGGCATTGCCCATGACTTTAACAACCTTCTGGGCACGATCTCGGCTAAAGCAGATCTAGGCAAAATACTTGGAAGCACCGAGGGTTCCGTAAAGCTTGAACTGCTCGATGACATTCTTAAAGACGTAGAACGAGGCGCGACATTAACCAAGCAATTGCTGGCATTCTCCAGAAAGCAAGCGCTTGCGCCAACCGTGCTGAATATCAATCAGCTTCTTAAAGACCGGGCAAGTATTCTCAATCGGGCCTTTAGCGGCTCTATCAATGAGGTTAGGTTCGATCTCGATGATACCGAACCAAGAGTGTTCATCGACTCCGAGCAATTCACCGATACCATCTTGCACGTCCTGTTGAACGCCAGCGACGCGATGCCTGATGGTGGTATTGTGACTATCTCAACCCGAGTCGAAATATCAAAGGAACATCTCGGCGATTCAGGCGAGGCAACCGCGAAATCCAATAAGATAGTT
>Ga0255776_10000941_pt1 | contig 33592 bp, 33 predicted proteins | sample 071ome_19_FD_179974 | JGI IMG/M metagenome (GOLD analysis project Ga0255776, IMG submission 179974) | Coastal salt marsh microbial communities from the Groves Creek Marsh, Skidaway Island, Georgia - 071413AT metaG (version 2) | ecosystem: Environmental > Aquatic > Marine > Intertidal zone >... | reverse complement strand
TCTCGAACGGGCACGCCTCAACGCTGCTGGCTGGCGGTCGGTGCACGAGATCCAGGTCGAGAAGGTCGCAACGCTGGTGGCCGACCTCGATGCGCTCGTTGCGGTCGCTCCCGAGATCGTGGCAGGCGCCAAGCCCTGGGATCGCTTGGTTCGCTGGGCGGAAGACTCGCTCGGTCTGGAGGGCCAGGAACAACTCGTGTCGCTCGTGCTCGAACCGTACGGTGCCCTGGTCGACGACCTCGCCACCGAGATGGGCGCCGACGAGGACACCGTCTTCGACATCGATGGCTCCATGACCACCGACGACCTCACGGTGCTGGTCACCGACCTGTACGGCTGGGCGCTTGGGATCGACTGGACCGATTCCGACGAGACGGCACGGGCCTGGTACGTGTCGGAAGACAAACTGGAGCCCCGAATGGGCGAGCGCCACGAGGAGGCCATCGAACCCTACGAATCCCCGCTGGCTCCCGGTCGCGACGCAGCCCGGCTGCACGCCGACTTGGTGGCCTGGGACGGTGAGCCGATAGTCGCTGCGTTCCTGCTGGCCCATCCCGAGCACCGATTCGTGACCCGACGGGTTCAGCAGTCGATTGCCTTCCCGTACGCCGAGATCCGTGAAAATACGATCTCGTCCGATGTCTTGCCGATCGACATGCTTCGCTGCAAGCTCTCGTACTTTGGGGCCACCCACTTCGACCCGAGGTCCGATCGGTGGGTTCGCATCATCATGTTCCGCCACGCTCCGTTCCCGGACGAGCTCGACGGTCTCCGCGAAGCGACTGTCGACGACTGGTGCTATCCGCCGCTCGAGGCGGAACGGACGCGGTGACCGCCCTGGTGCTGTCGTCGAACGAAATCGACGCCATGGCAACAAAGGCGGCCAAGGGTGTGGGGATGCCGTGGGGTCTGGCATCGGACGCCGGTCGGGCGGCCCGGTGGCTCGCCGATCACGGGCTCCCCGGGCCGGAGGTTCTGGCCGACCTTCTCGAGTGGCGTGATGGCCGCCCCCATGTCGAGGTTGCCCCTCCCGACGTCGGACTTTCGTGGGTCGACCATCCGACCGTGCTCGACCCTGTCGTGGTCGGCGCAGTGTGTGCCGATCTCCCGGAACGGCTCGTGGCAGGGCGTGCGGAACTCGGCCGGATCCGGCAGCCGCTTCTCCTGGGCGCTGCGCTGGCGAGTGTGGCGATCCGCACCCGGACTGCGCTGGTTGCGTCGTGGGGCGACGCAACGCTCGGGGTCGGAGTGAGCGGGGCCACAGGGTTCGGGTCCTTGGGTGTGGTCGAGGCGGCGGTCACCGTCGAGCCCGGCCGTCTCGATGGTGAGCAGCTGACGGCACCGGTCGACGGGTGGCCGGTCGACCCGGCTGCATGGGCTCGCCTCGAGGCGTACGCCCACCGGACCTATGCCCCCGACACCGAAGCATCTCGTCTGCGTGGTGCGGGTGCAGGGCTGATCGACGACTGATCGACCCGAGGCCGGAAACCGCGTCGACTACTCGGCAGCCATTTCGGTCTCTGCGGCGAGTTTGGCGCTCGCTGCGTCGACCCAGAGTCGGACGTTGTCGAGGGATGCTCCGTCGAAGCTCTCACCCGCTTCGTCGACCACATGCACCAGTTCCTCGAGCAGGTGAAGTTCGTGCTCGATCGTCTCGGCATCGAGTTCACCGAACGAGGAGCGCTCGTGATAGACGACCGCAGCGAGTTCCTCCGCTGACAGCCCGCCGCCAAAGCCGCCCATCACGCCGAACGAACCGGCCTCGCGTTGGCCACCGGGGCGATCCGGATCGCCGTACACGCCGTCGACGGCACCAGCCGTGCCGCTGGCGACCCAGTAGACCATCTGGGCAACGCCCTCGTCGGTTGCGGGGAACGTGGCGATCACTTCGCCGCCACTGAGCTGGCGGCCGGTGCCGCCACCACCGGCCCCGCCGTGGCAGCCGGCACACTGGACCCCGTAGGCCTCTCCGCCCTCGAAGGCGAAGCCACCGGTGACCGGCGGGTTCTCGAGGTAGCCGACGTAGTAGATCGCCCAGAACGGCATGAACACCAGCACGGGGATGATCCAGACCGGCACGGTCTTGCGACGAAGCCCGGCTTCGACGTAGGGCGCCACAGGCTCGGGGGCCTTCGGCTCCTCGGGGACGGCAGGGGTCGGGTCCGGTGTCACCGCAGCCGGGACTGCAGCAGCTGGAGCGGCGTCGCCGCCCGTCGAGTCGGGCGCAGGCGCACCGGTCAGGCGAGCGCGTGCCTCGGCTGCTCGCTGTAGGAGGTGCTCGGGTACTTCGGTCACCAGGGTCTCCGCTGGATGGGACGGGCTACAAGAGAAAGAGGTGATGCCACACGAAGGCGCGACAGTCGCCCCCGAGAGGATAGAGGCAGTGTCGCACGTCCAACCAAGCCGGAGCGGAATCCTCGGATGAATTTCCGGCACCGCATTTTGCTTCCCGCCGGATGTCTGGTATCGAAAAACTGCGTGATAAACCTTGCGCCGGACCCGAGGGCGACTGTCCGAAAGGTCTACACTTGTGCATGGATTCACGAAGTCCGTGAACCTGTCCTGCCATCAGGAGTCGAAGCGTGGTCGCTTTCGTGACATCTCTGATCGTCACCGCCGTGGTCGTGGGTGGCATCCTCGCGTATCAGAAACGTCGGCCCGTCGACCAAGTCGTGACCTGGGGCGAGGCGATGGTGGGTTCGCTGGTCGTCTTCTTCCTGATGTTCTGGGTGTACGGCGTTGTTCCTCACCAGTGGCTGACATGGGCCGACAACGAACTCAACTGGCGGGTCGACAAGATCCTGTACGGACCCGGTGAGATCCTGAAGAGCCAGGAAGATGGCGGGTGGTCGCCGATCCGCATCAACTACATCGTGGTGCGTGACCTCATTGCGGTGGGCATCTACATCGTCGCCCTCGGCGGCAACATCTGGATGTGGTCCGCCTGGCAAAAGCGCGGCGAGCAGCAGGCCGACAAGCCGGTCGAGCGAAGCCAGTTCGGTCGCCCGTTGGTGAAAGAGGGGGCAGAGTCGTGACCACGACCGATGCGAACCCTCCGCTTCCGGAGTTCCGAGACGACTACGTCCTTCAGCAGGTCGACGCTGCATGGCTCACCTCGCAGGTCAAGCCGAAGCAGTTCATCCACATCGACCAGTCCGAATGCATCATGTGCGAGGGCTGCGTCGACATCTGCCCGTGGAAGTGCATCCACATGGTGCGCCCCGACGCCGTCGACGAGGCGATCGGAACCGAACTTCCCGGCGACGACCCGAATGACAACGTGATCTTCACGATCGATGATGACGTGTGCACCCGTTGCGCACTCTGTGTCGATCGCTGCCCCACGGGCGTCATCATCCTCGGCAAGATCGGTGATCCTGCCGCAGGTGGCGATGCCCACCAACGAACCAACTCACACGGCTACGGATACGGAATGCGTCTCGGCTGAGCCGAGCACGCGGGAGAAACCAACGTTCAATGGCTACCACCGACGACGAAGTCAAGAAACCACTACCCCAGCGGATGCAGGATCAGATGGCGAACCTCACCGATCAGGTGCAGGGCAGTCAGGCCTGGAACTCCATCTTCCGCCCCGGGTCCATCTTTCGGAAGGGCTACACCGACAGCCCTCGTAATCGCAGTTACGTGATCATGAACTCGGTGCTGTATCACCTGCACCCGGTGAAGGTGAAGCGGCATGCGGTCAAGGTGAGCTACACCCTGTGCCTCGGTGGCCTGAGCTTCTTCCTCTTCATCTTGCTGACGGTCACCGGCATCTTCTTGATGTTCTTCTACCGCCCCACCGCAGCGGCGGCCTGGGATGACATCTACACCCTGCAGAACTCCGTGACCTTTGGGCTCCTGGTGCGAAACATGCATCGATGGGGGGCACACCTCATGGTCTTGACGGTCTTCCTGCACATGGCGCGTGTCTTCTATCACGGCGCCTACAAGCCCCCCCGAGAGTTCAACTGGGTGATCGGTGTCAATCTGCTCCAGTTCACCCTGCTGCTCTCGTTCACCGGCTACCTCCTGCCCTGGGACCAATTGGCGCTCTGGGCGGTCACGGTGGGTACCAACATGATGGGGTACACGCCGGTCTTCGGTGAACAGGTCCGTTTCGTGCTGCTCGGCGGCGTCGAGATCGGCACCGACACCTTGTTGCGTTGGTACGTGCTACACGTCCTGTTGCTTCCGTTCGTGCTCGTCATCTTCATGGCGATCCACTTCTGGCGGGTGCGCAAGGACGGCGGCATTTCAGGTCCGCTCTAGGACGAAGGAGAGACATCGATGACCGAAGTCCCCGAACATCTCCGGAAGCGGGCCGAAGAGGCTCGCGCCAAGGCCGCAGCCGCAAAGGCGGCGGCCGATGCCCCAGCAGAGGCTCCCGCCGAGGAGTTGACGGCCGAGCAACAGGAAGCCGCCAGCAAGATCCCGGCGCATCTGCTCGAGCGATCCCGTGCCGCAAAGGCCAAGGCCGAGGGTGGCGACGAGGCTGGTGGTGGCGTCGCAGTTGCCACTGCGCCGACCGCCGCTGCGCCCGTCTCGGCAGCCGGTGGCCCGGTGCCGACCGGTCCGGGTGGTCACACGCAGCGCCTGCTCACCGTCGTCAAGTCCGGCTCGATCCAGGACGTCAAGGCGCTCCCGCAGGACAAGGTCCACACCTGGCCTCACCTGCTCGTGGTCGAGTTCGCTGCTGCGCTGTTCATCACGGCATTCACCCTGATCTTCTCGATCTTCGTCAATGCTCCGCTGCTCGAACTCGCCAACTTCAACGAGACCCCGAACCCCTCGAAGGCGCCGTGGTACTTCCTCGGTCTGCAGGAGCTCCTCACGATGTTCCACCCGATGGTTGCGGGCGTGACCATCCCGGGTATCGGCCTCTTCATTCTCATGTTTGCGCCCTACATCGATCGCAATCCGTCCCCGAAACCCGAAGACCGCAAGTTCGCGATCTCGCTCATGACCGTGCACCTCATGTTCTGGGCCGTGCTCGTGATGATCGGCTCGTTCTTCAGAGGTCCTGGTTTCAACTTCGTCTTCCCCTGGGAAGCCGGCCTGTTCTTCGAGCTCTGATCGAGGAGATACTCCATGGCACTCGCAATCGCCCTCATCGCGCTGGTGGTCCTCGGTGGCCTCGCTGCGCTCGTTACCCTCAAGGGTCGCGATGCCGACGAAGCCGTCGGCGTGTTGTCCAGCGAAACGCGCAAACGGGACCGAGCCTCGACTGTGCTCGGCGACGAGGCGGCGCTGACCGGCAAGCAAGTCGAAAAGGCACAGGTCCTCGAGCGCAAGGCCGCATCGAAAGAGTTGGTGCTCGCTGCACGACAGGCGGCCCCGCCCGCCCCGTACGTGCCGCCGGATCCTGAAGTCATCGGTGTCAGCCGTCGTCAGTTCTTCAACCGGACGATCGTGCTCATGATGCAGATCGGGCTCGGCGGATTCGGCCTGGCGTGCATTGCGTTCCTGTGGCCTCAGCTCGGTGGTGGCTTCGGTTCGGCGATCAAGGTCGGTCTCGTCAGCGACGTGCTGTCCGAGATCCGCAACAGCAACGGCTTCCTGTACCGCGCCGAGGGTCGCATGTGGCTCACGGAGTACCCGAACGGAGCCGTGGAGAAGGCACGGACCACCTACTCCGGCCCGGAACTCGCCGGCATGGAAGCCGGACTTCAGCTCGGCCTCGACGGCGGCATCATCGCGCTCTACCAGAAGTGTCCTCACCTCGGCTGCCGAGTTCCCGAGTGTGTCACCTCACAATGGTTCGAGTGCCCCTGCCACGGTTCGCAGTACAACCGAGTCGGCGAAAAGCGCGGCGGCCCAGCCCCCCGTGGCATGGATCGCTTCGCCGTGAGCGTCGATGCGTCGGGCGCCCTCACCGTCGACACCGGTTCAATCATCCAAGGCCCACCGATCGGCACCAACACCACGGGCCAAGAGGCCGAGGGGCCGAACTGCATCGGCCAGTCTTCGCACTAGTAATCACCACTTTCGACCCAGAATCCGAGAAACTCCGTCACGCGCATGTTGCTCGCCGCCTCAACACAACGAACCATCGGCCTCGTCATCTTGGCGATCGTCTTCATCGGTGGACTCGTCTACATCTATTTCAACATCCGTTCGGCCCGAGACGAGATCGGCTCAGAGATCGAGCTTGCTTCCAACCGCAAGCCGTATCTGTCCGACGAGGAACTCGAGGGCAAGAAGCTCGACTTCGCCCTCGGGACCAGCCTCGTGCTGCTCACCATCACTGCGGTCACCCTGCCGCTGTACTGGCTGGGCGAACCAGGTCGTCATGAGGGGCGGGATGTCGACACGTGGCGAATCTTCACCAACCGCGGTGAGGAGATCTACGTCGAGGGGGCCCAGTGCGTCAGTTGTCACGGCTCCGAGGGATCGGGCGGAGCCGTCAGCACGGCCATCACATCAGCATCGGGCGAATTCATCGCCCAGGTGTCGTGGAAAGCGCCTGCACTGGACACGTTGCTGTCGCGCTATACCGAGGATGAGGTGCTCCACACGCTCAACTATGGCCGCAACGGTGTCATGCCGGCGTGGGGTGGCGGTGGCGGTGGTCCGCTCACCGACCAGCAACTCGAGGAAATCCTCTTCTACATCCGCGACATCCAAATTTCCGAGGAGGAGATCCGCGAGCAGGTCGCCGGCGGTGTCGAGGACGGCGCAAAAGAACTGATCATGGCAACGAGCACCGAGCCATGGGCGGTCGACCTCCGCGCTGCGAGAGCTGCGGCCGACGAGGCCGCCTGGGCTGTCACCCTCATCGCTCGCGACGAGTTCGGGTTCGACTGTGCTGCAGCCGAAGGTGTGCCGGAGTGTGGTGCCGCCGATGCGGCCCGTGACGCGCTCCGGGCATCGACCGATGCAGCGGCCGGACCGCTGCAGGCTGCGTTCGAGGCGTGGTGGGCTGACGTGCAGGATGCCCAGCAAACCGCCCGGGACATGGCCCTCGCAGCCGACGGGTCCCTCGCCGAAGAGGGCAACGAAGAGCAGTGGCGATTCGCCGCCCTCGAGATCCTGTCGACCCCCGACGCGTTCGAGGGCCAGGCGGCATATCTGCAGTACGGCGAAATCCTGTTTGCGAACGAGGCCGCAGCGGGCACCTACAGCTGCGCCCGCTGCCACACCTACGGCTGGAGCTTCGACGCAACCGGTCCGTACATGCTCGAAACGAACGGCACCGACGAAGCCATTCTCGACGAGTACGTGCAGGGTGGTGGCTTCTTCGGCCCGAACCTCCGAGGCGGGTCGACGCTCGACCAGTTCGAGACGGCCGGTGGTCATGCGTCGTTCATCGAGCGTGGCCAGGCCATCGGCGCGGCGTACGGCCGCGGCGGCTCAGGGGGCAACGGCCAGATGCCCGGGTTCGGCCCGCTCACCGAGTCGAACCCACAGGGGCCGGGCATGGGCCCAGGCTCAGGCGTCGAGTTCCGGTACCCGGCGCTGCTCACCGCTGATCAGATCGATGCGATCGTGGCGTTCGAGAGGACACTCTGATGGAGATGATCGACCTCATCGCAGGTCTCGCCTGGGACCCTGAAATCCGCGGCTTCCTGGCCGTGCTCGCCGGCGCCATCACCTGGATGGGTTCGATCTGGCTCCTGCTCAGCACCAACTCCGGGCCCCGCCTCGGCACCATGCTTGCGCTCGCCGGCTTCTTCGCCTGGATGGCGATCATGGGTTCGATCTGGTGGATCTACGGCATCGGCTGGGCCGGTGATGCGCCGACCTGGGGCGAGGTCGAGATCGTCGAAGGAACCGACGACGAGGGCCACTTGACCTACGCCGCACTCGACGAGGCGAACGCCCTGCAGTCCGAGTCGCTGCCCACTGCCCACGAGATCGTGGTCGCGGCTGCAGCCGAAGCAGATGCCGAATTCGGATCGGGCTGGCTCACCTCGGACACCAGCGGCCTGAGCGGCGACGAGGCCAAGCGCCTGATCGAGGTCCAGACCGCCTGGCTCGAGTACGGCATCGTCACCGTCGACAGTCTCACGGCCGATCAGACCGATGGGCTGAGCCAGAGCGAAATCGCCGACCTGGCCGCCGAGGAGCAGGCGAAGAACGAAGCCACCACCAGGTCGGAGCTTGCCGCGGTCGCCCCTGGCCTCATCGATCAGGAATCCGCCGCACTCGGCGGTTGGACCCTGCTCTCGACTGCGGAGGCCGGCGAGGCGCAGGCATCGGCCATTGCGATGATCCTGGAGTCGAACGACTTCTCGTTCGGGACGCAGACCGAGTTCAAACTGCTCGATGCCTTCACGATCGGTGGCAAGAGGGGTCTTCCCGAAGACCCGAGCATGTTGGATCGGGTCTGGACCAAGATCCGACAAACCGCACAGATCACGCACCCCACGCGCTATGGCGTGATTCAGCTGCAACAGGTCACCGAGGAGTCGATCACCAATCTTCCGGGCACCGCTCCGCAGCGACCGGTTGTCGACGCTGCAGAGCCGATCATCTCGGTGGTGATGATCCGTGACCTCGGCAATGTTCGTCTGCGCCCGGCCATGGTCACGATTGGTTCGCTGCTGATCTTCTTCGCTCTCTGCTACATGCTTCATGAACGGGACAAGCTCGTGATGGCGCGGCGGGCCGAGTTCGAAGGGGCGTAAGCCGTGCTGGGCCAGTACCTGCCCCTGCTGGCGCTGTTCGTGCTGGCCTGCTTGTTTGCGGCCGGCAGCTTCGTCGCCTCGGGCCTGCTGGCTCCCCGCAACCCCTCGGCTGCGAAACGCGCCGCCTACGAATGCGGCATCGTCCCGACCAAGGAAACTCCCGAACGGTTCCCGGTGAAGTTCTTCCTGGTTGCGATGATCTTCATCGTCTTCGACATCGAGATCATCTTCTTCTATCCGTATGCGGTCGCCTACGGAGGCTTGGGCTTCTTCGGCCTCGTCGTCATCATGGTGTTCACGTTCGCAGTCTTCGAATCGTTCGTGTACTTGATCTCCAACGGTGCGCTCGAGTGGGGGCCTCTCAAACAGTCCATGGCACCGTCCGGTGCCGTGTCGCCCGGGCGGACCGCAGAGTCGACGATCCGACGCGTCGGCACCGACGGTCGGGAACCCACGCTCGCCGACGGTCGCCGTGAGTCTGGCGAGGCAGCCTGATGAAGATCCCAGGGATTGGTGATTCTGCGGCCATTGCCGAACAAGGCCTCGAAGGCTTTGAACACAACTTCATCACGGGCAATGTCGAGAACCTGGTGCAATGGGCCCGGGCCCGGAGCCTCTGGCCCGCCACCTTCGGCCTGGCCTGCTGCGCGATCGAGATGATGGCGACCGGAGCAGCTCATTACGACCTGGCCCGCTATGGCATGGAGACCTTCCGTGCGTCGCCTCGCCAAGCCGATCTCATGATCGTTGCGGGTCGTGTGAGCCAAAAGATGGCACCGGTGCTGCGTCAGGTCTACGACCAGATGATGGAGCCCAAGTGGGTCATCTCCATGGGGGTGTGTGCCTCGAGCGGCGGCATGTTCAACAACTACGCAATCGTGCAGGGTGTCGATCAAATCGTGCCGGTCGACGTGTATGCGCCGGGTTGCCCACCGGGGCCGGAGACGCTGCTCCATGCGATCTTCACGGTGCACGAGAAGATCCAATCCGGTGAACTCACCCAGCGCCGCAAGGAACACGGCGGCGGTGCCGGTATCACCATCGAGCAGCGCGACGGTCAAACCGCCGGCCTGACGATCGGGGGCTGACGGTGAGCGACGAAGCGGAAATCGCCGAGGAGGCGACGCAAGAGGACGCGGCCGCAGCGAGCACACGATTCGGAATGCTCGACGCAGGTGATGGTGTGCTGCACGCCAGCGTCGACACCTACCTCGCAGGCTGTGCCGAGGCGCGGGCCGACGGCTTCGGTCAGCTGATCGATCTGACTGCAGTCGACTACCTCACCTACGGCGCCCCCCGGAACCTCCCCGACGGTGTCGAGGCCGAACGCTTCGAGGTTGTCACGCAACTCATCAACCACAGCACCCGCGAACGCATCCGCATTCGCACACAGGTGAGTGCCGACGAACCCGTTCTGCCCACCCTGTTCGACCTCTGGCCGGGCGCGGAAAATCTCGAACGAGAGGTCTACGACATGTTCGGGATCGAATTCGCCGACCATCCCGACATGAGCCGAATTCTGATGCCCGAAGAGTGGGTGGGTCATCCACTCCGCAAGGACTACGCCATCGGCTCGATTCCCGTGCAGTTCAAGGCAGCGAGCAACGAGCGATGACGGTCACCGAGAACGACGAGACGATCGACGGCGCCGAGCGCGTCAGACGCCGAGGTGATGATGCTGCGGTCCTGCGGCTGAGCGAAGCCGAAGCAGCGATGATCGGTGCCGACCCCTCGGCATCCGACGACGAACGAGTCTTGCTCAACATGGGTCCGTCGCACCCGTCGACCCATGGGGTGCTTCGGCTCATGCTCGAGATGGAGGGTGAGACGATCCTGCGCAGCAAGCCGGTCGTCGGCTACCTGCACACCGGCATGGAGAAGCAGGCCGAGCAGCTCACGTTCCTGCAGGGCTGCACCAACGTCACGCGTATGGACTACGCCTCGCCGCTCTTCACCGAGTTGGCGTTCAGCCTTGCCACCGAGAAGCTCCTCGGTATCGACGTCCCCGAGCGTGCGGTGTGGATCCGCATGCTGATGAGCGAACTCAATCGCATGAGTTCACACCTGCTCTTCATGGCGACCAACGGCATGGATCTCGGCGCGGTGTCGATGATGATCTACGGCTGGCGGGAGCGAGAGGAAGTGCTGCGGTTCCTCGAAAAAGTCACCGGTCTCCGCATGAACCACAACTACATCCGACCGGGTGGCGTGGCAGCCGATCTCCCCGACGGATGGCAGGCCGACGTCGAGCGCCTGCTCGAACTGATTCCGCCACGCCTCGAGGAATACGACATCCTCATGACCGGTCAGCCGATCTGGCGTGAGCGACTGCAAGGTGTGGGAGTGCTCAACGCCGATGAGGCGCTGGCGTTGTCCGCGACCGGGCCGATCCTTCGTTCCACCGGCTACGCCTGGGACCTTCGTCGCGACGAGCCATACCTCGCCTATCCCGACGTCGACTTCGACGTCATCGTCGGTTCGTTCGGTGACAGCTACGACCGCTATGCGATTCGGCTCAACGAGATCCGCGAGTCGATGCGAATCGTCGAGCAGATTCTCGATCGCATGCCGTCCGGTGATTACCGGATCCAGGACAAGAAGGTCACGCCCCCGCCGCGCGTGCGCATCGACGAATCGATGGAAGCACTCATCCATCACTTCAAGATCTTCACCGAGGGCTTCAAGGTGCCCGAGGGGGAGGCGTACGCAGCGGTGGAGTCCCCGCGTGGTGAACTCGGCGTCTACATGGTGAGTGACGGCAGTTCCACCCCGTACCGAATGCACGTGAGAGGCCCGAGCTACATCAACCTCCAGACCATGCCGCACCTGATGCAGGGGGGTCTGATCGCCGACGGCGTCGCCATCATCTCCAGTGTTGATCCGATCATGGGTGAGGTCGATCGATGAGTTACTTCACCCCAGAGAACCTTGCGATCGCGCACGAGACCATCTCCCGGTACCCGGTTGCGAAGTCGGCGCTCATCCCTCTCCTGCACCTTGCACAGGAACAGGAGGGGTGGGTCACCGATGACGCCATGCGGCAGATCGCCGAACTGACCGACACCACCCCCGCCGAGGTCAAGGGAACCGGGTCGTTCTACGAGATGTTCAAGTTCCATCCGGTGGGCAAGTACCTGGTCAATGTCTGCACCAACCTGTCGTGCCAGCTGCTGGGAGGCGAGGAACTTCTCGCCCACGCAGAGAAGACCCTTGGCGTCAAGGCCGGGGGCACCACTGCCGATGGCATGTTCACGATCGAGGATGTCGAGTGCATTGCGGCGTGCACGGAGGCCCCGTGCCTCCAGGTCAACTACCGATATCGCCTGCGGGTCAGCGACGAAGACTTCGACGGTTTGATCGATGACATCCGCAACGGTCGCGCAGACGACATTCCCGAGCACGGCACGCTCGGCCGCGTGCGTCAACACATCCCGGCCGGGTCCATGGCCGGCATCGTTCCGCCCGAGCAGGCCAACGAACGCCCGGTCTGGTTGGCTCGAAACGACGAGCCGGCGTCCGGTGGAACCGACGAAGGTGAGGAAGCATGAGCCACTTCGTTCCCCACGCGCCCGGCTACGTCGACAACGGTGGCCCCAAGATCGTCACATCGCGCTTCGAGCACGACGACAGTTTCACCCTCGAGCGGTACGAGGCGACCGACGGCTACGAAGGGTTGCGTCGTGCCCTCGACCGCACCCCGGCTCAGGTCCATGACGAGGTCCGCGACGCAACCGTTCTCGGCCGCGGGGGCGCAGGTTTTCCCGCCGGCGTCAAATGGGGCTTCATGCCACCGGGCAAGTTTCCGTACTACCTCGTGGTCAACGGGGATGAGTCCGAGCCGGGAACCTACAAAGACCGACTGCTCATGGAACGCGACCCGCACCAGCTGATCGAGGGTTGTCTCATCACCTGCTATGCGCTCGGTCTCGCCCAGTGCTTCCTCTATGTCCGTGGCGAGATGGCACTCGCGCAGGAACGCCTTGCCCGTGCGCTCAACGACGCGTACGCCAAGGGGTACGTCGGAAAGAACATCCTCGGCACCGAGTTCAGCGTCGACATCACCCTGACCTGGGGTGCAGGGGCGTACATCGTCGGTGAGGAGACGGCGCTCATCGAATCGCTCGAAGGAAATCGCGGCATGCCGCGTCTCAAGCCACCGTACTTCCCGGCGGCGATCGGCCTGTACGGTCAGCCGACGATCGTCAACAACGTGGAGACGCTGAGCAACCTGCCGTGGTTGATGATGAACGGTGCCGAGGCGTACAAGCAGTTCGGCTCGGAGGCCTCACCGGGCACGCGCATGGTGGCGATCTCTGGACATGTGAAACGGCCGGGTGTGTACGAGATCGAGCAGGGCATCACGACCTTCCGCGACCTCTTCTACGGTGACGATTTCTGCCAGGGCATCCGCGACGACAACGAGCTGAAGATGTTCGTGCCGGGCGGCGGCTCTGCACCATGGTTCTTCCCGGAGCAACTCGACCTTCCCCTCGAGGGACGGGTTGTCGGCAGCGAGGGATCGATGCTCGGCTCCGGCGCAATCATGGTGATGGACGAGACCACCGACGCTGTCAAAGCGGCCCTCCGGTTGGTCCGCTTCTACGCCCGCGAGTCGTGCGGCAAATGCACCCCGTGTCGCGAAGGCACCACCTGGGAAGAACGGGTGTTGCAGCGCATCCTCGACGGTGAGGGCCGGCCGAGTGACATCGACATGCTGCTCGACATCGCCGACAACATCAGCCCGGGGCCATACCCTGTGGCAGCCGATCCGACCCAGGGGCTCGATGCTGTTCCGTTCCCGCCGAAACAGACGACGATCTGTCCGCTCGGTCCGTCGTCGGTGGCTCCCATCACCTCGACGATCCGGCGGTTCCGGCACGAGTACGACGCCAAGATCACCAAGCGCGACGCCATTCCGGTCACCGCTGCTGCGATGACCACGGCGCCCGGCAACAGCGAGGGCGGCTGATGACCGACACTCACAGCGACGTCAGCACGGTGTCCGTCACCATCGACGGTGTCGAGATACGAGCCGAGGCCGGTGAGTTGCTGATCGATGCAGCCGAGCGCACCGGCACCTACATCCCGCGGTTCTGCTACCACTCGCGCATGAAGCCGGTCGGCATGTGCCGTATGTGTCTCGTCGAAGTCGACACGGGTCGCGGCCCGGCTCTGCAACCGAGCTGCATGATTCCGGTGGCGGAGGGGATGGTCGTCGACACCGAGTCCGACGCCACCAAGAAGGCGCAGGATGGCGTCCTCGAGTTCCTCCTGATCAATCATCCGCTCGACTGTCCTGTCTGCGACAAGGGTGGTGAGTGTCCGCTCCAGGATCAGACCATGGCCTACGGCCCGGGGGAGTCGCGTTTTGTCGAGGAGAAGCGCCACTTCGAGAAGCCGGTGCCGATCAGCGACACGGTGTATCTCGACCGCGAACGGTGCATTCTGTGCGATCGGTGCACCCGCTTCGCCGACGAGGTTGCCGGTGACACGCTGATCCATTTCATGGACCGGGGAAACAACACCCAGGTCAACACGTTCCCCGACGAGCCGTTCGCCTCGTACTTTTCGGGGAACACCGTGCAGATCTGTCCGGTCGGGGCGCTCACGGCCAAGCCGTACCGTTTCAAGGCGCGTCCGTGGGATCTCGAAGAGACGGTTTCCACGGCATGGACCGATTCCGTCGGTTCGCGGGTCACGGTGCAGTCGAGCCGCAATCGGGTGGTACGTCTCCTCGGCGTCGATTCGGATGCGGTCAACTGGGGTTGGCTGTCCGACAAGGAACGGTTCGGGTTCGAGGCGCTCAACGCCGATGCTCGCCTCACGTCACCCCTCGTCCGAGGTGGAAGCGACGAGGATCTGACACCAACCGGTTGGGCTACGGCGCTGAGCCGGATCACGGAGGCGTTGGCCGGCGTCGATCCCGCCCGGATCGGTGTGGTCGGCGGTGCCCGCCTGACGAACGAGTCGCAATACGCCTGGTCGAAGCTCGCCAAGGGAGTGATCGGCACCGACAATGTCGACGCCCAACTCGGGGACGGACTCCCGGCCGCGGCGGTGCTCGGCCTTCCGCGTGCCACGATTGCCGACGCCTGCCGGCCGGGTGGCACGGTCATTCTCCTCGGTCCCGATCCGAAAGAAGATCTCGGTGCCCTGTTCCTGCGGTTGCGTCACGCGGTTGTGAACGATGGGACGACACTCATCGAGTTGACGCCGGCGCGAACCGGTCTCAGCCCGATTGCCGCTCATTCGCTTCACCCAAAGCCGGGTGAGATCGGCCAGTTGGCCCATGCGTTGGTGGCTGCCCGTGGAGGTACGTCGATCGAAGCGGCGGGTGTGTCGGCGGGTGCGATCGCCGGTGCCGCCAAGGCGATCACTGGACCGGTCACCGTGGTCCTGGGACGTGCCTCGACGGCTGAGTCCGCTGATGCGGTCGTCGACGCCGCGATCGCGCTGGGCTCGATCGACGGGGTCGGCTTCTTGTCGGCGCTGCGCCGGGGCAACGTTCATGGGGCACTCGAAGCCGGGATGGCTCCAGGTTTGCTCCCTGGCCGGCGCACACTCGCCGATGCCGGGCCGGTCGTCGATGCCTGGGGTTCGGTCCCGGCAGCATCCGGTATGGACACGGCGGCGATGCTTTCGGCTGCCGCCGGTGGTTCGCTCGACGTGCTGGTGCTGCTCGGTGCCGATCCGTTGGCCGACTTCCCCGATCGGGATCTCGCCCAGCGGGCCTTGGCCGAGGTCGGCACGGTCATTGCGATCGAGACCTTGGCCAACGCATCGACCACCGGCTACGCCGATGTCGTGCTCCCGGCTGCAGCTCCGACCGAGTCGGCAGGCACGTTCACCAATCTCGAAGGACGCGTCAGCGTCAGTGCCCAGAAGGTCACGCCCCCGGGCACAGCCCGCGCCGACTGGCAGATCGCAGCGGAGATCGCCGATCGCCTTGGCGGTGATCTCGGTGTCGATTCCGTCGAGAGCATCCGGGCCGAGATGGCGGTGGTCTCGGATGTGCACGCAGCACTCACCGAAGAGGCCCTCGCCGCAGATCCCGTCGACGGGGTCTTGTTGTCGGGAGGATCGGTGCCGCCGCCGACGGCGAGCGAGTCGCTGGCTCCCGCCAACGACGCATACTCGCTCCGTCTCGTCGCCACCCGGCGTATGTACGACAACGGCACGATGGTGCAGGCGTGCCCGGCCAGCTCGGGACTTGCGGCTGCGGTGCAGGTCCGGCTCCATCCGAGCGACTTCGCAAAACTCGGTGTCGAGGCGGGCACGCTCGTGAAGATCGTGTCGGGCAAGGGTGAATTGATGGCTCCGATTGCTGTCGATCCAGGTGTGCCGATGGGCTCTGCTGTCATCCCTGCCAACGCACCGGACGCCAATGCCAACCGGTTGATCGATGTTTCGACCCCGGTCACCGACGTGCGGGTGGAGCGCGCATGATCCTCGGCCAAGATCCGCTGTACGCCGGCGACGTCTGGGGCGCGCTGCCCGTCACCTTGCTGAAGGTGGTTGCCGCGTTTGCGTTCCTGCTGGTGTCGGTGATGCTCAACATCTGGTTCCTCCGCAAAGTCATCTCCGACTTTCAGAACCGTGTCGGCCCCAACATCGCCGGCCCATGGGGCATCCTTCAGACGCTCGCCGATGGCATCAAGCTCTTCTTCAAGGAAGATCTCGTTCCCGACAACGCCGACCGGTTCACGTTCAAGCTTGCGCCGTACCTCTCCTTGGTGCCGGCGTTCCTGACGTTTGCGATCGTTCCGATCGGGGGCGATTTCAATGGCGACGGCAGCCGAGATGGTCTGGTCACGATTCTCGGAAAGGACACCTTCCTGCAGGTTGCCGATCCGCCGATCGGCATCCTCTTCTTTCTTGCGATGTCGTCGCTCGCCATCTACGGCGTCATGCTCGCCGGTTGGAGTTCCGGGTCGAAATATCCGTTGCTCGGCTCGGTCCGGGCATCTGCGCAGATGGTGTCGTACGAGGCCGCTCTCGGGTTGGCGGTTGCGGCCGTGGTGCTCCAGTCCGGGTCGTTGTCGACGCACGACATGGTGTTGTCGCAGAGCGCCGGATTCACCAGCTGGGCGATCTTCACGACCGGGGTGGTGCCCTTCGTCGTCTTCTTCATCGCTGGAACAGCGGAGCTCAACCACCCGCCGTTCGATCTCGTGGAAGCCGAACAGGAGCTCGTCGGTGGCTTCCACACCGAATACTCGTCGATCAGGTTCGCGCTGTTTTTCCTCGCCGAGTTCATGAACCAGATCACGATCGGCGCCATCATCGTCACCTTGTTCCTGGGGGGTCCCCAGGGTCCGTCGCTCTTCCTTCCCGACGGTTGGTGGATCGGTACCATCTGGTTCTTCCTGAAGCTGTCGTTCTTCCTCTTCGCCTTCGTCTGGATCCGGGCCACGCTGCCCCGTTTCCGCTACGACCAGCTCATGGATCTCGGGTGGAAGTTCCTCATCCCACTGTCGTTGTTCTGGTTGATCCTGCTGTCGGGGCTTCGCATCGGTGACACCAACAACTGGGCTCTCGGGAACTACATCGGTTGGTTCCTGGGTTGGTTCGCTGGAGCTGCCTTCCTCGGCACCCTGCTGTCGATGGCAGTCAACACGGCGCGCGCCGACCGGCTCGCCGAAGCGGCGGAGAAGGAGGCCAGTCGTGGCTGACGGTTCGTACCTCAGGGGCTTCGCGGTCACGTTCAAGAAGCTGTTCGAAGATCGTGTGACCGGCGACTATCGAGGGGGCAAGGCGAAGGAGGGGGCACCGGACGAGAAGCGGGTCAAACCGGAACGGTTCCATGGCCGTCACGTGCTCAACCGGTACGAGGACGGCATGGAAAAATGCATCGGCTGTGAGCTGTGCGCCGGCGTGTGCCCGGCGAAGTGCATTTACGTGCGTGGTGCTGACAATGATCCCGTGGAGCCGACCTCGCCGGGTGAGCGGTTCGGCTATGTCTACGAGATCAACTACCTGCGCTGCATCCACTGCGATCTGTGCGTGGAGGCCTGTCCGACGCAGGCCATCACCGAGTCGAAGTTGTTCGAGTTCTCGTTCACCAATCGCGGCGATGCGATCTACACCAAGGACGAGTTGCTCGTCGGAAGCGATGGGACACCGAAGCAACTCCCCTGGGAAGACTGGCGTCCGGGTGACGACGAACTGACCTCGGGGTGGATGCGGGCGACCTCCCCGGCCGGTGATCACCGCTACGAGGGCGTCGTGCATTGGGCCGGCGAACTCGGCTACGGCGTTCGCGATCCGGAGCCACCACAGAAAGCGTCCTCCGATGGCTGAGTTCGTCACCTTTGCGGTGGCTGCCGCCCTGATCGGCGCCGGCGGGCTGGGCGTCATCACGGCCCGCAATCCCGTGCATTCTGCGCTGTTCCTGATTCAGACGCTGATCGGTGTTGCCATCCTCTTCGTGGTCCAGGATGCGCACTTTCTCGCCGCCGTGCAGGTCGTCGTGTACGCAGGCGCGATCGTCATCCTCTTCCTGTTCGTCATCATGTTGTTGGGGGTCGACAAGGCCGAAGATCTCGGTGTCGAGCCGATCGCCGGGCAAAAGCCGCTTGCCGTCGTCGTCGGTGCTGCACTCGCAGCGTCGGGAATCGTCACGGTCGTGATCGCTGTCGACGGTGCTACCGGCTCGGCTGCTGCGCCCGGCATCGGCGAAAACGCACTCGACAACGGATACACCGACATCGAGCGCATCGGTCGAGTGCTGTTCACCGACTACCTGCTGGCGTTCCAGATCACCGCTGCCCTGTTGACCATCGCCGTCGTGGGAGCAGTCGTGCTCACCCGGACGGTGCGTGCCGACGACATGCTCGACGACCTCGATCCGCTCAGCATGGACGTTGCACCGCTTGCTCCGGCAGGGGCGAACGACGAGCAGCATGCGTCGGCTGACCAACCCGACCACGGGGAGGGTGACTGATGCTGGCCGGAATCGAGCTCACGACCTCGTACTACCTCGTCCTGTCGGCGTTGCTGTTCGCGCTCGGCGCAACCGGGCTCCTGGTGCGGCGCAATCCGCTCGTCATGTTCATGTGCGTCGAACTCATGCTCAACGCCGTCAACGTCTCGTTCGTGGCCTTCGGCACCGATCTCAACGATGTCGGTGGTCAGATGGCGGTGTTCTTCGTTCTCGTGGTTGCTGCGGTGGAGGTCGTCGTCGGCCTCGCCATCGTCGTGGCGATCAACCGGCGCCGGCGAGATGCCACCGCCGATGATGTTGCGATACTCAGGGGTTAGGTGAGGGGCTGACCATGCTCGATGCTGTCTTTTTGATCCCCACCTTCCCACTGCTCGGTGTTCTGGCGATCGTGCTCTGGGGCCGCCGGCTCGGTGAGCCAGCGGCAGGGTGGCTTGCAACCCTGGCGATGGGTGGTTCGTTCGCAGCGGCGTTGCTGACCTTCGTCGGGTTGCGTGCCGAAGCGCCCGAGGAGCGTCGCTTCGTGCAGACGCTGTGGGAATGGGTCCCGGTCGGTGACTTCTCGGTCGATGTCGGGTTCCTGGTCGACCCGCTCTCGATCACGATGACCCTGTTCATCACCGGCGTCGGGGCGCTGATCCATCTGTATTCGATCGGCTACATGCACGGTGACGAGAACTTCTCGAAGTTCTTCCTCTACCTGAACCTGTTCGCCTTCTCGATGTTGATGCTGGTACTCGGCGACAACATGCTGCTCACCTTCCTCGGGTGGGAAGGGGTGGGCGCGTGCTCCTACTTCCTCATCTCGTTCTGGTTCACCGATGAGGCCAACGCCTCAGCTGGCAAGAAGGCATTCGTCACCAACCGGGTCGGCGACTGGGGCTTCATGATCGCGATGTTCGTGCTGTTCACCACGATCGGGTCGATCTCGTATGTCGACATCTTTGGCAATGCCGGTGAACTCGAGCAGGGAACGGCGACCGCAATCGTGGTCCTGTTGTTCGTGGGTGCAGCCGGAAAGTCGGCCCAGTTTCCGCTCTATCTCTGGCTCCCCGATGCGATGGCCGGCCCGACGCCGGTATCGGCGCTGATCCATGCGGCAACGATGGTCACCTCGGGCGTCTACCTGTTGACGCGCGTCAACCCGATCATCGCAGAGTCGGCGGTGTGGGCCCCCACCATGATTGCGTGGATCGGGGTGGGTACGGCGCTGTTCGCCGCCACGATCGCCGTCGCGCAGAACGACATCAAGAAGGTCCTTGCGTACTCGACCGTCAGCCAACTCGGCTACATGTTCCTCGCTGTCGGGACCGGTGCCTATGTGGCCGCAATCTTCCACATGATCACCCATGCGTTCTTCAAGGCCCTGTTGTTCCTCGGGTCTGGATCGGTGATCCACGGGATGCATCACGATCAGGACATGCGTCACTACGGCGGGCTTCGCAAGCTCATGCCGGTCACATCGGCGACCTTCATCATCGGTTGGCTCGCCATTGCTGGCGTGCCCCCATTCTCGGGTTTTTGGTCGAAGGACGAGATCCTCGCCTATGCCTACGACGACTCGAAAGCGCTGTGGGCCGTCGGCCTCGTCACTGCGATCCTGACCGCGTTCTACATGAGTCGTCAGGTCTTCATGACGTTCTTCGGCAGGTACCGCTACGCCGACGTGCGGCCTGAGGAGCTCCAGGTGGTCTGGCACAACCGGGTCGCGGCGGCCGAGGCGAAGGTTGCGGAAGCCGAGGCCAGCCTTGTAGCGGTCGAGGACGAGGCGGGTTCGTCTGCCGAGAAGGTTCAGAAGGCGGAGGAGAAGCTCGCGCAGCGAGAGACCGAGGCGGCAGACGTTGACCAGAGCGACGACAAGGCTGTCGAGAAGGCGGCGAAAAATCTCGACAAGGCCCGCGATGCGCTGGTCAAGGCGCAGGAGAGCGCGCAAGCGTCGACCGCAGCGATTCAACCTGCGCAGCAGCGGTTGGAGACGGTTCGGGCCGAAGCATCGATGATCTCGGTCGAGGCGATGAACGCCATGTCCGACGAAGCCGAGCTCGATGATGCCGAGTTGCCTGCGGCGGTGCGAGAGCGTCGAGAGTTCCAGCCTCACGAATCGCCATGGCAGATGACCGTCCCCCTCGGCATTCTGGCCATCGCAGCGGTCGTCGCCGGCGGGATCAATCTGCCGTTCACCAAGGATCTTCACGTGCTCGGTACGTGGCTCGAACCCTCGCTGTTCCACAACGAGGCCCACCTGAAACTGTCGGGTCTGGAATTGTGGGTGCTGGCCATCATCGCAGTGGCAGGTGGGGTGATCGGTATCGCGCTCGCGGTTCGCATCTACCTGCTCGAGAAGATCGATCCGGCGGTGGTCGAGCGCCCGATCCTTGCCGATGCCTGGAAGTACGACTCGGCGGTCACGAAGTTCATGGGTGGACCCGGCCGAAGGTTCTTCGATCTTGTCGCCTGGTTCGACCGCACGGTCGTCGACGGCGCGGTCAACGGCACCGGCCGACTGGCGCGTTCCGTCGGCGGTGAACTTCGGGCCACGCAGTCGGGTCTGGTGCGAAGCTATGCCGCCCTGGTGGCGATCGGTGCCGTGGCCCTCATCTCCTGGTTCCTCGTGAGGACAACGTTCTGATGCAGTCACTCCTCGCCGCCGCGACGGCTTCGGCCACCTTCCCACTCCTGACCACGATCGTGGTGTTGCCGCTCATCGGTGCCGTCACGCTGCTGCTGCTGCCGAGCAACCGAGAGAGCTACTTCAAGGAAGTCGCCTTCCTGTTCGCCGCCGCAACGGCCGGGATCACGACCTGGCTGATGCTCGAGTTCGACAAGGCTGCGGCCGCCGACATGCAATTCGTCGACTCGTGGATCTGGATCGAACGGCTCGGCATCTCGTGGAGCCTCGGACTCGACGGTATTTCGCTGTGGTTGGTCGTGTTGACCGTGGCGCTGTTTCCGCTTGCGATCGTCGCCATCGAGGCCGAGCACACCCCGAAGGCATATTTCGCCTGGCTTCTGATACTGGAGGCCGGGTGTCTGGGGGTCTTCCTGGCGCTCGATCTCTTCGCCTTCTTCGTGTTCTTCGAGATTGTGCTGGTGCCGATGTACTTCCTCATCGGTCAATGGGGGCACGGCGAACGGGCCTATGCCGCCACGAAGTTCTTCGTCTACACGATGTTCGGGTCCGCCTTGATGCTGGTCGGTATTGTGGCGACCGCCTACCTGACTGCCGCCGAGACCGGGAATCCGCTCACCTTCGATCTCGTGACCCTGGCCGAGACGCAGGCGCTGGCAACCAACACCGGCCGCTGGATCTTCCTCAGCTTTGCGGTGGCATTTGCGGTGAAGGTTCCGCTCTTCCCGGTTCACACATGGCTTCCCGATGCACACACCAATGCACCCACTGCGGGCTCAGTGATCCTCGCGGGTGTCATGTTGAAGCTCGGCACCTACGGCTTCCTGCGTTTCGGCATCTACCTCTTCCCCGAAGCAGCGGTGTTCTTCGCCCCGGCGCTGGTCGCACTGGGCACGGTCGGCATTCTGTACGGCGCCATCGCTGCGACCATGCAGAAGGATCTCAAACGTCTGGTCGCCTATTCGTCGGTGGCTCATCTCGGCTTCATCGTGATCGGTACCTTTGCGCTCAACACCGAAGGCTTGTCCGGTGGTCTGCTCCAAATGGTCAACCACGGTGTGTCCACCGGCGCCCTCTTCCTGCTCGTCGGTTGGCTGTACGAGCGCCGCCACACACGCGAGATCGCCAAGCTCGGGGGCTTGCAGAAGCCGGCCCCGATCTTCGCTGCCGTGTTCATGGTCGTGCTGCTGAGCTCGATCGGTCTGCCCGGCTTGAATGGATTCGTCGGCGAGTTTCTCGCTCTGATCGGCGCGTTTGCGGCGTTCAAGTGGTGGGCAACCGCAGCAGCAACCGGTGTGATCATCGCCGCTCTGTACCTGCTGTGGGCGTATCAGCGGGTCTTCCACGGACCGGTCGACGACGACAACGCCGACATGGCTGACCTCACCTGGTCGGAGGGCGCCATCATGGTGCCCTTCCTCGTGGCCATCTTCTTCATGGGTCTCTACCCGAAGCCGGTCATCGAGCGGATGGAGCCAGCCGTCGACGCTCTCATTGCGCACGTCGAAGCCAACGTCGACGAATTCGACGAGCCCGACGCCGACGTGTTGCCGTCGGTCTCCCTCGATCGTCTCAATCGTGGCGAGGCCCCCGATGATGCGTCCGGTTCCGAGGAGGAGCAGTGATGTTCACCCAGATCGCTGTGCCCGTCGTTCGTCCCGAGATCGTCTGGGAAGGTCTCGCCCCGCTGATCATTCTCGGTGCGGGGGCGTTGCTGATCGTCATGTTCCGATCCGTCCTGAAGCAACTTCCCGCCGCCATCGCCGCTCGGGCCGTTCCAGCTGTTGGTGCTGCGGCCGTGATCGGTATGGGTCTCGCATACGGGCTCGCCGGAACCGACGTGGCGTTCTCGCGCCTACGAGCCGACATCGGCAACGCCGTGTTCGTTCTTGGCGTTGTGGGCGTCGTTGCGATCGGTGCCGTCGGAGCCCAGCGGTTGCGGATCGGTCTCGATGCTGCCCTCACGTCGGCGGTCGGTCTCATCACGTTGGCGGCGACCTTCGGGTTGTGGAACGACCGACTCGAAGTCGACGGTGCCTTCGGCGCACTGGGGAGTCAGTACGGCATCGACGGGTTCGCGCTGGTGATCACCGGTGTGATCGCTTCCTCCGTCGTTCTCGTCTCGCTCCTGCTCGACGAGTACCTGCGTCGTGAAGGCATCGATGGTGTCGAGATGTATGTCCTGATGTTGTTCTCGGCAGCGGGCGGCGTGGTCATGGCTGGTGCCAACGACCTGATCGTGCTGTTTCTCGGCCTCGAGACCCTCAGCATTGCGGTCTACGTGATGGCAGCGATGCACCTGCGCCGCAGCGAGAGCCAGGAAGCGGGCCTGAAGTACTTCGTCCTCGGTGCCTTCGCATCGGCCTTCCTGCTCTATGGCATCGCGTTGGTGTACGGCGCCACGGGTTCGACGAATCTGATCGAGATTCGCGCGGCACTCGTCCCGATCGTGCTCGTCGACAACGGACTGCTCATGGCTGGCTTCGCGCTGCTGATCGTCGGGCTCGGCTTCAAGGTCGCGGCAGCGCCCTTCCATGCCTGGACCCCGGACGTGTATCAGGGAGCCCCGACGCCGGTGGTCGCATTCATGGCCTCGGCGGTCAAAGCGGCCGGATTCGCCGCCATCGTGCGCGTGTTCATGGTGACCTTCGTCGAGTACGCGGTCGATTGGCAGCCGGCGGTGTACGGCCTCGCACTCCTCACCTTGGTCGTGGGTTCGTTCATGGCGATCGTGCAACGCGACGTCAAGCGCATGCTCGCCTACTCGTCGATCAGCCACGCCGGGTTCATCCTCGTGGGCGTCCAGGCAGCGACCCCCGACGGCATCAGCGCCGTGGCGTTCTACGCAGTCGCCTATGCGTTTCTCGTCATCGGCAGCTTCGGTGTGTTGTCACTGGTGAGTGGTGTGGGTGACCGAGCCACAAGCCTCGACGATCTCGACGGGCTTTCGAAGCGGCGTCCAGCTCTGGCCCTCGCCTTCACGATCTTTCTGTTCGCACAGGCTGGTGTGCCGTTGACGTCGGGGTTCGTTGCGAAGTTCGAGGTGATCGGCGCGGCGGTCGAGGCTCGTTCGTTCTGGTTGGCCATCGTTGCGATGGTGACGGCCGTCGTCTCGGCGTTCCTGTACCTGCGGATCGTGCTGTCGATCTATCTCGGTCGACCGGCTGACGACGCACCGACGATCGATGTGCCGCGCACCGCCGGTCTGGCGATCGCCGTCGCCGTTGCCGTCACGCTTGTGTTCGGCGTGCTACCCGGTGAACTCGACTCGATCACCCGCGAGGCCATCCCTCGACTGGTCGCCGCAGGCTGATCCCATGGCGGACGACGACGCCTCCGCCGACGATCTGCCGATTGCGTGGGACGAGGCGCGTGAAGTCGTGATCGTGGTTGCCACCGTCGCAGCGACGGTCATGCTTCTCGGACCCGTGGTCGGCTTCTTCGGTGATCGCTACAGCGGCTTCTCGCTCAGCGACGACATCGCCGAGGTCACCCGCAACGCCGGGCCTTCGACCGGCGTGCTGGTCCTCGTCGCTGCGCTCATCGTGGCGGTGACGCCACCAACCGATGTCGTACCGGCGCTTCGTCGAGGGGTGGCTGTCGTTGCGTTCGTCATTGCGGTTTTTGCGGTTGCCGCGATGACGGTCGAGATGACCCGCCCGTCGGGATCGGGGATGGCTGGGCGGCTGCAGATCGTCATGTCGCGCAGCGGGCCCGGATTGATGCTTGCGGTCACTGCGCGATGGTTGACGTTGCGCGTGGTGCCCTTTGGTGGACGGGCCCGGTGACCAACGCAGGGTTCGGCAAGCCGGAGAACGGTTTCCGTGTGCACAAGCGGAGTCTCGAGCCGACGACGATGGCACTGGGCGTCGAACGCACGCCGATCGATCGCTTCTTCGTCTGCAACGTCGACGACGCGCCGCAGGTCGATCCGAGCGAGTGGGTGCTGACCGTCACCGGCGCAGCGGCCGCAACGCAGGTGTCCCTGTCGCTCGTCGATCTTCAGACGCTTCCCCAGCATGAAGTCGGTGCCTGGTTGGAGTGTGCCGGGAATGGGCGCCGGTTGTTCGAGCTCGTCGACGGTCACATGCCCTCGACGTTGGAAGCCGACACCCAGTGGACGCTGGGCGCAATGGGTATGGCCTCGTGGCGAGGGCCGCGTCTGGCCGACGTCCTCGCGCTCGCCGAGCCCACCGCCGCCGCAGCGTGGGTGAGCCCTCGTGGTCTCGATCGCGACAACGTCGAGGGTGAGCCACCACGGATGTGCATGCCGATCGACAAGGCACTCGATCCCGACACGCTCATCGCGCTCGAAATGAACGGCCAGCCGCTCGCCGCCGCCCACGGCGCTCCGGCACGCGTGCTCGTGCCCGGGTGGATCGGCGCGTACTCGATGAAATGGGTCGAACAGATCGACATCGCTGCCGAGTGGGTTCCTTCCTGGCGAAACGACGTCTACTACCGGCTTCGCGACCCGGACGGGACCGACCATGGCCCAGCCACGACCCATCCGGTCAAGAGTTCGCTGGCGCTCGAATGGGGCGAGGTCGTCCCAGCAGGTCCGGTCGACATCGTCGGGTATGCCCGCAGTGGGACCGGGCGTGTCACCGCAGTCGAATGGTCGCTCGATGATGGCCCGTGGCACGCCGCCGCCCTCGTCGAACTTCCTGGCCGGTGGGCGTGGACACCCTTTCGAATTCGTGCCGAACTCGCCCCCGGTCAGCACCAGATCCGCACTCGCGCCACCGACTCGAACGGCGACACCCAGCCCGACTCGGTCTCGTACAACCCCAGCACCATCCTGTGGAACGCAGTCACTCCCCATGCTCTTGTCGCCCAATGATGGGGTTTCGGTTTCACGGTGCAAAACGAGCAGGTCGACCGTGGTGGTCGGTTCGCAGCATTTGCCGTGTTGACGGCACAAAAATGAGCGGCCCGATCACGGTGAACAGGGCTACGCGGCGGTAGCCTCACGGCGCTGGGAATCGTTCTGTCCTTGCTTTGTTCTGCCCAAAAATCCCTGAGTAGGCTCATCGTCCGTGTCGGATTTTCTTCGTAGCTACCTGACCGTCGGCATCTTCGGTCTCACCGGTGTCGCACTGGTCGGTGCGTTCCTCGGTCTCGGTCGCATTTTCCGACCCCACAAGCCGACCGAGGCGAAGTTGGAGGCGTACGAATCGGGCGTCGATCCCACCGGTGACATGTGGTCACAAGCCAACATCCGGTACTACGTGTTTGCCCTGCTCTTCGTCATGTTCGACGTCGAAGCGGTCTTCATCTTCCCCTGGGCCACCCGCCTCGAGGTCTACGAGGTCTTCGGTCTCGTCGAAATGGCGATCTTCATCTTCATCCTCTTGCTGGGGCTGATCTATGCCTGGCGCAAAGGAGTGCTCAAGTGGGCCTAGTCGAATCCGGGAAAGTCGGCGGCGGCCTGCAGACCCTGCTCAACATGAGCCGCAAGTACTCCATGTGGGTCTACCAGTGGGGCCTGGCCTGCTGCGCGATCGAGATGGGTGCGGCGTTTGCGTCGCCTCGCTACGACGTCATGCGCCTCGGTGTGATTCCCCTGCCGGCCTCCCCCCGACAGGCCGACCTCATCGTCGTGTCCGGCACCGTTACCGACAAGATGGTTCCGTCGGTCAAGCGTCTCTACGAGCAGATGCCCGAACCCAAGTACGTGATCTCGATGGGTTCGTGCGCCAACTGTGGCGGCCCCTACTGGGATTCCTACTCCGTCACGAAAGGTGTCGACCAGATCATTCCCGTCGATGTCTACGTGCCGGGCTGCCCACCTCGTCCCGAAGCACTCCTCGAGGGCATCGTGTTGCTGCAGGAGCGCATCCAGAACGAGGACATGGCCGAGCGTTGGAAGGGTGAGCCGATTGTCGTCGACTGACACCCCCGAAGAGACGATGGACGCGGCCGAGGCCGCCGTCGACCGTGCTCGGGATGAACTTCTTGCGCAGCTCACCAACGATCTCGGCGATGGCCTGGTCGAGAGCCACCTCGTGCCCGGTGACGATCTGTGGATCCGCGTTGCTCGTGGGGCGTGGGTCGAGACGGCCGAGTTTCTCAAGACCGGACTTGGGTTCCAGTACTTCAACTTCCTGTCGGCCATCGACTGGATGCCATCGCCGTTCGGTCGAGACATGGACTCGCAGGTCGACATCGAGCTCGGTCACGACGAAGCGTCCGAGGTCGATTCGTCGCTCGAGCACGGGGTCGCCGGCGGCGAGACGCGCTTCCAGGTCTTCGCCCGCGTCAACGACATCGTCAACGGGCTCGGCGTGACCGTGAAGGTCGACATCCCCGACGACGATCTCAGCCTGGCGACGTGGACCGGCGTCTATGCGGGCGCCGACTGGCACGAGCGGGAGTGCTGGGAGATGTACGGAATCTCCTTCGACGGTCATCCCGGCCTCCGCAACATCTATCTGCCGAGTGGATTCGAAGGAAACCCACTTCGCAAGGACTATCCGCTGCTTGCCCGGCGCTTGAAGCCGTGGCCCGGCATCGTCGACGTCGAGCAGATGCCCGGCGACGACGACGAAGAAGAATCTGGAGACGACTCGTGACTGCGATCTCCGATCGGGACCAGCTCTCCTACATCGCTGCGCAAGCAGCCGATGCCCGTGTCAACGTGGAGCTCGAAACCGAGGGCATGACCCTCAACATCGGGCCCCAGCACCCGGCCACGCACGGCACCCTGCGGATCGTCGCCAAGCTCGACGGCGAGCAGGTCATCGCAGCCGACCCGGTGATGGGCTACATGCACCGGGGTTACGAAAAGCTCACCGAAGTTCGCACCTACCCGCAGGTCACCACCCTCATCAACCGCATCGACTGGGTCGGCAGCTTTGCCAACGAAGTGCCGTTCATCCTTGCCGCTGAGAAGCTGATGGAGGTCGAGGCCCCACCTCGAGCCCAATGGATTCGCACCATCCTTTTCGAGATGAGCCGGATCGCCAACATTGCGCTCTTCCTCGGCGACATGGGCCTGCAGGTCGGCGCAGTCACGCCTGCATTCTTCGCCTTCCGCGACCGCGAGCACGTGCTCAACCAGATCGAGGCCGTGACCGGAGGGCGCTTCCACCCGAACTTCGACCGGATCGGCGGCCTCAAGGACGACCTTCCGGCCGGCTGGATCACCGAGACCAAGCGTGCGATGAAGAAGATGCGCAACTTCTGCGACGAGATCGAAGGTCTCCTGCAGGGAAACGAGATCTTCGAAGCCCGCACCCGCGGCATTGGCGTCATTCCCGCCGACATCGGTCTCGGCTACGGCCTGTCCGGAGCCAACATCCGGGCCTCCGGTGTCGACTGGGACACCCGTCGCGACAACCCGTGCGGCCTGGTGCACAACGAACTCGACTGGAAGGTCTGGACCCACGTCGACGGCGACTCGTTCGCCCGCTTCTGGGTCCGTCTCCAGGAAGTCCGCGAGAGCACGAAGATGGTCGATCAATTGCTCGATGGCCTTCCCAGCGGTCCGGTCATGGCAAAGGTGCCACGCATCATCAAGGTTCCTGCCGGTGAGGCCTACGTCGAGACCGAGAACCCGCTCGGCGTCATGGGCTACTACATCGTGTCGAAGGGTGATCTCGTCCCGTATCGGGTCAAGATCCGGTCGGCATCGTTCAACAACATCTCGATCACGCCCTGGCTGCTGAAGGGCGTCTACGTGCCCGACATCATCACGATCCTGGGGTCGCTGTACTTCATCCTGGGGGACATCGACCGATGATCGCCGCCATTACCGACCCCTGGTGGTTCCAGACCACGTTGCGCGTCGTCGGCGGGCTTGCAGCGGTGCTGCTGGTCGCCGGCACCCTGGTGTACCTCCACCTGTTCAAGATGGTGTCGTTCATGCAGAGCCGGCTCGGTCCGATGGAAGCCGGTCCGTTCGGTTCACTCCAGCTGCTCGCCGAAGTGGGAAAGTTCATCCAGAAGGAAGACATCTTTCCTCGCAAGGCCGATCGTTTCGTCTTCGCAGCGGCACCCTTCGTCGTGCTCATGTCGACATTCCTGCTGGTGGTCGTGGTGCCCGGTGGGCCCGACGCCTGGTTCGTCGATTCCGAGATCGGTATCTATCTCGGCATGGCCGTCTCCTCGGTGTCGGTGATCGGCATCCTCATGGCGGGGTGGGGCTCTGCCTCCAAGTACTCGCTGCTCGGCGGGCTTCGTGCCACGGGCCAGCTGATCGCCTACGAACTGCCGCTGATCCTGGCGGTACTCGGCGTCGTCATCCAGGCCGAGACGATGAACATGCAGGGCATCGTGCTGGCCCAAGCGGAGGGCGAGATTTTCGGCTGGGGAGCCATCGGCAACCCCTACATCCTCACCCAGGGCGTGGCGTTCCTGGTCTTCCTGGTCGCCATGCAGGCCGAGCTGACCCAGACGCCGTTCGACATGCCGATTGCGGAGTCGGAACTGGTCACCGGCTATATGACCGAGTACTCGGGCATGCGGTTCCTGCTCTTCTTCATCGGTGAGTTCGCCACCGCCGGCGTGTTCAGTGCCATCGCTGCGGTCCTCTTCCTCGGCGGCTGGTACATCCCCGGTATCGATCCCAGCGCCGGCATCATGAACGTCCTCGGACCGATCGTCTTGATCTCGAAGGTCGTCGTGCTCACGTTCATCGTGTTCTGGGTTCGCTTCACCTTCCCCCGCTTCCGAGAGGATCAACTCCAGAAGCTTGCGTGGAAGGTCCTCATTCCGATCGCCCTGGCCAACATCGTGGTCACCGGCGTACTCAAGGTCGTCTTCTAGGACTCGCTATGGGACTCGTACCAGGACTCATCAAGGGACTCGGTGTCACCGGTGGCACCATCTTGCGCACCGTCTTCCCCGATGGCATCAAGAAGCCGATCCCGAACCCGGTCAAGGGTGCCGAGACCGTGCAGTATCCGCACGAAAAGGAAGAGCCGTCGGCGCGTGCCCGTGGCGTCATCGCGCTGCACGAGGAGAACTGCACGGCGTGCATGCTCTGCGCTCGTGAGTGTCCCGACTGGTGCATCTACATCGAGGGTCACAAGGAGAAGGCGCCCCCCCGTCGGGCCGGCGGCAAGCCCCGCCAGGTGAACGCGCTCGACCGGTTCGACATCGACTTTGCGCTCTGCATGTACTGCGGCATCTGTGTCGAGGTCTGCCCGTTCGAGGCGCTGTTCTGGAGCCCGGAGTACGAGTTCTCCGAGCCACGCATCGCAGACCTTCTCCACGACAAGTCGCGACTTGCCGAGTGGATGGAGACGGTTCCGGATTTCGAACCCTACGAGGCTGGTTCGGAGGCCAAGGTGAAGAAGGTGCCACCGACGTGACCGGTCTCCTTCTCGCCGAGTTCACGACCACCGAGAAGTGGGTGGTCAATTCGTTCTGGGGCGTCATCGCCCTCGTCATGGTCTATGCCGCCCTGCGGGTTGTCACGACCAAGAACGTGGTGCACGCCGCGCTGTGGCTCGTCGTCGTACTCGCTGGTGTGGCGGTCCAGTTCCTGTTCCTCGGCGCCGAGTTCGTGGCGGTCACGCAGATCCTCGTCTACATCGGTGCGGTGATCGTGCTGTTCCTGTTCGGCGTCATGCTCACCCGTGCATCGATGGGCGATGACGAGACCGTCGCTGACGAAAAGCGAGCAATGGCAGCTGTTGTCGGCGTCCTTCTTCTTGCCGTGATGGCCTTTGCTCTCGTCGATTCGTTCGACGATGTCGAGATCACCGCCGATGGACCGCAGTCGGTGACGACAGTGTCCGACTCGATTTTCAGCCAGTACATCGTGCCGTTCGAAGCGGTCTCGGTGCTGCTGCTCGCCGCCCTCATCGGGGCCATCGTCGTGGCCCGGCAGGACTGAGGAGGATCGCCCGTGCTGCTCAACCAGTTCCTCCTGCTCGCTGCCGTGCTGTTCTGCATCGGCGTGTACGGCGTGCTCGTTCGCAAGAACGGCATGCTCGTGTTGATGTCGGTCGAGTTGATCCTCAACGCCGTCAACATCAATCTCGTGGCGTTCGGCACCCTTACCGACGATGTCGGTGGGGCCGTGTTCGCCCTCTTCACGATCGCAGTGGCCGCCGCCGAAGTCGGTATCGGTCTTGCCATCGTCTTGCTCATGTACCGCAACCGCCGCAGCATCGACCTCTCCGAGGCCGATCTGCTGAAGGGCTGACGCCGTGTTCGCCACCCTCGCCGCCGAAACCGTCTCCAAGGTCACCACGGTCACCAACGACGCCGCCTGGTTCCTCGAGAACGCCTGGATCATCCCGCTGCTCCCGGCGATCTCGTTCGCCTTGATCCTGTTCTTCGGCAAGCGCATGCCCTACAAGGGGGCCGAGATCGGTATCACTGCCGTCTCGGTGTCGTTCATCCTTGCGATCCTCACCGGGGTTGCCTGGCTGGACCACCGCGACCATTTCGAGCTGGAGAAGTACGGCGAGGAGCAAGCCATCGCCGTCAGCGACGGTGCGGCTTCTGCGAGTGACACCGTTGCGTACGCCGCCAGGTTCGTGGCCGCCGAAGCAGGTGAGGGCGGTGCGCACCCCTATGTCGCAGTCCAGAGCTCCACCCAGTGGCTGCAATCGGGCGGCATCGAGTTCAACGCCGGCATCATGGTCGACGGTCTCAGCGTGATGATGCTCTTCGTCGTCACCTTCATCTCGTTGCTGGTGCACGTCTACTCGACCGACTACGTCGGTGGCGATCGGCGCTACACCCACTTCTTCGCGTTCCTGTCGCTGTTCACCGCATCGATGCTGTTCTTCGTGCTCAGCGACAACATCCTCCAGATGATCGTCGGGTGGGAGCTGGTCGGTGTCTGCTCGTTCGCCCTCATCGGCCACTGGTGGGAAGAGAAGCCCAACAGTGATGCTGCGCTGAAAGCGTTCCTCACCAACCGGGTGGGCGACGTCGGCCTCCTGGTCGGCATGATCACCCTCTTCTTTGCCGCAGGCGGTGGCAAGACCTTCGACACGATCAAGATCAACGAGGCGGTCGTCCAGGGTGGGGTGAGCCACACAGCGCTGGTCGTGGCCGCGGCCTGCCTGACTGCTGCCGTCATGTCGAAGTCGGGTCAGTTCATCCTCCATACCTGGCTGCCCGATGCCATGGCCGGCCCGACGCCGGTCTCGGCGCTCATCCACGCCGCCACCATGGTGGTCGCCGGTATCTACATGGTTGCCCGTCTCTACCCGGTCTTCTGGGAAGGAATGCAGATCGAAGGCTCGAGCATCAACCTGCTCGCCACCGTCGGAGCCATCACTGTCGTCGGTGCCGGCTTGCTTGCGTTCGTGCAGGACGACATCAAGAAGGTGCTTGCCTACTCGACCGTCTCACAGCTCGGGTACATGGCGATGGCGCTCGGTGTCGGCGCATGGACCGCTGCCGTGTTCCATCTCTTCACGCACGCCTTCTTCAAGGCCAACCTCTTCCTCGGTTCCGGCTCGGTTGCACACGCCGTCCACAGCTTCGACATGAAGAAGGACATGGGTGGCATGCGCAGGTTCATGCCCAAGACGTATGTGACCTTCGTGATCGGGTCACTTGCCCTCGCTGGGGTGTTCCCGCTCGCCGGGTTCTGGTCCAAGGACGAGATCCTTGTCAACACCGGCGGCTGGGATCTCCTCGGTGGAAGCGGTGCTGCGCCCGGCAGCTACACCTTCCACTTCGTGATGGGCATGATCGGCGCAGCACTCACTGCGGCCTACATGACCCGCTGTGTCTACCTCACGTTCCACGGCGAGTACCGCGGGGGCCACGCTGCTCACGACGATCATGGTCACGACCACGAAGAGGATGCAGCGCACGCCCACCACGGTGAGCCGCACGAATCAGGGCCGCGCATCCTGTACCCGCTCTACATTCTGTCTGCGTTCTCGATCCTGATCGGGTTCGTCAACCTTCCGCCTGGCTTCCTCGCCGGTTCGAAGAAAGACCCGGCAGGCTGGCAGGAACGCTTCCTGCATTTCGTGGAACCGGCCGGATCTTCGTACTTCCCTGCAGTCGGTCACGCAACCCCCAGCTGGTCGCTCGCCATCGTGGCGTCGCTCGTTGCGGTCGCTGGCGCCGGCTTTGCGTACTACTACTACTTCATTCGTCTCGACCGACTCTCGAAGCAGCTCGGTGAGTCGCTCGTCGCCATCCCGAACGGGCTCACCACCACCAACGTGTTCGCCCGGGCCGGCCACACCCTGTTGGTGAACAAGTACTACTTCGATCATCTCTACACAGGCATCATCGCCGGGTTCACGAAGGGCCCACTCGCTCGGGCAGCGAACTGGATCAACCAGAACGTCATCGACGGGACCGTCAACAAGGCCGGCGAGTCGGCGGTACAGACCGGGCAGCTCGTGTACCACAAGATCGACCAGGCTGTCGTCGACGGCGCCGTCAACTTGTCGGGCCGTGTCT
>Ga0255776_10000939_pt1 | contig 33632 bp, 28 predicted proteins | sample 071ome_19_FD_179974 | JGI IMG/M metagenome (GOLD analysis project Ga0255776, IMG submission 179974) | Coastal salt marsh microbial communities from the Groves Creek Marsh, Skidaway Island, Georgia - 071413AT metaG (version 2) | ecosystem: Environmental > Aquatic > Marine > Intertidal zone >... | reverse complement strand
AACAAGCGAGTGAACTTCGTAATTCGGGATTTGGAGTGGTCAATGCCCACAACGCAGACGGCATCCACCGGGGGACAAGCATCGTCGTATCTTTGCAAGATGATGCACCAGAAAGTAGTCGCCTGCTTGATGCAAAAGCAGCAGAGCATTTTTCTTTTAGAAAAAGTATACGTTCTAGTCAAAGTTATCCCAGTTCTGTCATGGGAGCAATGGCGCTACTAAGACAATTGTATCACGATGCTGCATGGTACAAAGCCGGCAATGCAACCTCCAAAGATCTTGCTTTGGAAGCCGTTATCGAACAAAATGGCTTGCCGAAATTTTTCGAAGCCAATAACAAACTTGACGTCCTAAGAGCAGCAAAAATTGGTCGTGAAATGAAGCTCAATCTTGCCATAACAGCAAGTGGTCAAGAATACGAAATCCTAAACGACCTTAAGGCTACTGGAGCCAAACTTATTGTGCCACTCAACTTTCCAAAGGCATACGAAACCAATGACCCCCTTTTGCTTAACAAAATTAGCTTACGCGAGTTACGCCTCTGGAATCAAGCACCATCAAATCCTGGGCAAATAGCGGCTGCAAACATTTCTTTTGCATTGACTAGTGCCGGTACCAAATCGAGTAAAGAATTTTTGAACAACCTCAAATTAGCGGTAAAATATGGGCTAAACGAAAACAAAGCATTGGAGGCTTTGACCGCAACTCCTGCCAAAATGCTCGGAATGGCCAACAAAATCGGTGCTTTAAAAACCGGGTATTATGCCAACTTTATCGTAACAGATGCCCCTCTTTTTGAAGAAAAATCAAAAATGACTGCACACTGGGTACAAGGAAAAGAACATGTAATCGTTGACAAAAATCTTGTAGATATCGATGGGGATTATACATTCAACATCCAAGAAAGCGTCTACAGCATGAGCATAAAAAACAGTACTTCAAAAGCGCAAGTAACCGTAAAAAAAGACAGCACCAAAGTCAAAAGCATTGCAGGCTATGAAAACAACAACTTGCGATTGCTCATCGAAAACAAAGACACCAAAACCTACCTCCGCCTCTACACCGATGCCACCAAAAAAGGTTTGGTCAATGGTCAAGGAAAAGACAGTGAAGGCAATACTATCGATTGGGTCTTGACAACTTCAGAATCTGATGCTCCAGAAGAAAAACAAAAAGACTTAGGCTCCGCTGAAAAAAGAACCATCCTGCCCATTGCCTATCCCAACACAGGTTTTGGACATACTTCGCTTCCAAAAGCAAAAAGTGTATTGTATAAAAATGCAACGGTATGGACCAACGAAGATGCGGGAATTTTATCCAATACCGATGTATTGGTCTCCGAAGGAAAAATCGCAGCCATCGGTCAAAATTTAGCTGCTGGTGATGCGCAAATAATTGATGCAACAGGCAAACACCTCACATCAGGTATTATTGATGAGCACTCTCATATTGCCGCTTCAAGCATCAATGAAGGCGGACACAATTCTTCGGCAGAGGTGTCTATCGAAGATGTTATTGACCCAGATGACATCAACATCTATAGAAACCTAGCGGGAGGAGTAACCACTATCCAAATACTACACGGTTCGGCCAACCCCATTGGTGGGCGTTCTGCAATCATTAAATTGAAATGGGGAGAGGGAATCGAAAACCTCAAATTTTCTGGAGCTGATCCCTTTATTAAATTTGCATTGGGAGAAAACGTCAAACAATCCAACTGGTCAAGCTTCAACCGTTTTCCTCAAACTCGAATGGGAGTCGAGCAAGTTTTTGTAGATTATTTTCAAAGAGCCAAAGAATATGGCGAAACCTGGAAAAAATACAATGCCCTCACGCCACGACAAAAAGCGCGTCAAAAACAACCGCGTTATGACATCGAAATGCAAACCCTTTGGGAAATCCTAGAAGGCAAAAGATTCATCTCTTGCCACTCTTATGTGCAGAGTGAAATCAACATGTTGATGAAAGTAGCCGATCAATTTGGCTTCCGTGTCAATACCTTTACACACATACTTGAAGGGTATAAAGTTGCAGACAAAATGCAAGAACATGGCGTAGGTGGTTCGACTTTTTCGGATTGGTGGGCCTACAAATATGAAGTTCAAGATGCAATACCCTACAACGGTGCAATTATGCACAATGCAGGAGTCACGGTCGCCTTCAACTCGGACGATGCCGAAATGTCAAGACGGCTAAATCAAGAGGCTGCAAAAGCAGTAAAATACGGTGGCGTCTCCGAAGAAGATGCATGGAAATTTGTCACGCTCAATCCTGCCAAATTGTTGCATATTGACGACCAAGTAGGAAGTGTCAAAGTTGGCAAAAACGCGGACTTGGTGTTGTGGAGCGAGCATCCCATGTCTATCTATGCAGTAGCCGAAAAAACAATGATCGACGGTGCTTTTTATTATGAGGCTGATCAAGTCGCCTCACAACTAGAAGCTATTGAAAACGAAAAAGAAACTATAATCCAGCAAATGATTCAGTTTGGCAAAGAGACCGGAGGTACACAAACACCTCAGACGTCAAGCAAGCGTTTGTTTTTTTGTGAAACTTTAGATTAATATCGCTATGAAAAAAATATACATCATACTAACTGCCCTAATCACCACGTTTGGAACTGCACAACAAACCCCAGCCTCAAAACAAACTGAAAGCATTTTGATTGTTGGAGCAACGGCCCACATCGGAAACGGAACAGTAATTGAAAATAGCGCCATCGGATTTTCGGATGGCAAAATCACCTTTGTTGGCAAATATGACGGTTCACAACCTGCCTTTGACAATGTGGTAGTCGCTCAAGGCCAGCACCTCTATCCCGGTTTTATAGCAACCAATGCTACCTTAGGTTTGGTAGAAATTGATGCCGTTCGCGCAACAGACGATGAAGACGAGATCGGAGCTATGCTGCCCCATATTCGCAGTGCTATTGCCTATAATGCCGAATCCAAAATCGTTGAAAGCATGCGTCCTAACGGAATTTTAGCTGGGCAAATTGTACCCAGAGGAGGAAGCATTTCTGGAAGCTCCTCAGTCATGCAATTTGATGCTTGGAACTGGGAAGACGCCATCGTAAAAGCCGATGAAGGCCTTCACCTCAACTGGCCCTCTCCCTACACCAGTGGTAGATGGTGGCTTGGCGAAGACCCCGGACTCAAAACCAACAAAAACTATCAAAAATCAATATCCGATATCAAAGATTTTTTTGATCAAGCAAAAGCCTATTTACAAGATCCTAACAAACCAAAACACATTCCTTTTCATGCTATGAAACCCGTTTTTGAGGGTCAAAAAACAGTCTACCTTCATGCAGATGATCAAATTCAAATCAAGGACGGAATTCGATTTTTAAAAGACTATGGGTTGTCCAAAATTGTGCTTGTAGGAGGCCATGAGAGTGTTGAAGTAGTCGAGTTTTTAAAAGACAACAACATTGCTATTATCATTTCTCGACCACATCGACTTCCACAGAGTGAAGACGAAGATCCAAAAGGAACCTTTAGAACCGCAAATACACTTATAGAAGCTGGATTGGTAGTAAGTATAGATGTTAGTGGAAGAATGGAACGGATGTACACCCGAAATCTACCTTTTTATGCGGGTAGTTTTGCCGCTTACGGCGTACCCCGCGAGAAGGCAGTAGAAATGATTACGGGCGCTGCCGCCAAAATCCTTGGTGTTGCCGATCGGATGGGAACCCTAGAGGTTGGCAAAGATGCGACTTTGTTTGTATCGGAAGGAGATGCCTTAGATATGCGAACCAACATCGTAAAACACGCCTTTATCCAAGGACGTAGACTCAGCCTAGAAACCCACCAAACCAAACTTTGGAAACGCTATTCTGATAAATACAACGGGCAAAAATAAATCTAACAACCCATGCATTGCATGGGTTTTTTTTCAAACAAATTGGAACTAATTACCAGCGAACAAAACGGGCTCATAAAAAAAGTACTTCGCCTTCAACAAAAGTCTAGAAGCAGAAAAAAAGAAGGCCTTTTTATCGTAGAAGGATGGAGAGAAGTGACCCGTGCTGCTGTAAAAGGCTATACGATTGAGCAGCTTATAATCCATGAAGAATGGATCGAACAGCCCTTAGCACCAATTCTGACGAACAACACGGTCCAAAAATGCTTTTTGAAAAGCAAGCTGTTTGAAAAAATCAGTCTGAGATCGGGTAGCGAAAAAATTATGGCAATTGTTCACTCCAAAAGCCATGAGCTCAAGGATTTTCAATGGTCCGCAGCGGGGATATACTTACTCATAGAGCGTGTAGAAAAACCCGGCAATTTGGGGGCCTTGCTTAGAACCGCAGCAGGAGCAGGAATTTCTGGCGTGTTTTTGGTCGATTCAAAAACAGATTTGTACAGCCCCAATTGTATTCGAAATAGCCTAGGCGGTGTCTTTTCTCTTCCTATAGCCCATGCTTCAAGTCATGAAATTTGCGAATACCTCAACCAAAAAAACTGCCCCATCTGGGCGGCAACACTGCATGATGATGCGCTCCCCTACCATCAAATAGACTACACCACTCCCGGAGTTATTGCTGTTGGAAGTGAATCCGACGGACTTTCTGAATTTTTGGTCAATCAAGCCCAACAAAAAATTATTCTACCCATGCACGAACCCATCGACTCCCTCAATGTCTCTGTCGCTGCCGGTATTTTGATGTACCATGCACTACACCAACAAAAGCAATAAAGGAGTTTGTAGAGAGCAAATGTTTAATTAATTTTAGACATCGCATGATGGTTGACGAACAAACAGAAAACAAAGAAATTGCCAAGCAGTACAAAGAACTGCTACGCATCAGTTATCAATCCCTTACCCAAAGTGACAAAAAACTGATCCGTACCGCCTTTGATACCGCCGTAGACGCGCACAAAGAACAACGCCGAAATTCTGGTGAGGCCTATATATTTCATCCCATCAATGTCGCCAAGATCGTAGCCGAACAAATTGGTCTTGATGCAACCTCTATTGCAGCAGCCCTTTTACACGATGTTGTCGAGGACACAAACTATACGCTTGAGGACATCGAGCGTCTTACCAATCCCAAAGTTGCCAAAATCGTACAGGGGCTTACCAAAATTTCGCACCTAAAAAAAGACAAAGACATATCGATGCAGGCAGAGAATTTCAGAAAAATGCTCCTCACCCTGCACGATGACATACGGGTAATCATTATCAAAATTGCGGACCGCCTCCATAACATGAAAACCCTAGACGGTATCCCCGAATACAAACAAGTCAAAACCGCTTCTGAAACACTTTTTATCTACGCACCACTCGCACACAGAATTGGCTTGTACAACATAAAATCCGAACTCGAAGATCTCGGATTCAAGTACACCGAACCGCTGCGCTATAACGCACTAAAAAACAAACTCGAAGAAACCGAAGAAGAACAACGCAAATACATCACCCAGTTTTCTAATATGGTCGAAAAAGCGTTGAATAAAGAATTGATAAAATATCAAATTCAGGGGCGTAGCAAGTCCATCTTTTCGATACATCAAAAAATGCTCAAACAGAACATCCCCTTTGACTTGGTATACGATAAGTTTGCCATACGGGTGATCTACAAAGCACAACGCAGAAAAGAAAAGTTTTTTGCTTGGAAAATCTACTCCATCATCACCGATCATTTTGTACCCAACCCCACGCGATTAAGAGATTGGATCACTTCGCCAAAATCGACCGGTTATGAAGCCCTGCATGTTACTGTGATGGGCCCCGAAAAACGATGGGTAGAAGTGCAAATACGTTCTGAACGCATGCACGAAATCGCCGAAAAAGGCTATGCAGCACACTACAAATACAAACAAGCAGACCAAAAAGTAGAAGGCATCGAATCTTGGCTTGACCGCCTGCGCGAAGTTTTGGAAAACAATACCGGTAATGCCGTAGATTTTGTACGGGATTTTAAATTAAATCTTTATGCCGAAGAAATTTTTGTTTTTACACCCAACGGAGACTTAAAATCACTCCCCAAAGGTGCAACCGCATTGGATTTTGCATTTCATGTCCATACCGAAGTCGGTATGAAAACCAGGGGAGCACGAGTAAACAGCAAACTGGTCCCACTCAGCCGTGTGCTAAAAAGTGGTGATCAAGTAGAAATCATCACCTCCGAAAATGCAAAACCAACCGCAAACTGGGTAGACTTTGTCAAAACCTCACGCGCCAAATCCAAAATAAAATCCTCCCTCAATGAGGAAAAAAAACGAATTGCTCTCGATGGCAAAGAAATATTGAGAAGAAAACTCAAACAGCTCAAAATTTCTATGGATCAAAAAACAGAGGGCTATATACTGCGCTATTTTAAACTCAACACGAGTCAAGACCTCTATTATCGAGTAGGCTTAGGCACCATAGACAATCAAAAACTCAAAGCTTTTGCCAACGACTACAGCAATTCATTCCTAAATTTTTTCAAAAAAAGACTTCGCAGCTTTTCAGACATTTCCAAAAAAGAAACCCTCCCTTCCTTTACACCCAACTATGACAAATTGCTTTTTGGAAAAGAGCGTGAGACCCTATCCTATACATTGGCATCGTGTTGCAACCCCATAGCGGGAGATGATGTATTTGGGTTTATCACAGTAAACGAAGGAATCAAAGTGCATAAAATGGACTGTCCCAATGCCATCAGTCTCAACGCCAATTATGCCTATCGAATTATCGAAGCAAAATGGGTAGATTCTTCTGCAGATGAGTTTTCTGCGCAATTGTATCTTTCTGGTATAGACAACCTCGGATTGGTCAATGATGTCACACAGTTGATATCCAATACAATGAATGTCAATATGTTATCTATCAGCTTTGAAGCCGAAGGCGGTGTATTTAAGGGCAAAATCAATGTAAGTGTCAAGAACCTGACCATTTTAAACAAACTGGTCGCCCATCTCGAAAAATTACAAGGAATCGAAAAGGTCACCCGTCGTTAATCATTATGACCTATCTTTGAAGCATGGAACCAAAAAAAAGCAATCAAGAAATTGTAAAAGAAGTTTTTATCAACTTCTTGAACCAGCACGGGCATCGGAAAACACCAGAACGATTTGCCATTTTGTTTGAAATCTATGACGCCAAAGAACATTTTGATATCGAATCACTGTATATCAAAATGAAAAATAAAAAATACCGCGTCAGCCGTGCCACGTTGTACAACACCATAGAATTGCTCCTAGATTGTGGCTTGGTGCGCAAACATCAATTTGGATCCTTACAAGCACACTACGAAAAATCCTATTTTGACCGGCAACACGACCACATCATTTTTACAGATACGGGAGATGTTCAAGAATTTTGCGATCCACGAATTGAATCGATAAAAAAAACCATTGAAGAGATTTTTGATGTAAAGATTCACAACCATTCTTTATATTTTTACGGCACCAAAAAAAACAATCCAACTACATAAAAAACATGGCGGTAGATTTATTATTAGGCCTGCAATGGGGCGACGAAGGAAAAGGTAAAATCGTTGATGTACTCACTGCTTCGTACGACATCATTGCGCGATTTCAAGGGGGGCCTAATGCAGGACATACCCTAGAATTTGAAGGCATCAAACATGTATTACACACCATCCCCTCGGGGATCTTTCATCCTACCGCCATCAATCTAATTGGTAATGGTGTGGTGATAGACCCAGCGATTTTTAAAAAAGAAATCGAGGGATTAACGCCCTTCAACATCGACATCAAAAACAAACTCCTGGTTTCCAAAAAGGCGCATCTAATTCTACCTACCCACCGCATGCTAGACGCAGCTTCGGAAGCCGCCAAAGGAAAGGCAAAGATCGGTTCTACCCTCAAAGGAATCGGACCAACATATATGGACAAAACAGGCCGCAATGGCATCCGAGTTGGAGACATTCTGGCACCCAACTGGGAAGAAAAATACCAAAACCTCAAATCCAAGCACCTCAACCTTTTGAAAAGCTACCCCGAAGGTACCGAAATGTCTCTGGCACAGCTCGAAAAAGATTTTCTGGAAGGTGTGGCATTGCTCAAAACCTTTCAAATCATCGATAGCGAGCAGTATATGCATAGCGCACAAAAAGAAGGTAAAAAAATTCTTGCCGAAGGCGCACAAGGATCACTCCTAGACATCGACTTTGGCACCTACCCTTTTGTGACCTCCTCGACAACAACAGCAGCAGGCGCATGTACAGGTTTGGGGATTGCTCCCAACCAAGTAAAAGAAGTTTTTGGGATTTTTAAGGCCTATGCTACCCGTGTAGGAAGCGGTCCTTTTCCAACAGAGTTATTTGATGCCGATGGGGCAAAAATGGCCAAAGTAGGTAATGAGTTTGGTGCAACAACCGGCAGACCAAGAAGATGTGGATGGATCGATCTGGTTGCCCTCAAATATGCCATCGCCGTCAATGGTGCAACCCAACTGATGATGATGAAAGGAGATGTTCTTTCAGGATTTAAGACCATCAAAGTTTGCACGGCGTATAAAACAGCCTCCGGCACACAAGATTATCTTCCTTATGATCTAACCGATCCCTCAATAGAACCAATATATACAGAACTGCCTGGCTGGGAAGAAGACCTGATGTCCATCACCGATGAAAAAGCATTCCCAAAAAGCTTTAAACAGTATATTGATTTCTTAGAAAAAGAACTCGGTACGCCCATCAAAATCGTTTCGGTTGGACCCGACAGAAAGCAAACGATTTTTAGGGGATAAACCCAACAGCTATGAAGATTCTAAAGCCGCTGATGTTCTTACTTATATCTATAGGGCCCTACTCGCTTTGGAGTCAAGATTCTAAAATTGTCGAAATCCGCCAAGCGGGAAGTTCGACACAAGATGAAGTCAATTTCCCAGGAGCCAATATATTGTTGCGTGACAAAACCCGACGTGTAAAACTTTTTCATGAAGGCGCTTTGGTCGAATCCGATCAATCCTTTTTTTATGCCAAAAGAAATTTTTTTACCGCTCAAGGCGCTGTAGTATTTACCCAAGGAGACAGCATCCGGATGACCTGCAAGTACATGGAATATGACGGGCAAACCAAAAAGGCCAAAGCCTGGGGGCAAGTCGTATTGAGTCGCCCTGACATGAAACTGCGAACGGATACACTCTACCTCGATCGCATCGATAATCGTGCCTTTTATAACACCCCTGGCACCATCATAGACGAAGAAAGCACCCTGACAAGTCGCCGTGGTATTTATTTTATGAACGAAAAAAAATACCGCTTTATCAATGACGTCAAAATAAAAAATCCCGATTATAAAGTCGATGCCACCCAGCTTGACTATTTTACAGAATCCGATCTTGCTTATTTTTATGGTCCATCAACCATCGTCGGAAAAGATTATACCATCAAAAGCGAGCGGGGTTTTTACGACACCAAAGTACAACGCGGCAATTTTGAGAAAAACGCAACCATCTACTACGATGGAAAAATCATCAAAGCGGACAGCCTTTTTTTCGAAAACGAACGAGAGTATGCCTCAGGAACAAACCGGGTAAGTATTTTAGACACCCTCAATCAATCGTTGATTGAAGGACATTATGGTGAAATTTTTAAAGCCAAAGATTCTGCCATTATCACCCGTCGTGCCATTGCAACCAACATAATCGAAAACGATTCGCTCTTTATACACGCAGACACACTGATTGCCACAGGCCCTGACACTGCACGAATTTTAAGGGGTTTTTATGATGTAAGAATACTCAAATCGGATATACGAGGGCGCTCCGACTCCTTGCACTTCAATGAAACAACAGGACGGATCAAACTCCTAAAAAAACCGTTGACCAAAAAAGAACAACAGATTTTTACAGAAAAAGATAAAAATCTAAGAAATCCCATACTCTGGTTTGGGGCCAGCCAAATGACTGGAGATCAAATCTACCTCATCTCGGACTTGGAAACCAAAGCTTTGGATTCACTAAAAATCATTGGCGATGCTTTTGTAATCGAAAAAGACACCATCGGTAAAAAGGGCTACAATCAAATCAAAGGCGGCATATTGGATGGTATTTTTACCGATGGCGCACTATCAAAAATTAACGTCGTCAAAAATACTCAAGTGGTCTACTACCTCTATTCGGATGAAGATCAAGCATTGATAGGAATCAACAAGACCATTTGTAGTGCACTGGAGATGGATATGCTGGATAACGAAATTGCAGACATCCGTTTTTTTGTTAGCCCAGCGGGCAATGTTTTTCCTGAAGATCAAATCAATGAAAATGATCAAACCCTCAAGGGGTTTATTTGGCGAGACAACGAACGCCCAAGGACCAAAAAGGACCTGTTTAGCCCAGAAGATTTAAAACTTCAATTGCCCAAAATTCGAGGAATAGCAACCCCTGAAAATTTTAATTTAGATACCGACGATGCTCCAAAATGATTTTGACCGCTATCTAGCCAAAACAACACCCCACCCCATGGGATTGGCAATCCAAAAAGCATCTGGGAGCTATCTTTGGGATACCGATGGAAAAAAATATTTGGATTTTGTCGCTGGGGTTTCGGCCTGTAGTGTAGGGCATTGCAATCCTCGTGTGGTTCGTGCTATTCAACAACAATCAGAAGCGTATCTTCATGTGATGGTTTATGGCGAGTTTGCACAAAAACCCGTAACCGAATTGGCCAAAAAACTGTTGGGAATGATGCCCGACAATCACCAAAAAATATACCTCACCAATTCGGGAACTGAAGCCATAGAAGGGGCCCTAAAATTGGCAAAACGCGCCACCAATCGGTCAGAAATTGTTGCTGCAAAAAATTCGTACCACGGATCCACCCAAGGGGCTTTGAGTGTCACCGGCTATGAACCTATAAAAAACGCATACAGACCGCTGCTTCCCAATATTAAATTTGTCGAATACAATAACCCCCTAGACCTAGAACAGATTACGACCAAAACAGCTGCAGTGATTTTAGAGACGATACAAGGAGGTGCCGGATTTATTGTGCCCAAAAACGACTACCTCCAAAAAGTAAAAGCCCGATGCGAAACTGTTGGGGCATTGCTGATTCTGGACGAAATACAACCGGGCTTTGGACGTACAGGAACCCTTTTTGGTTTTGAGCAATTTGGCGTTATCCCTGACATCGTTGTGATGGGAAAAGGCATGGGCGGCGGAATTCCCATTGGAGCATTTACTGCTTCAGATCAACTAATGGATCAATTGGCAGTAGATCCAGCACTAGGTCACATAACTACCTTTGGGGGGCATCCCCTGATTGCTGCCGCAGCATTAGCAACACTTGAAGAAATCACCGCTTCGGACTTAATGAAACAAATAGCCGAAAAAGAAGCCTTGATACGGAACGAGTTAAAGCACCCAAAAATCAAACAAATTAACGGATGTGGACTGATGCTTGCCCCAATATTAGACCATCCAGAAATTGTCAATCAATTGGTTTTGAATGCTTTAGATGAAGGGCTGATTCTTTTTTGGTTGCTTTGGGAAAAAAGGGCGGTACGCATTTCACCACCACTCACCATCACCAAAGAAGAACTCTACGAAGGTTGCCAAATCATCCGTAAAATACTCAACCAACTTTAGGCTGTCTAACAAGGTGTGTTAATTATTTTGTTAACAATAAAAACCCGTTTGCAATCAAATAGCCATCAGTGTTGTCTATTTTAGAATAACAAACGCTCCTATGTTCAACGGTTCTTCAGACCACACCGAAACATCCATTCACAAATTCGAGCAAATGCTCGAAACCAATCGAGTCCTCTTTTTTGACGCCCAAGAATTTGAAGAAATCGCCCACTATTACATCGATTATGGGCAATTAAAAAAAGCCAAAAGAGCCCTAAAATTGGGACTAGAACAACACCCTGACAATGTAGAATTGTTGTTGATCAAAAGTGAAATGATGATCTATGATGATGAACTCGAAGCAGCCGAAGTCTTATTGGATTATATCGCTAAAATGGCGCCAAATCATGAAGAGATTTTCTTACAAAAAGCAAACCTCTACTCCCGATCTAAAAGACATGATGAGGCCATTGCTTTACTCAACGAAATATTGGATTTTACAGACGATCCCATAGAAATCTGGTCTATGCTTGGCATGGAATATTTGGTCTTAGAAGACTATCATAAAGCCACACAATATTTTTCAAAATGCCTCGAAGACAACCCTGAAGACTATCAAGCGCTATACAATATGCTCTATTGCTTAGAGCAATTAGAAGATCTTGAAGGTGCTGTAGCGGTGCTAAACAATGTGTTGAACAGCAACCCATACAGCGAAATAGCCTGGCACCAGTTGGGTAAAATCTATACCCAACAAAACAAAATCAAAGAAGCACTCTCCGCCTATGATTTTGCCATCATCAGCGATGATACTTTTAGCGGAGCCTACATCGAAAAAGCAAAACTGCTAGAAGCTAATGGCCGCCTCAACGAGGCCATCTCTTTATACGAACTTACTTTGCAACTTTCTGAAGCCAGCGGGTTTTCTTATTACAAAATTGGTTCTTGTCATCTGCGATTGGGCAACCACCGTTTGGCCGTTCAATTTTTCAAAAAAGCGGTTAACATCGAGCCAGGATACGAAAAAGGTTGGATGGCCTTAGTCGATTATTATGCTGGTAAAAAGGATTTTGAAAAAGCCAAGTATTTTGCCAAACAAGGAATCCACAGCAATGAGGACAGTATCAATCTTTGGAAACGCTGTGCGCATATCAACGTTGCATTGAAGCTTTATGAAGATGCCGATTATGCTTACGAAATTGCCGTCAATCTTGGCAATTATGAATGGAAAGTTTGGATTGGTTGGATTGACGCATTGTTACGCTTAAATGATTGGAATAAGGCCCTGACAGTCTGCTATCAAGCCAAAGAATACTACCCCGATAAAATTGCTTTGGACCTCAGGATGACCGGTTGCTATCTAAAATTAGGAAAAACCACCGAGAGTGAATTTTTCATCAAATCATGTCGAGGAATTAAAATGCCTAAGGCATTGCACGAGTTTTTCCCCGAATTAGGCCAACAGTTGTCCTCATAAATTTTAGTCCCTACAACAGAATCCCTACCTTTACTTTTTGTAGTGTGACTAACGTATTATGAATCGACTATTTTGGGTCTTTATTAAAGGTATGATGATGGGTATCGCTGATTTGGTACCCGGGGTATCAGGAGGGACCATTGCTTTTATCACCGAAATCTATGAAGAACTAATTGATAGCATAAGCAAGCTACGCCCTGCTGCACTCAAAACCCTATATAAAGAAGGGTTTAAGACGTTTTGGAGTGCGATCAATGGATCTTTTCTATCGGCAGTATTTGGAGGCATTCTCTTTAGTGTATTCAGTTTTTCTTATTTAATTAGCTGGCTGTACCAAAACCAACAGGTGGGGTTATTTGCCTTCTTTTTCGGGATATTGATTAGTAGTTTTTTCTTTTTAAAAAACAGTATCAGCCGATGGGAAATTTCGCATTTGCTAACACTAGTTCTCGGTGCAGTAGGTGCATTTGTACTTACGCAGCTTGCGCCAACGACCAATCAGGTTTCTGACACCTATTTGTTTTTTTGTGGTTTTATTGCCATTAGTGCCATGCTATTACCTGGCCTTTCGGGATCCTATCTTCTTTTGGTGTTGGGGGTGTATCCTCTTGTGTTAGAATCCCTAAGAGGCTTTGTATCCTTAGTCTCCAATTTTGATCAAAAACTCTTATTACTTTATGGCAGTCGATTGGCACTTCTTGCCCTTGGTATCATTGCAGGTCTATTGCTTTTTTCAAGATTTTTGAAATGGCTTCTTAGCCGCTACAAAAACCATACAATGGCTGCACTTCTGGGGCTAATGTTGGGAGCCAGTCATAAAATCTGGCCATGGCAGATAGCAACCGTTTTCGAACTTGGCACGACATCCAAAACACAGACCCATGCAGTATGGCCTCAAAATTTTGACGGCAACCCCCAACTTATCATTGCAATAATATGTTTTATTTTAGGGGTTGGTATGCTTGTTGTATTGGAAAAAATACGCCAAAACAAATCTACCCATGAACACCATTAGAACCCGTACAGATCGATTTTTATTACTAATCAAAGGGATCGTAATGGGAGCTGCCAATAAAGTTCCTGGTGTCTCTGGCGGCATCGTTGCCTTGGTAGCAGGCTTTTATGAAGAGCTTATTTACTCGCTTCAAAAATGCAACTTCAAAGCCCTTAAATTGTTGTTTGCTGGTCGCTTTAGAAGTTTTTACACCTACATCAATGGTGTTTTTCTGACCTGGCTTTTTAGTGGGATTATTATCAGCTATTTCAGCATTTCACTACTCCTAGATTATCTGATACAGCTTGCCGAACGCTATGTGTGGGGTGGTTTTTTTGGAATGATTTTGGCTTCGATTTATTTTATTTTTTTTCAAATTAAAAACTGGCGCTCAGAAGTTCGACTTAGTGCTGCAATCGGGTTGATACTCGGCGTTTTGTTAAGTTTTTCGGATCCCATTCCACAAAACAGCAACCTGTGGTTTGTCTTCTTCTGCGGTATTATTAGCGTTAGCGGAATGGCACTTCCTGGTTTATCGGGGTCCTATTTATTGCTTTTGTTAGGAAACTACACATTGTTATTGGTCGATGCTGTCAATAATCTCTATTTTGTTTTAGCTGATCTAATTTCAGGTGATTTTAGTTTTTTGAAAGATCCAGCGCGCCTTCAATTATTGGCCATTATTGTCATTTTTAGTTTGGGCTCTGTCGTTGGTCTCATTCTTTTTTCCAATATTTTGGCCTATGTACTGCGGAAATTTCACGATCATACCATTGCAGGTATATTGGGTTTTATAGCGGGTGCTTTGGGGAGTGTTTGGCCTTTTAAAGAAAAAATATTTTCAAGAAGCCCAATGGGTGAACTGGTGTACAATAAGTTAGGAAAATTAAAAATAGAAAAGTACGAACTCTATATCCCAGATTTTTCGGATCACACCACATGGATGACCTTTTTCTATGTTATGGTAGGTATCGGAATAGTAACTATTTTAGAGCTTTATGGCAACAAAAGAAAACATGGATAAACGCCTGGGGCTAATCGGCAAAAACATTGCCTACTCCTTCTCTAGGAAATATTTTTCAGAAAAATTTGAACGAGAAAACATCGTTGGATACCACTATGAAAATTTTGATTTATCGCAGGCCGATTTGATTCCAGAGCTCCTTAGCAATACCGCAATTGTAGGCTGCAACGTAACGATACCTTACAAAGAAACCATAATTCCTTTTTTATCAGATCTATCTCCAGAAGCACGTGCCATCGGTGCTGTCAATACAGTAGTATTTGACCAATCGCATCGAGCAATAGGACACAATACCGATTGTTATGGATTTGAACGTGCGTTATCCGAAGCTTTTGATTTTGAGCCTAAAAAAGCACTAATCTTGGGAACGGGTGGCGCCGCAAAAGCCATAAAATATGTAATGGATCAAAAAGGAATTCTGCATACTACAGTTTCTAGAAATCCAAGCAATCAGCAAATCGCCTACCACCAACTCGATGCACAAACGCTAGATGAACACCTACTAATCATCAACTGCACCCCACTCGGCACCTACCCCAATATCACCGACTGCCCCGATATACCCTATCACTTTTTGACCGCCCGACATGGTCTCTTTGACTTGATCTACAACCCTTCAGAAACGCTTTTTCTTCAAAAAGGAAAAAACCAAGGAGCTCAAATTAGTAATGGACTAAAAATGTTGGAATATCAAGCCGAAAAGGCTTGGGAACTTTGGCAAGAAGTATAGAAATCATTTTTTTTGTACATTCAAACTAATTTTTAGTTGCCCGTTTGAGGCAAAATCAAGACAATATGGAAAATCATATCAACGATCCAGAGGAACTTCAAAACACGAATCCTGCTGGTGCACCCGAAAGTGTCCAAGAAGACACGACTCAAAAGGAAGAAGACAATACCAAAAGCAATGAAACACTAGATGTCGAATCGCTTGATTTAGAGGCGCTTGTAGCAAAGCTTGAATCACAATTGTCCGGCGAAGGCTGGTTACACAATCGCGAGAACATCGATCTGTTAATCCAGCACTTTCAAAGTCTTTTTTCGAAAGAATTTGAAGCACAAAAGGCGCAATTCTTAGAGGAGGGTGGTAATGAAATTGATTTTTCGTATCGTCCCCTTTTCAAAACCCAATTTGAAGCGCTTTATCAAGATTTTAAAAAGAAAAAACACACCCATTATAAAAACAGAGAAAACCAACAAAAAGCCAATCAAGAGCGAAAAGAAGAAATCATCAATGAGATCAAACTACTCATTGGTAAAGACGAAAACATCAATACCATATATAAAAACTTCAAAAGCCTCCAAGAGAGTTGGTATTCTACCGGACCTGCACCACGGGCGGTAAACAATACGCTGTGGCAAAACTTCAAACACCATGTAGAGCGATTCTATGATTTTTTACACCTCAATCGCGAATTAAGAGCACTCGATTTTCAACACAATTATGAAGAAAAGTTGAAAATTATCGAAAAAGCAGAAGCCCTATGTGACCATGCAGATATCATGAAAGCTACACGCGATCTCAACACACTACATCGCATGTGGAAAAATGATTTGGGCCCCGTAGCAAAAGAGCACCGTGAAGCTTTGTGGAACCGTTTTCAAGAAGCCTCAAAAAAAATTCATGACCGCAAGCAAGAATATCAAAAAAACTTTGAGGAGATCCAAAAAGAAAATCAAAACAAAAAAGTGAACCTGCTCGCTCAGATGGAGCAACTGATCACTCCTGCCCCAGAATCCCATGGCAAATGGCAAACGGCACTCAAAAAATTCAACAGCCTACGTACTGAATTTCAAAATATTGGCTACGTCCCAAAAGCCAAGAGCAAGCAAATGTGGAGTCGTTTTAGGGATATTAGCCGGGCGATAAATCAGAACAAAAATGAGTTTTATAAAGCTCAAAAAAACGCCCAGAGAGACAACCTCAACAAGGCGAAAGAACTGCATGCCGAAATCGCCAGTATTTTGGAAGATGAAAACTGGCAAAGCAAAGTAAATCGCGTAAAAATCCTCCAAAAAGAATGGCGCAAAGTCGGTCATTTACCCAAAAAATTCTTGCCCTTACGAAATGAATTTTTGAACTGTTGTAATTTGTTTTTTGATCGTTTAAAATCGGGCTACCAAAAGATGACACCCGAAGACGAAACGCTGATTAAAAAACGTCAAACCTTCATGAACAAATTCAAAAAAGAAACACTACCTGATGATGTCGATCAGATCAATGCCTTTTTGGATAATCAATGGACCGAGTGGGTCAATCTCGGGGACCTATCAAACTCCATCGCGTTAAAAACCGATGAAGAGTTGTTAGAATTGGGGACTTCTAAAATCGAAAAAACACAGTTGGATCCGTCGGCTAAGGCACAATTGGGGCTCACCCACCTTTTGCGTTGTATGGACAACCATAGTAGTGCACTAAACAACAGCCGTACAAAACTCAAAAAAGAGCATGACACCCTGTTTAACGAGGTAAAACAATTGGAAAATAATCTGGAGTTTTTTAGCAACTCAAGCAGTGAAAACCCAATGGTAAAAGAGCTTACCAATAAGTTATCAAAACTGCAAGAGCAGCTCGAAAAAATTCAACTCGAAATGCAGCAAATCAAACAGTTCCAAAACAAAAAAGTAAAGGCAGCTCGCCAAGCAGAAGAGGAAGCACAGACAGCTGCCGATGATGTAGCCGAAGGTGAAGCAGATTAAGAATCTACTATTGTTTTGGCCTTTTGCCAAAAGGACTCTAAGGTAGGCAGGTCTAGATCTGAAACTTTATGACCCTGTTTTTGAGCAAGCTTTTCCATGTGTTTAAAGCGGCTGATAAACTTTTTGTTAGTACGTTCCAAAGCAGATTCTGGGTCTATACCGGTCAGTCGGGCAAAATTGACCATAGAAAAAAGCAAATCACCAAACTCATTTTCCATAGCTTGCAATTGCATCGCTTGGTATTCAGTCTCAAATTCGGACAACTCCTCTTTAATTTTTTCCCAAACTGGGGCAGCCTCGCGCCAATCAAAACCCACACCAGCCGCTTTTTCTTGAAGCCGCAGTGCCTTTACCACAGCGGGTAATCCTTTGGGAACCCCTTCAAAAACACTTGTTTTTCCTTCTTTGAGCTTGAGCGCTTCCCAATTTTTTTTGACGGCCTCTGCATCATCTGCTTGCACATCTCCATAAATATGTGGATGCCGATAGATCAGTTTTTCTGCCATTTGGTTGGCTACATCGGCAATGTCAAATGCTTTTTTTTCGCTACCAATTTTGGAATAGAAAAAAATGTGAAGCAGTAGATCTCCGAGTTCTTTTTTGATTTCTTCCAGATCCTCTTCCAAAAGGGCATCTGCCAACTCATACAGCTCTTCAATCGTGAGATGTCGCAACGATTGAAAGGTCTGTTTGCGATCCCATGGACATTGTTCTCGCAACTCGTCCATTATGGTCAATAAGCGATCTAATGCTTTGAGTTGGTCGGCGCGTGAATTCATTGGTCTTTGGTCTGTTTTTTGGTTTTAGTGACTGGCAACAAATTATGTGTTTTTAGCAATTGATACCATTGTACCACTTTTTTGATGTGGTTGGGATATACCCGCTCCACGTCATAGTCGGGAAGTATTTCACTAAAATATTGATGTAGTTCTTCTTTAGAAGCTCTTGGGCTGAGGGGTGCATTTCCGTCTTTCTCTATTTTTGCGATTTGCGCAAAAATATCCATTAGGGGCTTTTCTCCGCTATAGGTATAGATTTGGATGTCTCCCAAAACACTTACTTGCTCTGTAGGTTTGGTCGTCACTCTTTTGCCATCGGCCAGACTTAATGCCACGACCCCAGTTCGGGTATTGGAAAGAATGTGATACAATCCAGGGCGACCTGTAATCGCTATAATTTCTTCGTATTTCATTGTTTTTATTTTAATTCGTTAGGAAAACGCATCCTGTAATCTACGTCAATATTGCCTTTGGCAATGTTTTGCAAACGCCCTTTTAAGAGTCTTTTTTTAAATGCTGTAAGATGATCGGTAAACAAAATTCCTTCGATATGATCGTACTCGTGTTGGACTACTCGAGCCGCAAGCCCGTCTAGAGTACGGGTTTGTTCTTCTAGATTTTCATTATAATATCGGATTGTTATTGTTTCTTTTCTCCGAACATCTTCACGAATGTCAGGTATGCTCAAACAGCCTTCATTAAAAACCCAAAAATCGCCCGACTCCGATACCATTATGGGGTTGATAAAAACTTCTTTAAAATCCTTTAAAGCATTTGCTTCTGCAGCATCCAATGACTCATCATCGGCAAAGGGGCTGGCATCAACTACAAACAACCGATAGGGCAACCCAACTTGTGGTGCGGCCAACCCTACTCCGTGAGAGGCATACATGGTTTCCCACATATTGGCAATGAGTTCAGGCAGCTTTGGATCGTTGAGATCAAGGTCTTTTGCTTTTTTCTTCAATACAGCCGCCCCGTAGGCAACAATAGGCATTATCATACTGGTATTTTGATTTTAGATTCTAAAAATGATTGTAAAATAATAGACGCACTTATTTTGTCCAGCAATTGCTTTTCACCTCTTTTCTTTTTTTTAACACCCCCTTCTATCAGTGACTGAAACGCCATTTTGGATGTAAATCGTTCATCTTGCTGATAAATGTCCGCGTCGGGAAATTGCTTTTTGAGGGTGTTGACAAAAACAGTTATGGCCGCTGCCACAGGAGAAGGGGTGCCATCTTTTTGCTTGGGATCACCCACCACAAAAACGGCTACCTCATGGGTTTGGCAATAATTTTCTAAAAAAGAAAAAAGCTTTTCAGTAGCGACGGTTTCCAAAGGACTAGCAATGGTTTGTGTAGGATCGGTCGTAGCAATACCTGTACGTTTTGCACCATAATCAAAAGCCATGATAATCCCCTGTTTCATATGACACAAAGATATCTTTTTTTGTGAGGCGATAAAAGGCGAGCACAAAGAACGAAATGGTTATTTTTGAAAAAAAATCATATGCAACGCCTTATTGAAGCGGCCTGGGAAGACCGCAGCTTATTAGAACAACCCGAAACACAAAATGCGATCCGTCAGGTCATCGAAATGCTTGACAAGGGCAATCTGCGTGTGGCTAGTCCATCCGAAAACGGTTGGCAGGTGCATGAATGGGTCAAAAAGGCGGTAGTATTGTATTTTCCGATTCAAAAGATGGAAACCCTTGAAGCAGGCCCACTGGAATTTCATGATAAGATTCCACTCAAAAAAGGGTACCAGGAGCAAGGGATTCGCGTGGTCCCTCATGCAGTTGCCCGCCACGGAGCCTATATTGCCTCTGGAGTAATCATGATGCCCAGCTATATCAATATTGGCGCCTATGTCGATCAAGGCACTATGGTTGATACCTGGGCGACTGTTGGAAGTTGTGCCCAGATTGGCAAAAACGTTCATCTGAGTGGTGGCGTTGGTATTGGAGGGGTGTTAGAGCCACTTCAAGCAGCACCAGTGATCATTGAAGACGATGCATTTGTGGGTTCACGTTCTATCGTTGTAGAAGGGGTTCGTGTGGGTAAAGAAGCCGTATTAGGTGCCAATGTTGTATTGACAGCATCGACAAAAATAATTGATGTTACCCAAGATGAACCTATTTTTTATAAAGGAGAAGTCCCCCCACGGTCTGTTGTTATTCCAGGAAATTATACCAAAGATTTTCCGGCTGGCAACTACCAAGTCCCTTGCGCCTTAATCATCGGTACACGAAAAGAAAGTACAAATAAAAAAACTTCGCTTAACGATGCCTTACGGACCCACAATGTTGCGGTTTAAGGAGTTATTTTTATTTGCAATATCAAGTTTTGCTATTCGCTTGTAGCGCTGTATGTTTTGAAAAAAGCCCTAGTTGATTGGTTTGTTTGCGAACGCATTTTGTCTCAATCACTCCATTTCGGTGAATCTACGAGGCCTTAGCCATTTTCATTTCAGATTAATTGACCAATTCTTATTGTGCCAATGTATATTTGTACTACTACAAAATGAATAAAGAAGAAATATATATTGAGGCCGAACGCGCTGCAGTTGTTCTAAAAAACGGTGGTACCTTGTTGTTTCCCACCGATACCGTTTGGGGAATAGGTGGAGATGCCTGTAACCCAGAAACCATTAAGAAAGTTTATGCGTTAAAACAGCGCTCAGAGTCCAAGGCCTTAATTTGTCTTATAAAAGACTTAGAAATGCTTCGTCGACACATTGAAAAAATCCCCTCGACGGCCCTACCCTTCCTTGAGGCAAAACGCCCAACCACCGTCATTTTTTCAAATCCAAAGGGACTCCCAGAGGCATTGATTGCCGAAGATCACTCGATTGCTTTTCGAATTCCTGACGATTTATTTTGTCAAAAATTGCTCCACCATTTTGACGGTCCAATCATCGCAACCTCTGCAAACATAAGCCAACACCCTACACCAAAACAATTCGATGAAATAGACCCCGTCATTTTGAAGGGCGTTGACTATATTGTACCTTTGGCAAAAGACCAAATTAAGGCCCACCCGTCTAGAATCATCAAATTTGATCCAAAGGGCAATGCCTTAATTTTACGCGATTGAAAATGATAACGGTAGCCTTCGAAAACCACTTATCGCATCCTGTTTTTGCGCTTCTTAAAGCAACCGCCAATAAAACATCGATTCCCGCCTATGTAGTTGGAGGCTTTGTCCGTGACCGCCTTTTGAATCGTCCTTTCAAGGCAGATATCGATATTGTTTGTGTTGGATCGGGGATCGCTTTTGCCGAAGCACTTTTTCCCCTTCTCAAAGGGGCCAAACCCATAACGGTTTTTAAAACCTACGGCACGGCCATGATCCAGTGGAAAGACCTCACCCTCGAATTTGTTGGCGCTCGAAAAGAATCCTACCAAAAAAACAGTCGCAACCCCATCGTCGAAGTGGGTACGTTGGCCGAAGATCAAAACCGGCGCGATTTTACCGTTAATGCCTTGGCACTATCACTCAATGCCGATGACTACGGTTGCTTGCTCGATCCTTTTGACGGCGTTGCAGATCTCGAAGCCAAAGTACTAAAAACACCCAACGACCCTGATATCACCTACTCGGATGACCCCTTAAGAATGCTGCGTGCTATTCGGTTTGCCTGCCAACTCGATTTTACAATCGAAGCCCATTCACTCCAAGCCATTACGGATAATGCAAAGCGTATAAAAATAATCACCAACGAACGCATCGTTGACGAGCTTCATAAGATTTTGGCTTGTAGGGTTCCATCCGCCGGTTTTTTACTGTTAGAAAAAACCGGCCTGCTTCAGTATATCCTTCCAGAATTGTGTGCCCTTAAAGGGATAGATGAAGTCGAAGGACACCGTCATAAAGACAATTTTTATCACACCTTAGAGGTTGTCGATAATATCTGTGCAAACACCGATGATCTTTGGCTACGTTGGGCAGCATTGCTTCACGATATAGGAAAAGCACCCACCAAAAAATTGATCCCCCCTACCGGCTGGACATTTCATGGACATGAGTTTGTAGGAGCCAAAATGGTTTATAAACTGTTTAAACGACTTCGGATGCCCCTCAATGATAAAATGAAGTATGTCCAAAAACTCGTTCTGATGAGTTCTCGCCCCATAGCATTGGTAGATGATCATGTAACAGACGCCGCGGTCAGGCGTTTGATTTTTGATGCCGGTTCGGTTTTAGAAGATTTATTTACGCTTTGCGAGGCTGATATTACGACCAAAAATCCTAACCGTTATGCGCGATACCATGACAATTTTAAATTGGTTCGTGCCAAAATCGAAGAAGTAGAAGAACGAGATTCCATCAGAAACTTTCAGCCGCCCATCACGGGTGAAATGATCATGGAATATTATAATATCGGCCCCTCCAAACCCATTGGGCAAATCAAAGAGGCGATCAAAGAAGCCATCTTAGAGGGAGAAATTCCAAACGAAAAAATGGCTGCTTGGGAAAAAATGATTGAAGAAGGAAAAAAAATAGGCCTACACCCCCATGAAAAATAAACTTACAACCCTCATTAAATTAAACCTGATTTTGGTTTACTTGGTCATCGCCGCAGGAGCCATCGTCCGCATGACCGGAAGCGGCATGGGCTGCCCAGATTGGCCCAAGTGTTTTGGGTATCTGATACCACCCACCGAAAGAAGTCAACTCGATTGGAAGCCCAATCACGAGTATCACAAAAACGAAGTAATCATCGTCGATGAAACGCTCAGGGTAGCTGTTAAGGACTTTATCAGTGGCACAGCCTTCAATTCGAACCATTGGGAACCCTACACCAAACACGATTATGCGGCTTTTAACCCTACACATACCTGGATCGAATTTATTAACCGCTTGCTTGGTGCATTGGCAGGTCTTGGTACTTTGTTGTTATTTGTTGCTACACTTTTTCAATGGAAAAATAACCCGCTCAATCTATTTATTACAAGCTTAATCTTATTTGGAATGGGGTTTCAAGCTTGGTTGGGCAAAACAGTCGTTGATTCTAATCTCCTGCCACTAAAAATCACACTCCATATGGCTATGGCGTTAGTTATAGTTGCGTTTTTAGTATTCATATTTAATAAAAATCAACCCAAACACACCATAAGGTACCCCAAATCCTTGTCGTGGCTTGCTGGGATTGCACTCGTACTTACATTGATTCAGATTGCCATGGGAACCCAAGTGCGTCAATTTGTAGATGTGCAAATGCATCAATGGGAAGCCATCCCTGGAAAATGGCTGGCCAATGCACCCCTCAAATTTTATGTCCATCGCAGTTTTTCAATTTTAGTTTTGGGCATTCATCTATACATCGCCAACATTTTACAAAAGACAAAGACATGGGGTTTAACATTCAAAGTGATACTTGGGCTTATCCTTGGAAATATTCTTACGGGTATAGCCATGTATTACATAGACTTCCCTTGGGGCTCACAAACTTTGCACCTCGTTTTATCGGCCCTTTTATTTGGGGCACAATTTTATTTTTTATTGCTTTGCTATCCAAGAAAATAAACGAATGATTTTTAGAATCCGTACCATTTTAGACGTCAAGGAAGACGTCTTTAGAGACATCGAAATTGAAGCTTCTGCAACCTTAGAAGAATTGCACGATGCCATTACACAGGCCTTTGGTTTTGCAGGCAACGAAATGGCCTCTTTTTATCAATCCAATGAAGATTGGGAACAGGGCGAAGAAATTCCCTTGGTTGATTTTGACGCATCGGGTTCCCCAATGGGCGATACCCCACTGCAAGAGGTCTTTACTGCAGACTGCCATCATTTGATCTACATCTATGATTTTTTAGCCCTATGGACTTTTTATGTAGAGCTTATGGAAATGGCAGAACCCCTTGCTGGTGCTAGCTACCCCAATCTCATTTTTGCACAGGGCGAGGTGCCAGAAGTTGCTCCAGATAAAAAGTTTGAAGCCGATGAAGATCAAGCGACGCCCGAAGATTTTGACTTTGATGAAGATCAGGACGAGGACGAGGATTATTTCGAATCAGATTATGACGATAGCTATTACTAAAAGAGCTTGTTGAGGCTCACGTTTTCGTAATTGCTTTTGACATAGGCAAAAGCAGCTTGCATGACATCACCCATGTTTTGGCAATGCCTAAATGCTTCATCTTTGGTAAAATTATAGATCTCTTGTTTGAGGTTTTCTAAATTTTCGGGGAGGGTCAATGGAGTCAATTTCATTTGTTTTACCAGTTTGGCCACCCGTCGTTCAAAACTGATCAAACGCTTTGCAACGATAGAGCGCTCTTCAATTTTGTATTGCACAATAGAGTCGTGATTGAGTCGCTTACGGACCAATTCCATTATCGGAAAATTTTCTTTAAAAAATTGAGGGCGATAAACCGATAGTTTTCCTTCAAAAGACTGCTGATCAAAGTCTATCGCACGGATTTTATAAATCACCTGGTCAAAATCATGTGTGGGCACAATTACATAATTGTAAGCACGCATATCGCCCAAAAGACGAATCATACTGCGCTCATTGAACTTCACATACTCTTTGGCAATCTGAGATTGCTCGGCAGCACTACAGTTTTTGAGATGATTTTTAATAAACTCGTCACCAGGTATTCCTGCAATATGCTCTTCGATAAGGGTTTCTGTATTGACAAAAAAATTGAGATTGTACGGAGACAACATGTGTTCAAACTCCAATCCACATACCCGAGATGCATCTGTTTTTTTTACATAGAAATAGGTAAAATTATCGTTGAGTACATTTCGGATTTTTATTCGAAAAGGCTTCGAATTTCCAAACGTACAATAGTCAATAGCATCTACATTGAGGTAGGGCAACGAGGACTCATTACCATCCGAATGAAGCAGGGTATATATTTTTTTAAGGTTATGATCTATATGCTCCCGTTCAGAATCGGTGTAAAATGCACGTACCCAAAGGGTGTCTTCGTCCTTGTCGTTGTACACCACGATAGATCCAGAAAACCGCAATAGGTCAGAATAGCTAATGGGCGAATCCACCCAACGGTTGTAGTATTTGAGATAATCTATCATCCCGTCGGTCAAGGGGAAAAAGGGTTTTTTTTTGGATATTAATTTGTCCATAGCCATAATTAGTTCAAATTTAGTACCTTTTTAACAAGTTTACACTATTGACCTTCGTCTGACAACCCTCAAAACCTATGACCCCCCTTCTTGAACTCCAAAACCTCAGCAAAAACTACGGTAAGATTCGTGCGGTAGATCGGCTTTCAATCAAAATAGAAAAAGGAAATGTGTATGGCCTATTGGGACCCAATGGCAGCGGAAAATCAACCACTTTGGGCATGGTGCTCAATGTTGTCAATCCAAGCAGTGGGAGTTTCCAATGGTTCGGAGGCACCCTCAATGTCCATCAAGCCCTAAAACGCATTGGTGCGATTATCGAACGGCCCAATTTTTACCCCTATATGACGGCCATTCAAAACCTCAAGCTGGTATGCACCATCAAACAATGCTCTTATGAGCAGGTAGAAGAAAAATTAAAACTGGTCGAACTTTGGGATCGTAGAGACAGCAATTTTAGCACCTACTCCTTAGGGATGAAACAACGCCTTGCTATTGCTTCTGCACTTGTCAATGACCCCGAACTGCTGATTTTGGATGAACCCACCAATGGACTCGACCCCAAAGGAATACACCAGATACGAGCCCTGATTACCAAAATTGCCAATCAAGGAACCACTGTTTTGCTGGCCTCGCACCTTTTGGATGAAGTAGAAAAAGTGTGTTCACATGTCATTGTTTTGAAAAACGGGGTCAAATACTATGAAGGGGCCGTTGACGAACTCACGCACAGTCAAGGTTTTTTTGAACTGGCTGCTCCCAATCTCAAACTTTTGGAATCCATTTTGGTGCAGTTGAATCTTTTTGAAACCATAAAATTAAATTCTGACAAAATCACAGCCTATCCAAAAGCAGCTATTGCTCCGGAGGTCCTGAACCAAAAATTGGCCGAAAAAAAAATATACTTAAGCGCCCTAAATTTTAAAAAGAAAACCTTGGAAGAACAATTTTTAGAACTCACCGATAACCCCAACAATACATGATACGCCTACTAAAAATAGAGTGGACCAAACTGTATCACAATAAAATATCACGGATACTGATTGCCTGCTATTTTTTACTCATCACTTTTATCGCTTTTATTGCCGCCATCAAAATTGAAGTTGGACCTATAAAATTTCATCTCGCAGAGCAGGGCATTTTTAACTTTCCTTATATCTGGCACTTCAACACGTTTATCATCGGATACATGAAAGTGTTTTTTGCAATCATCATTGTCTCAATGGCAGCAAGCGAATACAGCTACAAGACATTAAAACAAAACCTGATTGACGGTCTGAGCAAAAAAGAAGTTTTGCTTTCAAAAATATATACCATGCTGGCATTTATAGTAGCCTCAACGCTCTTTACGTTTATGACTTCGTTGGTCTTGGGGTTGATTTTTTCTGACTACACCGAAATCAGCATCATTTTTTCCGATTTGGAATACCTTGTCGCTTATGCGATCAAACTGTTTGGCTTTTTTAGCTTTTGCTTGTTTTTGGGCATTTGGATCAAACGTGCCGCTTTTGCCCTTGGGTTTCTGATCGTTTGGCAAATGGCTGAGGGCATCAGTTATGGCTTGATGAAATGGCAACTCTCGGATTGGATTCCTGGACTTACCGCCGAACACGTATTTCAATTTTTCCCCCTAAATGCGATGAGCAACCTCATCAAAGAACCCTTTACCCGATTGTCGGGCATCCAAAACATTGCCAAACAAGTGGGTGAAACCTTTGATAAAGATTATGGTTTTGATCTAACCAGTTCATTGGTTGTATTGGGCTGGTCATTTGTCTTTTTATGGGCAACCTATCGGTTGTTACAGAAACGTGACTTGTAGTCCTCGGCAATTTGGCTCTAAAAAACCGTACCTTTGCAGCTTTATCCTAAGACATGCAATTTACCATCGTTTCTCCATTTGAACCTACAGGCGATCAACCCGAAGCCATTCGGGATATCGTTACTCAATTTAGGGATGGAGAACCGTATGTAACCCTTCAAGGGGTAACAGGATCCGGTAAAACTTTTACCGTTGCCAATGTAGTTCAGGAACTCCAACGCCCTACCTTAGTATTGGCCCATAACAAAACATTAGCGGCCCAGCTGTACTCAGAATTCAAGCAGTTTTTCCCCAATAATGCCGTTGAATATTTTGTGTCCTACTATGACTACTATCAACCGGAAGCCTATATTCCGGTCACAGGAACTTATATTGAAAAGGACCTGTCGATCAACGAGGAAATAGAGAAATTGCGTCTCAGCACAACCTCTTCCCTCCTTTCGGGACGGCGGGATGTATTGGTGGTCGCCTCAGTTTCGTGTTTGTACGGCATCGGAAATCCCAGTGAATTTCAAAAAAATGTGATCGAATTGCATCGGGATCAAGTCCTATCAAGAACCCAATTGCTGCATCGCTTGGTGCAGAGTTTATATTCGCGTACGACCGGAGCGTTTGATCGAGGAAATTTTAAGGTGCAGGGAGACGTCGTCTCGGTCTATCCCGGGTATGCGGACATTGCCTATAAGATTCATTTTTTTGGCGATGAAATTGAACTCATCGAGGCTTTTGACCCGATCAGTAACGGGATAATCGACCAGTACGATCGCTTGCGTTTGTACCCTGCCAACATTTTTGTAACCTCACCGGACTTGCTACAGCAAGCCATCATTCAGATTCAAGATGATTTGGTAAAACAGGTGGATTATTTTAAAGAAATTGGCAAGCCTTTGGAGGCCAAACGCTTGCAAGAACGCACCGAATTTGACCTTGAAATGATCCGCGAATTGGGTTATTGTTCGGGTATCGAAAACTACTCACGCTATCTCGACGGACGCGCGCCGGGCACGCGCCCCTTTTGCCTACTCGATTATTTTCCTGAGGATTATCTTATGGTTGTAGATGAAAGTCATGTCACCATTTCGCAAGTACATGCTATGTATGGCGGGGATCGCAGTAGAAAAGAAAATCTTGTGGACTATGGTTTCCGCTTACCCGCAGCCATGGACAATCGTCCGCTAAAATTTGAAGAATTTGAAGCGCTTCAGCATCAAGTTTTGTATGTCAGTGCCACTCCTGCAGACTATGAACTTCAAAAAACAGAAGGGATTTTTGTTGAACAAATCATACGTCCTACAGGCTTGTTAGATCCCATTATCGAAGTCCGGCCGAGTTTGAATCAAATTGATGATCTGATCGAAGAAATTCAGCAAAGAGTCGAAAAAGATGAACGCAGTCTGGTCACAACCCTTACCAAAAGGATGGCGGAAGAGTTGACTAAATATTTAACCCGAGTTCAAATTCGATGCCGTTATATACATAGTGATGTCGATACTTTAGAACGGGTTGAAATCATGCAAGACCTTCGAAAAGGATTGTTCGATGTCCTGGTTGGGGTCAACCTGCTGCGAGAAGGATTAGATCTTCCAGAAGTTTCTTTGGTAGCCATTTTGGATGCAGACAAAGAAGGTTTTTTGCGCAGCAACCGATCCTTGACACAAACGGTGGGCCGCGCTGCAAGAAACATCAACGGAAAAGCCATTATGTATGCCGATACCATAACCAAAAGCATGCAAAAAACAATCGATGAAACCAACTACCGCCGCGAAAAACAAACGGCCTACAACCTGGCCAATAACCTCGTTCCCAAGGCTTTAAACAAGTCTTTGGACAATGCTTTGGCTAAAAATTCGGTACAGACCTACGTACAAGAACGTGAAAATCGAAAAGCAGCAGAAGCCGAAAACCGATATAAAACACAAGACGAAATTGAAAAAGAATTGCGTGACTTGCGAAAAGCTATGGAAAAAGCTGCTAAAGAATTAGACTTTATAAAAGCGGCTAAGTATCGGGATGAAATCGAAAAACTAAAAGCCCAAAAAAATTCCTAAAAAAAAGACGCCCATCGGCGTCTTTTTCACAAAACAAATACTTTATATAGAAATAAAAGTATTAATTTATACTGATTTTCTTTTTGGGTTCTGGGAGTGCTTCCTTTAGTTTGGGCAAGGTTACTTGTAGCACCCCAGCACGATATTGTGCATCAATTTTATTGGCATCGATACTGTCTGGGAGGATAAAAGTTCTTTTGAATGCATCATAGTGAAACTCCCGACGGGTATAGCGAGGGGTCAACGTCTCTTGTGTTTCACTGGACTGCAAGCCAACGCTTAGTACACCATCTTCGACTTCAATTTCGAAATCGTTTTTATCCTTTCCGGGTACCGCAAATTCAAGTTGATAGGCTTTGTCTTCTTCAATTATATTGACGGCGGGCAAGGTACCTCCTTTATGAGGAGCGGCTGGACGCCAACTCGAATTAAACAATTCATCGACTATAGCTGGAAACCATGGGTTTTGTGTTTTAATTAAATTCATTTTTAACATTTTTAAGGTTTATAACTGATAAGCCTATTGCAAATGGGGTACCAAACGATAAAACATGTCATATTGACATTAAAAAGGTGAAAAAATGTGTCTAATTGTCAGTTATGCTAAAACTTCCTGTACTTTTTGGGCCGCTTCTTCAAAGGCGGTTGCCGCCAAAACATTGAGTCCCGAGTTGTCTATTAGCGTTTTGGCAACATCGGCATTGGTTCCTTGAAGGCGAACAATTATAGGCACATTGATGGCGTCCCCTAAGTTTTTGTATGCATCTACAATACCCTGAGCCACACGATCGCAACGAACGATACCTCCAAAAATATTCACCAAAATTGCTTTTACCTTTGGATCTTTAAGAATCAGTCTAAAGGCGGTTTCGACACGCGCAGCATCTGCTGTACCACCGACATCCAAGAAGTTTGCTGGATCACCACCCGATTGTTTGATCAAGTCCATAGTGGCCATTGCCAGCCCGGCACCGTTAACCATACAACCTACATTGCCGTCTAAATCGACATAATTGAGGCCAACGGCTTTGGCCTCTACCTCGACCGGGTTTTCTTCTTTGAGATCACGTAAGGCTTCATAGTCTTTATGACGAAATAGTGCGTTGTCGTCAAGGGTGACTTTGGCATCTACGGCGATGATTTTATCGTCTGAAGTTTTGAGAACTGGATTGATTTCAAAAAGTGAAGCATCCGCACCAACATAAGCGTTGTAAAGTGCAGTGACAAAGCGGGTCATTTCTTTGAAAGCGGCACCGCTTAGACCAAGATTAAAAGCCACTTTTCGGGCTTGAAAAGCCTGAAGTCCCAAACCTGGGTCAATTTCTTCCGTAAAAATAAGATGAGGGGTTTGTTCGGCAACCGTCTCGATATCCATTCCACCTTCTGTAGAATACATAATCATATTTTGACCTGTAGCACGATTGAGCAATACCGACATATAAAATTCTTTGGGCTCTGAAGCACCGGGATAGTAAACATCTTCTGCTACCAAAACCTGATGTACTTTTTTGCCCGCTGCAGAAGTTTGGGGTGTAATAAGTTGCATGCCCAAAATCTGATCGCTGATGGTTTTTACCTCATCGAGGTTTTTGGCAAGTTTTACTCCTCCCCCTTTTCCACGACCTCCAGCATGTATCTGTGCTTTGATCACATGCCAACCAGTTCCTGTGGTTTCGGTAAGTTGTTGCGCTGCGCTAACGGCCTCTTCTGGCGTAGTGGCTACAAGGCCACGTTGAATGCCAACGCCATAGCTAGCTAAAATTTCTTTTCCTTGGTATTCGTGTAAATTCATAGGTCTTGATTTCGCTCCCAAAAATACCATTTATTGAATAAAATCGCGTGCTTTAGGACCAGGAAATATACTTTTATAACATTTTTTGAGCGATTTATTGCATTGTTTTTTGTGCGCCCAACACTTCGTAGAACTTATTACCTTTGGAAAAAAATAATATCTAGTGAAACATTCAGATTTATTGGACGTTGTGCACCACTACGGAGCGCCCGTTTATGTGTATGATGCAGCAAAAATTCGTTCGCAGTACCAACGATTGACTCAAGCTATGGTCGGCATCCCTAAGCTAAAAATCAATTTTGCCATGAAAGCCCTATCCAATATTTCTATACTCAAATTGATGCACCAACTTGGGGCGGGACTCGATACTGTATCTATTCAAGAAGTACAACTCGGACTCAAGGCGGGGTTTGCCCCCGATCAGATCATGTACACACCCAACGGTGTGGCTTTGGACGAAATCGAACGGGTAATGCAACTGGGCGTGGGCATCAACATTGACAACCTGTCAATCTTGGAGCAATTTGGAGCCAAACATCCTAAAACCCCAGTATGCATACGGATCAATCCCCATGTTATGGCTGGGGGAAACAGCAATATCTCTGTCGGGCATATCGATTCTAAATTTGGGATATCCATACATCAAATCCCGCATGTATTGCGAATCGTATCCAACACCGGAATGCACATCAACGGCATCCATATGCATACAGGCAGTGATATTTTGGACATCGGAGTATTTCTACAAGCTTGTGACATTTTGTTTGAGACCGCCAAAAAGTTTGACCGCCTAGAATTCATCGATTTAGGAAGCGGTTTCAAGGTGCCTTACAAGGCGGGAGACATCGAAACAGATATTGAAGATTTGGGCGCACAGCTCAGTGTCAAATTTGAACATTTTTGCCAATCGTATGGCCGCAATCTGGAACTGGCATTTGAGCCGGGGAAGTATTTGGTCAGCCAAGCCGGTTTTTTCGTTACACAAGTCAACGTTATCAAACAAACAACCTCAACCGTTTTTGCACAAATAGACAGTGGTTTCAACCATCTGATCCGCCCCATGCTCTATGGGTCGCATCACGACATTGAAAATCTAAGCAATCCGAATGGTAAAAAGCGATTTTATACCGTAGTAGGTTATATCTGTGAAACCGATACCTTTGGAAGCAACCGACAAATTGCAGCGCTCTCCGAAGGCGATTATTTGGTGTTTAAAAATGCAGGCGCATATTGTTTTACGATGGCCAGCAATTACAATTCACGGTATCGTCCAGCGGAGGTTTTGTTGGACCAAGGCAAACACTATCTGATTCGCAAAAGAGAGACTTTGGATGATCTGCTGCACAATCAGATCGCAGTAAGCCTGCCTGAAGCCTAGACGACGATACACAACAAATTAATTTAGTAAGCAAATGTCAAGTTTTTTTTAAGAAAAACCTTCCATTTGCTTTCCACATCACTACCCGGAACCAATCTGTATCGGGTTTTCACAACAGACTTTTTTATCTTCTGATTTAAGAATCAAGCAGCCCCAAGATCAAATTTCTTGTGGCATTTCGTTTAACCCAAATCTTAACAATTCATGAAAAAAGTCTATGTATCAATGGCGCTTATCTTCTTTTTTTGGGGAGGTCTAATGGCGCAACAGCCATCGGTGGCTCCGGGCTGCCGCTGCCCGGAGCGACGGTTGTCGTCGAAAACACCAATCGTGGGGTGACCACCGATTTTGACGGCAATTTTTCCATCAACGCCCAAAACAGTGAAGTACTTATCGTCAGTTATGTTGGCAACCAAAGCAACTACAACATCAGTTTGCAGACCGATAATGCTTTAGAAGAAGTAGTAGTAACAACCGCTTACGGAACTCAACGCGAAATTTCAGTTGTAGGAACGATTGCGACCATCACCAATGAAACAATAGATAATGTACAAGCTACTTCTGTCATAGGCTCCATCCAGGGTAGTGTACCAGGAGTAAATATCCTAACAGCTGGAGGAGTACCAGGCACTAATCCTACAATTTGGATACGAGGAACTAGTTCAGTAAATGCGGATCCAAACCCTCTATATATTGTTGATGGTGCACCCTATGTAGGTAACACTAATATCATTTCACAATCTCAAATTGGGTCAATCTCAATTTTAAAAGATGCTTCGGCAACTGCATTGTATGGTGCCCGGGGTGCTAACGGTGTTGTAATCATTAACTCAAGAAGAGGTAGATATAATAAGGAACCTGAAATACATTTCAATTCTGTAACTGGGGTAAGTGATAATGCAATACCATTTCATCAAATACTCGGCAATCAGGATTATATGGAATTGACATGGGAAGCGCTAAGAAACGCTAAAACATTTACA
>Ga0255776_10000938_pt1 | contig 33646 bp, 27 predicted proteins | sample 071ome_19_FD_179974 | JGI IMG/M metagenome (GOLD analysis project Ga0255776, IMG submission 179974) | Coastal salt marsh microbial communities from the Groves Creek Marsh, Skidaway Island, Georgia - 071413AT metaG (version 2) | ecosystem: Environmental > Aquatic > Marine > Intertidal zone >... | reverse complement strand
ATACAGCAATATTTTCAAGAGCAAGGACTCAAAAGCCAGTGGGTTGATGCCAGGGACTGTGTCAAAACCGATGCCTATTACCGCGATGCCAATTTGGATTGGGAAGCGACAAAACAAGCCATTGATGCCCAAATAAAAAAGGGAGGAACCTACATCACCCAGGGGTTTATTGGAAGCGACGCAAACAACAATACCACTACTTTAGGACGTGAAGGGTCGGATTATACGGCTGCAATTTTTGCCTATGCGTTGCAAGCAACTTCGGTGACCATCTGGAAAGATGTACCCGGGGTACTCAATGCAGACCCGCGCATTTTTAATCCGACACAGTTGTTGCTTCATATATCCTATCGCGAAGCGATTGAGTTGGCGTATTATGGCGCATCGGTGATTCATCCAAAAACCATCCAACCGCTGCAACGAAAAGAAATCCCACTTTTTGTCAAACCCTTCAACGATCCCAAACAAAAAGGAACCGTAATCACTAAGGGGCATCCAATTGTCCCTCAAATTCCTTGTTTTATCGTAAAGCAAGAACAGGTATTAATTGAGCTGGCCAGCCGTGATTTTTCATTTATTATTGAAGAGAATATCAGCGAAATTTTCCAGCTGATGCATCAGTATCAAATGAAAGTAGAGTTGATTCAAAACTCTGCGATTAGTTTTTCGGTCTGTGTCAGCAACAAATATGGACGTCTCGAGGGCTTGGTTAACGCACTTCAAGCAAAATTTAATGTCGAAGTTGTAGTAGGAGTCGCTTTATATACCATTCGACATTTTAACCAAACGGCTATTGACCGCATCAAAAATAACGAAAAAAAAATTTTGTTAGAACAACGGACGCAAGAAACCATCCAATTTGTTGTCGCTAGCCCGGCAGTGGATTAAGGTGCTCTTTTGCAAAAGCTTTGCAGAAATCATCTATGGCCTGGCGTGTTTTTCTAAAGGCTGCTAAAATGGCTTCTTCGCTGCCTGATATTTTACTGGGGTCTTCAAAATTTTGGTGTAACCGAACCGCATTTTTTGAATGGAAAACCGGACAATGTTCTTGTGCATGGTCACAAACCGTAATGATAAAATCAAAATTGATGCTTTTGTATTCATCCACCAGATTTGAAGTATGGTTAGCGATGTCTATCCCCACTTCTGCCAGTGTGCTAACGGCTCTTGGATTTACACCATGGGTTTCGATTCCGGCGCTATAGATATTTGCTGTGCCTCCCGAATAATAGTTTAAAAAACCATGTGCCATTTGGCTTCTACAGGAGTTTCCTGTACATAATACCAATACATTTTTCATTTTTTCTCAATTTTATGATGAAAGTATGTTTCGAATTTATCAAGGATGACTTGAGCCAGTTTGAGATGACTCTCATAAGTCCACCCACCAATGTGTGGGCTCAATACTACCTGTTCTAAACAAATCAGGTCATCTAGTGGTTTGGGCATCTGAGGTGCACCAAAGACCGAGGTAAAGGACCGGGACTCGTATTCGAGCACATCCAATCCTGCGCCACGTATTTTTTTTGTCGTCAATCCTTCGATCAGACTCTCTGTATCCACGGCACTTCCACGGGCGGTGTTTAGGAGCCAAAAAGGATGTTTCATTTTTTGGATAAAGTCCCTGTCAATCAGTTTTTGAGTGGCCTCGGTTTCTGGAGTGTGTACGCTGATCACTTCTGCTTCTTGTAGTAAGGTCTCCCAGTCTACTTGTGTAGCAAAACGGTCTCCTTTGTCTGGAACAATGTCATAACAAAGTACTTTTACGTCAAAACCTTGAAGTTTTTTTGCAAACTGCTGCCCCGTATTTCCATAACCAATGATACCGACTGTTTTTCCTTCCAGTTCCCAACCTCGATGTGCTTCACGAAGCCACGCTCCGGCACGAATCGAACGATCTCCAGCCGGAATTTTTCGGAGCAAGGCCAAAAGCAATCCAAGGGTGTGTTCGCCTACGGCATTGCGATTGCCCTCTGGGGCAGCAAACAGTGCAATATTTTGCTTTTGAGCAAATGCTACATCAATATTTTCAAGACCGGCACCCAGTCGTGCAATAAATTTTAATTTTTTTGCTTTTTCTAAAAGGGCTTTGTCAAGTGGAAATCGACTTCGAATTACGATGCCCGAGACTTCTTCTAACAATGGCTGCAATGCGGCCAATGGGATGTCGTAGGCTTCTACATTTTCGTGCCCCAAAGCTTTAAAACCCGCAATAAGTGCTGGGTGATTTTGGTCAACATGAAGTATTTTCATGAGAAAAAATTAGAATCCAAGGATGATTTTTGCAATATAGAAGAACAAGAAAATACCAAAGATATCATTGCTTGTAGTAATAAAGGGACCTGTGGCAATCGCAGGATCAATCCCCCGACGATCCAAAACAATTGGGACAAATGTCCCTACAAGTGCAGCCACCACAATGACGCTCATCATGGCACCGGCAATGGTTAGACTCAATAAAATTCCTTGGTCGATCAGCACCCCAAATCCGATGATTAGCAGTGCCAATATAAGTCCATTGATCAGGCTGAGTCCTACTTCTTTCAGCAACCGGTTAAACAAGGATCCCTTGACAATATCATTGGCCAAACCTTGTACGATGATTGCCGAAGATTGTACCCCAACGTTTCCTGCCATTGCAGCAATAAGAGGGGTGTAGAAAAATAGATTTCTCAATTCGGGTTCATTCATTACCGTTTCAAAATCTTTAAGAATAAAAACACTTCCGAGTCCTCCGAGTAGCCCAAGAATCAGCCAAGGTAAGCGGGCTTTGGTCAGGGTAAAAACGTTATCATCTGCCTCTACATCCGACGAAATACCAGCGGCAAGTTGGTAGTCTTTTTCGGCTTCTTCTTTTATGAGGTCTACGATATCGTCAATGGTAATCCGCCCCAAAAGTTCTTTTTTGTCATTGACAACGGGTATAGCCTCAAGGTCGTATTTGGACATGATTTTGGCCACTTCTTCACCATCTGTATCAACGGTTACATAATCGACATTTGGGATGGAGATGTCTTTTACTAATGCTTTAGAATTGGCTGTAATTAGATCTTTTAGCGATAGTCGGCCTTTAAGTCGATTTTTGGTGTCAACCACGTAGATCGAATGTACTCGGGTTACGTTTTCTGCTTGTGCCCGCATGCGATTTAGGCATTTTAAAACGCTCAAATCTTCTTCTACCTTTACCAATTCTTTGGCCATCAATCCACCCGCCGTGTTTTCGCCATAGCTAAGCAGCTCGCGAATATCTTCGACATAGCTTGAGTCCGTCAACTGTGAAATTACTCGTTCTTTGCGTTCTTCGGAGAGTTCGGCAATAAGGTCTGCCGCATCGTCCGAATCGAGTTCTTCAATTTCATCAGCAATTTCTTTGGCCGATAGATTGTTTAGAATGGTTTCCCGCAGATCTTCATCAATTTCTGCAAGGGCTTCTGCGGTTTTGGTACTGTCCAGAAGTTTTACCAGATAGGTAGATTCTTCGGACTCGAGTTCGCTCAAAATTTCGGCAATGTCTGCATAGTGAAGATCGTTCAAAAGATTTTGCAAGGCCTTGTTTTTCCCCTGATCAATTAGGGAGCTGACCTTTTCCAAAAAACTTTTATCAATCTGAAAGGTGGACATCTTTGATTTTTTGTGCTAAATAAATAAACTGGGTTCCAGAAAGTTTTTCTGGCCGCAGCTCAAAGATAGCATCTTCTGTCAAATTCTTTGGTAATCCAAAGGATTTTAGCCCATTACGCAGTGTTTTACGACGTTGTTGGAAACTGGTCTTTACAATTTTAAACAAAAGTGCGACATCACAATCTGGCGTGTAGTCTTCTTTGCGTTTCATGGTTAGTACGCCAGAATCTACTTTTGGAGGTGGAATAAATACGTGAGGTGGAACGGTAAAGCAGTATTCGACTTCGTAGAAAATTTGAGTCAGTACGGACAAAATGCCGTAGGTTTTTGTTCCTGGTTTTTCGCAAATGCGTTGTGCAACTTCTTTTTGAAACATGCCCGAAAAAAAGGGGATTTGATTTCGGTATTCTAATACTTTAAAGACAATTTGTGTGGAGATATTGTAGGGAAAATTGCCCATGATTGCCAACGGTGCTCCTTTGAAATAGGTGTTTAGATCTAATTTTAAAAAATCACCATGGATAATGTTCTTGTCCAAATCTGGAAAATGGACTTTTAGATACGCTACTGACTCTGCATCGATTTCGATCAGATGCAACGTCTGTTTTTTTTGGATGAGGCATTGAGTCAAGACCCCAGTTCCTGGGCCAATTTCCAATACAAATGGAACTTCTTGCCCGTCAATGGTATTTGCAATCTTTTGCGCAATTTCGGGAGCATTTAAAAAATGTTGTCCCAGGTTTTTTTTAGGACGTACAGACTTCATTGATGCGTGCTTATTATTTCTAACTGTGTGCTGAAAATCAAAGCTTTGTTACCAAACTGTTCTAAGATTTCTTGTCGGTGGATGGCACTCTGTTGCGTCAAATAATGGTCAAGTTTTTTTTTGTCGGCTGCCGAAAATTGAAGGGCATAACTACCCGTAATTGCACCTTCTTCTGTACGCACCCGTAAAAGTTGCGCCGATGAAAATCCATTGTCAGACAACATTTTTGGGATATAGGTTTTTTGTACCCAATTGGTCCATTGGGTTTCAATATCAGAGTCTACTTGAAAGGTGACGTTATAGAGTATCATGTCTAGTCGATTCGCTCAAATCCCGTGTAGGGATGTAGTGCTTTTGGAAGCACAATTCCTTCTGGGGTTTGAAAGTTTTCGAGGATACCTGCCATAACGCGGGGGAGTGCCAACGCACTACCATTGAGGGTATGCACGCTGTGTTTTGCTCCTTGAGCGTCTTTGTAGCGAAGCTGAAGGCGCTCTGCTTGAAAAGAATTGAATGTTGACACAGAACTGATCTCGAGCCAGCGATCTTGGGCGGTAGAAAAAACTTCAAAATCATAGGTTAACGCTGAGGTAAACCCAATATCACCACCGCAAAGTCGGAGGATACGATAGGGCAGTTCTAAGTCTTTTAAAATATTTTTGACATGTGTTACCATGGCATCGAGAGCTGCTAGGGCATTTTCGGGTTTTTCGATGCGTACAATTTCAACTTTGTCAAATTGGTGCAGACGATTAAGCCCGCGAACATGGGCGCCATAGCTACCGGCTTCTCTTCTAAAACAAGGTGTATAACCTGTCAGAGCAATGGGCAGTTGACTTTCTTGAAGCAGCTCACCACGATAAAGATTGGTTAGCGGAACCTCTGCTGTTGGTATGAGATAGAGGTCATCTAAGGGCGCATGATACATTTGTCCTTCTTTATCCGGAAGTTGACCTGTTCCAAAACCAGAATCTGCGTTGACCAAATGGGGTACTTGCATTTCTTGATAACCTGCTTGGGTATTTTTGTCAAGAAAAAATTGAATTAATGCACGTTGCAATCGTGCTCCCTTGCCTTTGTAAACCGGAAAACCTGCCCCTGTTATTTTGCTTCCCAGCTCAAAATCAATCAAATCGTATTGGGTGGCAAGATCCCAGTGTGGCAAAGCGTTGTCGTGAAGTTTTGGAATGGTGCCTGCCTCGAAAACAACTTCGTTGTCTTGTTCTGAAGTGCCTGCGGGGACACTAGAGTGCGGAATGTTTGGAATTTGCGTACGTAGCTCCCACAAGGCATCGCTTGTGGTTTGTAAAGTTTCTTGAAGTGCTTTGGTACTGGCCTTAAGTTGCGCTGCTTCTTCTTTGAGGGGTGCCGCTTTTTGGGCTTGACCGCTTTTAAAAAGTGGGCCAATTTCTTTGGCCAATTGATTGGCTCGGGCCAATTGGGCGTCAAGGGTGGTTTGTATTTCACGTCTTTTTTGATCCAATTCAATGATTTTGTCAATCAAATCAATACGGTCAAAATTTCTTTTTTGAAGCCCTAGTATTACTTCTTGTTTGTGGTTGCGGATATCGTTTAGCGCAAGCATAGGATAGATACTATTTTTGGCAAAGGTAAGGCTTTATGCATTTTTCGGGCTTGATCCATGACGGAAATATGGTTAGGGGTTGGTGGTGTTTTGTTGGTGGAGTTCCAAACATTTGGTTTTATCCTTTTCTAACTGAGCTTGTAAGGCCTCTAGCGAATCAAATCGAACTTCATCACGTATTTTTTGTAATACCTGAATGACCAGTTTTTGGTCGTATAGCGATTGGTTGAAGTCAAAAAAATGCACTTCGATTGTGGCATTCTTACCATCAACGGTCGGTCGATTGCCAATATTCATCATCCCGTGGAGTTGTTGACCCTTCCAGTGGCTTTGCACCCAATAGACACCGTTGGCAGGGAGTATTTTGTACGGAAATTGGAGTTGCAAATTGGCGGTCGGAAAGGCAATGGTTCTTCCCAGAGCTTGACCCCTAACCACCAGGCCTGATAGAATAAAATGACGTCCAAGATAGCGGTTGGTTGTTTGCATATCACCGGTTGCAAGGGCTTGACGAATTTTGGTAGAACTTACCGCCACATCTGCAATGTCCTGTGCTGGGATAACTTTAACTTCAAAATTGTAAAGTTGTCCATAGCCAATCAAATCACTGACCGTAGCCTCTCTGTTTTTTCCAAAACGATGGTCATACCCAATGATCATTTTTTTGGTGTTGATTTTTTTAAAAAGTAAATCCCGAGCAAAGGTTTCGGCTTTGATACGAGAAAATGCCGTGGTGAATTTTTGAACAATCAAAATATCGATTCCCAATTTTTCAAGACTTGTAATTTTTTCATCCAAAGTATCAATCATGCGGACGCTATGGTCTTGCTGAAGTACAATTCTGGGATGTGGAAAAAACGTGAGCACAACACTGTGGCAATTTTGCTGTTGGGCTTCATCAACTAAACTTTTCAGAATTTTTTGATGCCCTATATGCACACCATCAAAGGTACCGATGGTCAAAATTGCTGGTTTTGCAGGCGAATATTTATCGAGATCGTAGAGGACCTTCATCAATTTTTTATATCTTTCAAATTAACAAATTTATGCTCAAGCATACAAAAATAATAGGCCTAAGCATCGATTTGAAAATTTAAAAAAACGTATATCTACAAACGGATACCTCGGTTGAATCATCGCTTGCTAATATTATTATTTTTTTTGGCATCCCTACCGATGCATGGCCAGCAGTATTGGTCAAAAAACCCGCCCTCTGCAACTCATTTGTTTGCCCTTAGCACACCCCAAGAAGGAACTGCATGGGTTTGGCAGCCCGACCAATGGCAACCTGCCGCTTTTTCGACAACGAACAAAACTTCTCTTGCACTTGCTTTGCCCAATGAGCAGTCAGAATTAGAGGTTTTTGAGCTCTATCCGTTAAAAATTTTGAGCGAACGCTTGCAGCAAAAATATCCCAATATTAGGACCTATGCTGGCAAAAGCAATACACGGCCGGGAGTTACTGTTCGAGCCACACTATCTCCTTTGGGGGTAAGTGCTTGGATACAATTGCCAGATCAGCAACATTTTTTCATTCAACCCCAGCAAAATATCAAAGGTTTGCACTGGGCGTATAAACGAAAATCTACTGATTTTTCACCCGCATTTGTTTGTAAAACTGAAGATAGAAGCCGTTTAAAAAATTTATCTACTTCAACAACCGCGAAGCTTACAGCAACCAATGATGAGGTAAAAACCTTTCGGATTGCGGTTACTACAACAGGAGAATATACCCAGCACTGGAATGACGGTGATGACTCCAATGGGACTGCCAAAGAAGATGCATTGGCCGCTATCGTCAACACCATCAACCGTGTGAGTCAGGTTTATGAAGTCGATCTGGGGATTCGACTGGAGTTGGTTACTGGGACAGAAACCTTATTTGACGATCCGACTACAGATCCATTTAATACTAATTTTAACGCCGAAGCCCAAAGTACCATTACAGAATTGGTGGGAGAAGCCAATTATGATCTTGGCCATTTGTTTGATTATGCCGCTGATCCAACCGGAGATGCAGGGTGTATTGGTTGTGTCTGCGAGGACAATCAAAAGGGACAGGCCTATAGCGTGCATCCTTTTTCTTCAGATACCGGCCCTTATTTGAGTGACTACTTTGATCTGGATTATGTGGCGCACGAAATAGGGCATCAGTTTGGTGCAACGCATACGTTTTCGCATAATGTAGAAGGCTTTGGCACCAATGTAGAACCCGGAAGTGGGAGTACCATAATGGGATATGCAGGGATCACTGGTGCAAACAACGTGCAACTTCATGGCGATCCCTATTTTCATGCAAAAAGCATTGAAAATATCTTGGATTATGTTGCTACGACCTCCTGTTATCAGGTGACCGCGATAACCAATCAAGCACCAGAAATCACCCCTGGAGACGATTATACAATACCCAAAGGAACTCCCTACAGGCTCAGTGCTCATGTTACCGATCCCGATGGCGATCTTTTGTATTATACATGGGAGCAGATGGATGATGGGGCAGTGCCACAAGAAGTTTTTGGGCCTGAAAACTTTGTGGGTGCTCAAGCACGTTCGCTTCCGCCATCTGAAGATGCTTGGAGATCAATTCCTAATATGGAGGCAGTTTTGGAAGGAACCCTTACCGAGGTAGCGCCAAATGTAAATAGCAACTGGGAAACCGTTTCTTTGGTGGGCCGTATTTTGAATTGGACCGTAACGGTACGCGATCGGTTTGCGAATGCCTTGGGACTCGAAGGACAAACAGTTCGTGATGACATTGTAATAACCGTAACCGATGATGCCGGACCATTTAGAATCAGTTCTCAAACTACAACAGGAACCACTTGGCGCTCGGGTGCTCGAGAATCCATCACTTGGGAAGTGGCTAATACAGATCAATCTCCAATCAATACAAGTACGATATCAATCTATTTGTCAATCGATGGTGGTGCAAATTTTGACGTTGTATTGGCAGAAAATATTCCGAATACAGGCCAAGCTTTTGTAACTGTACCCAAAGATGCTGACACCACCAATGCACGGATAAAGATTGTTCCTACCAATTCGATTTATTTTGCTGTCAATGCGGCCGCTTTTACAATCGTTACGCGTCCCTACCAAATGGAATTTGAGGAGTATAACAAAGACCTTTGTGATGTTGGAACCATTAGCTATCCTTTCACATTTTCTTTTGCTGAGTCAGACGGACAAGCGGTACAATTGACTGCAGAAGCCCCAGAGGGCGTTACTGTGACCATTGACCCGAGCAATTTTTCAAATAATGGAAATGGAACCGTAAGAATTGTTACCGATTCAAACACCCCATTAGGTCCTCAAAGCTTGGTCCTAAAAGCGGTTCGAGGTAGTTTAGAAGAATCTTTTTCGGTCGAATATCGAATATTTGATTCGGATCTTCAGGCACCTGCGCCGATCAGCCCTCCAAATGCCGCAACCGAAATAGGTTTAAATACGACGTTGGTCTGGCAAGAAGATCTGAACGCCGAATCCTATGATATTGAACTCGCAACAAATCAAAACTTTTCTAATCCAATACTATCAAAGAGCGTAATTTCTTCTCGATTAATTTTAAACGATTTGGAGGATTCAACCACCTATTTTTGGCGTTACAGGTCTATCAATCCTTGTGGACAAAGCTCGTATAGTCCCACACAACAATTTAGAACGACCTCAATCAATTGTGTCAATTTGAGTGCAGAAGGGCTCCCTAAAAATCTTAATGATGCCACCAGTGTGGGTAATGGAGTGACATTGGCTTCGGTTTTTGTTGATCAGTACAATGTGGTTGAAAGTGTGCGTGTAAAAGTTCGGATTACACACACCTATGTATCCGATCTGATTTTGTATTTATTGGCACCCAACGGCCAACGTGTGATGCTTTCGAGTGAAATAGGCGGTAGTGGTGATAACTATTTGGATACGGTTTTTGATCAAAGTGCATCACAAAGTATTTTGAGCGGTACACCTCCTTTTACCGGTACGTATAGACCCCTTGAGAGTCTGGATCTTTTTAAAGGGATCAGTGCAGCTGGAGAGTGGAAGTTGCGCGTGGTCGATGTCTATACCCAAGACACAGGAAGTATTTCAAATTTTGAACTAGACTTGTGTTTGCAAGGTGTTCTAGAGACAAATGCCGACGAAGATTTGTTTGTAGATAGTGTAGATAACTGCCCTTTTGTTTTCAATAACAATCAAGAAGATTTTGACGGTGATGGACAAGGAGATCTGTGTGATTTGGATGGCCAAAATAATTTTACTTTAACAGCTTATGATGAAACGTGCATTGGAAAATCAAATGGCCGATTGCGTATCGATGTCATAGCAGACTTTGATTATCAAGTTCATGTATTAGGCCCCAATGGTTATGATAGAAACTACACGATGGATCATCAGGGATTGGAGATAGAAAATTTAGGTGCAGGTACATATCTTATATGTATTTCAAGTGATACTGACCCCAATTTTGAACGCTGTTTTACAACGGTATTAGAAGCCCCAGAACCCATGACCGTGCAAAGTTTTGTAGATCCGAGCAATCATATTTTGCAATTGGACGTTTCTGGTGCAGCAAATTATGAAGTTACTCTCAATGGGATGTCGTATCAATACAGTCAAAAAGATCGCCCCGAAATTCTTCTTAAAGAAGGTGCTAACGTACTTCAGGTGACAAGCACAATTCCCTGTCAGGGGAGCTATAACGAATTGGTGTATCTAGACACAGAATCGATGAGTTTTCCCAATCCTACCTCAGGGGCTTTCACGCTCTTGGTCGGCGGAAAATCTAAAACCGTAGCATTGACACTCCGAGCGATGGACGGTACTTTGCTGAGATCCGAATCGCATCAAATCGGTGAACAAAACCGATCCGTTCCGTTGGACATAAGCACCTATCCACCAGGGACATACCTCCTACAAATCAATACGGCAGGACGCGTTGAGACCCTTAAAATATTGAAAAAATGAAGCTAGTAAAGCATCTTATTGTCCTCATTTTTATTTTGGGTTGTGCCAAAGAAAAAATTCCTGTTCCCGAAATCGCACAGTTGTTAGCCCCAGAAAATAATGACAATTGCACAACGGCTCAAGTGATTGACGAAACCCAAAGCCAAGTCAATTTTCAATGGGCGACTGCTTTGCATACAGACACTTTCATACTTTTTGTAGAAAATAAAAACACGGGCCAGCAAAATAGTTACAGTACTACATTTTTGACCAAAAGCATACGGTTGTCTCGTGCAGCGACTTATGCTTGGTGGGTAGTTACTGAATCAGAAGCTTCTGAAATGTCGAGCAAAAGTGCGGTGTGGACCTTTTATTTAGAGGGTTCTGCAGCGGCCAATAGCCTGCCTTACCCGGCATTATTGATCAGCCCGGAAGACGACGCTGTTGTATTTGCGGGCAGTGTCAATTTGCAATGGAATGGAAGGCATCCAGAAGGTGCGCCGCTTCAATATGAAATATATGTGGGCAACCAACCCAACAACTTGATCAAAAAGGCAGGGCCTCAATCCGGAAATTCCTACAGTTTTGATGTCAGCGCATCAAGCACCTATTATTGGAAAATAAAAACCATCGATCCAGAGGGTGATTTTGCAGATTCAGCAGTCTATTCTTTTCATACCCAATAAGATACTAGTTGCCATTGTAAAGATTCATGGTTTTGGTCACTCCCTGAAGACCAAAACTCAATGCGGCATCCGCGGATTTTTCTACTCGAGAATCTAAAGTTTGCTGTTCTTCTGCATCCCACTCACCAAGGACAAAATCAACTTGATTGAACGCTTTTTCAAGCTGACCGATGCCAAATCTAAGTCGGGTGTAGTTAGATGTGTTTAGTTGATCCTCAACATCTTTTAGTCCATTGTGCCCTCCGGAGCTGCCTTTGGTCCGAATTCTAATGGCCCCAAATTGGAGGTGTAAATCATCGGTGATGACAAAAATATTTTCCAAGGGGATATGCTCTTTTAACGCCCAATAGCGTACCGCCTTTCCACTGCGATTCATAAGAGTAGTGGGTTTGAGCAATACAAAAGTTTTGCCCTTGTGGTTAAATTGGCATTTGAGCGCAGATTTGACCGTTTCAAATTCTTGGTCAAACGCTTTTGCAATATGATCGACAACCAAAAATCCGATATTGTGACGCGTATTTTGATAGTCATCCCCAATATTTCCAAGACCTACGATTAAAAATTTTTTCACAGCGAGCGGTTCTTTTTTAAAGAATGACTTTAACCCAAACATGGTTAAAAATAAAAAAAGCATCTCAATTTGAGATGCTTTTCAACAGTGATTACAGATGATTTATTCTGCGTCAGCAGGATTTTGAGCTTCAGTAGCGTCTGCCGAATCTGTGGCTGTTGCTTCTGATACTGCGCCCTGATCTGCGGTAGCTTCATCTTCCTCCTCTTCAACTGCATTCATTGATGCTCTTGATGTACGTACTTGACATACTACAGTATTGTCAGGATGCAAGAAAACGTAGGCGTCGTTTTGAAGTTGTGAAGTATAAAGTTTGTGTCCCAATTTTAGTTTTGAAATATCGGCAATGATATAATCGGGTAGATTGTTAGGTAAAGCACGGATACGTAGCTTTCTTTTGTTAAGACGCAGTACCCCACCACCGTTTAAAACACCAGGCGCTGCACCTTGTATTTTTACAGGGATATCCATAGAAATTTCTCTGTCGTCGAACAATTGATAAAAATCGACGTGCAAAATCTTGTCGGATACAGGATGGAACTGAATGTCTTGAAGTACGGCATTGATGGTTGTTCCGTCTTCTAATTTGATGACCACAGTGTGGGCATTGGGTGTGTAAACGAGTTTGCTGAAATCAAGTTCGTTTGCGGAAAAATGAAGGGGTTGGTCGCCTCCATATAACACACAAGGAACTCGTCCAGCATTACGTAAGGCTTTGGTCGCTACCTTGCCCACGCTTTCTCTTTTCGAACCGTTAATAGTAATTGATTTCATTGTAGTGTATTTATTGAATTATAAAGTTTGATCCTATGGATTTATTGTTGTGAACGTTTTGCATTACAGCAGCAAAAAGTTTTGCACAGCTAAGCACCCGAACCTTATCGCTTGATTTGCGGGGGGGGATAGAGTCGGTCACAATCAATTCTTTGAGTTGGGATTTTTCGATTCTCTCGTAGGCATCTCCAGACAACAACGCGTGTGTGCATACTGCTCGTACAGATAGCGCACCTCGCTCAATCATCAAATCTGCAGCCTTGGTTAGTGTGCCGGCAGTATCTACCATATCATCGACAAGAATGACATTTCGACCTTTTACTTCCCCGATCAATTCCATGTGAGAAATAACGTTGGCCTTGGCACGTTGCTTATAACAGATCACCACATCACTTTCTAAATATTTAGAATATGCATAGGCGCGTTTAGAGCCACCCATGTCAGGAGAGGCCACAGTAAGGTTGTCCAACCCCAAAGATTGAATGTAGGGAAGAAAAATACTGGAAGCAAAGAGATGATCCACGGGTTTTTCAAAAAATCCTTGAATTTGATCTGCATGGAGATCCATCGTAATGATACGCGTAGCACCTGCGGCTTCTAAAAGTTTAGCAATAAGTTTAGCGCCTATCGGTACACGAGGTTTGTCTTTGCGATCCTGTCGCGCCCATCCAAAATAGGGCAAAACAGCAGTAATATGCCGTGCAGATGCGCGCTTGGCAGCATCGAGCATCAAGAGCATTTCCATGAGATTGTCCGAACTAGGGTGTGTAGATCCAATGATAAAAACACGCGTACCACGCACTGATTCTTCAAATGATGGCTGAAATTCGCCATCGCTGTAGCGCTGAAATAGCACATTGCCCATAGAAACACCAAAGGCATCGGCAATCTCTTTTGATAGCGTCTGGGTTTGTGTACAAGTAAATATTTTTGCTACTGTATCCAACGTCCTAATTTTGTCCGGGATGCAAATGTAAAATAAATATTTTGCTCCATGTCGAAATCTTTATTGAAATCCCTTTTTTAAGTAATAAATTTTATATTTTTGGCCTCCACAAGGAGCCTTGGTGGCGGAATTGGTAGACGCGCTGGATTCAAAATCCAGTGCTGGCAACAGCGTGTGGGTTCGATTCCCACCCAAGGTACTTATATTATCCGTAACAGTTTTTTTTCCAAAAAAAGGTTGCGGATTTTTTCTTTAGTAGAAAATAGGGATGACGAATCTGTTTGGGGGAAATGATTAGTATTGGGGTTTAATATTTATTCTATTACATTTAAAATATTGTTCACTGTAAACCAATTAAAATGAATAAAATAATAGTTCTCAGCTTAATTCTATTTTCTATTGCTCTAAACAGTCAAACTGCTTACGAATATTCTGGGGTGGTAAAAGATAAAAATACAGGCACAACCATTGAAGATGCAATTGTTTTTGTTCAACCTTCAAGAATTTTTAAAGCAGGCTATTATTCTGGTGTAAAGACCAAGAAAGATGGTGCTTTTAGTGTACGTTCAACCTACGGGCTTCCGTCTTTTTTAAAGGTTAGTAAAAACGGCTGTACGTCTAAAAAAATTAAAATTAAAGAGGGAGAAAAATATTTTGAGGTTCTAATAAAATGTGATTCCAGCACCATTGAGGAGATTATTACTGCCCGAAACTCCGATGATGATTTGGATGGGGTTATAAACTATGATGACGATTGCCCCAATGAGGCAGGAGACCCTAATAATAATGGTTGTCCATGGCCGGATACAGACAATGATGGTGTTTTTGATAAAGATGACAAATGCATTAATGAAGTAGGAGATCCGAATAATTCTGGATGTCCATCAGATAGGGACAATGATGGGGTAAATGATAATGAAGATAAATGTCCTAATGAAGCTGGAGACCCGAAGAATAACGGATGCCCGATTCTACCAAAAAAGCTAATTTCTCTTTTAGAAAGTGACCAACGAAATATTTTGTTTGAAGCGAATGTTTTTCAATTAAATCAATCTGGAGAAAATATAATTAGTGAAATTGCACAGGAGCTCAAGCAATTTCATAATGTTAGAATACGCGTCTCTGGACATGCCTCTAGTGATGGAAGTCGAGGTTTTAATCAAATATTATCTGAAAAACGCGCTTTAGAAATTAAAAAATATCTAATGGACAAAGAAATTGATTCTAGTAGAATTGAAATTAAAGCTTTTGGTGAAGATGCGCCCGAGCACAACAATAACACAAAAGAAGGCAGGGCCAAAAATAGAAGAGCTAATATTGCTATCATTGAGATGACCAAAAATTAAAACCAATCGATAAAGCTTAGATTCCACCGATTAATACTCTTCAATGCCATTGGTTTAGCCTTTTGGTCGTTCTGTTTGGGCCATAATTTCGGTGGCTTGTTTGGATAAAGAGACCAAACGGAGTGTAGTTTATTTCTTATTTTGCATCCATATTTAATAAAAACAAGAGATGCTAAGGACGCCGTTGGCTATTGGATTTTGGGTTGGGATTGCTACATCTTATTTATTTGCTCAAAATCAGAAAAAAGCAAATAACCTCATCAATGAAACCAGCCCATACTTGCTTCAACATGCCTACAATCCGGTTGCTTGGAATCGTTGGGAGCCACGTTCATTGAAACAAAATGATCAGGACCGTTTGCTAATCATCAGTATAGGTTATTCAAGTTGTCATTGGTGTCATGTCATGGAAGAGGAAACCTTTAGTGACGACGCGGTTGCTGCGCTGATGAATGAAAATTTTATCAATATCAAAGTTGATCGCGAAGAAAACCCCGATGTTGATCAACTCTACATGCGCGCTGTTCAGTTAATGACCGGAACGGGGGGCTGGCCACTCAACGTGGTAGCACTGCCAGATGGACGACCCATTTTTGCAGGCACTTATTTTGAAAAAGATCAATGGGTAGCAATTTTGGAACAGCTCATCACGGCTTATAAAAAAGATAAGGATAAGCTTTATGATTTTGCCGCCCAATTGGCCGAAGGGATATCGGGTCTAAATCCTGTGATAAAATCGTCTGTTGAAGCGGACTTTGAGCCTCAAGTACTTGATGCCGCAATGCTTCAATGGACCCAGCAATGGGACCAATCTTGGGGAGGGCTAACTGAAGATCGGCAGAAATTTATTCAACCTGGGCAACTTCAATATTTGATGCAGTACGCTTATTTATCCCATCAACAAACCGTAGATGACTACATCGAAAATAGTTTGGAGATCATCTTACAAAGCGGCATAGTCGATCAGCTCAATGGCGGTTTTTATCGGTATAGTACAGACCCCTACTGGCAGGTTCCGCATTTTGAAAAAATGCTGTACGACCAGGGCCTTATGCTCTCTTTTCTAGCTGCCGCCCATCAACGGTATAAAAACCCATTAGTCACGAAGCAGCTCAATGCTACTTTTGACTTTTTAGTCCAGTCCTTTCAAAATCCCGAAGGAGGATTTAGTGCGTCTTTTGATGCAGACACCCCTTTGGGAGAGGGTGGATATTACCTTTTTACTTCCGATGAAATTCAGCAGGTTGCTCAAGAAAATCTAAAAGCATTTTGCGAACTTTTTAAGGTGGATTTAAACACCCCATCGTTTGAAAATAAATTCCATTTACAATGGAATACCTCAGCCGCTATTTTTGGAACACCAGAAGGTATTGGCCGCTTTGAGGATTGGATTAGTGACTTAAAAAACATTCAACAAGCACGCTTGGCACCCAAGAGAGATGATAAAATTGTGCTTTCTTGGAATGCCATGGTGCTCAAAGGTTTTGTTAGAGCCTATCAAGCTACCTCAGATCAAAAATTCTTAGACGCTGCCGTCCAGCTATGCGATTTTATAAACCAAAATATGACCAAAGGTGATTTGTTGTTCCATACCTTTCAAAACGGGAAACCAGCAATTGACGGCTATCTAGAAGATTATGCGTTTTATGTAGAGGCACTTTTAGCCCTTTATGAAACCACCGCAAACACCGACTACCTAACTCAAGCTACCGTACTTACTCAAAAGGCCATTGCCCTTTTTGAAGATCAAGAGCAATTGTTTTTTAATTTCAAATCGGAGGACGACCATTTTGTTGATTTAATTCTTGTCGAGGACGGTGTAATACCTTCTCCAAATGCTGTAATGGCGGAAAATCTATTTCGTTTAGGAACACTTTTGGATCGCGAGGAAGATAAAAAACGGGTGGTGTCATTGTTGCAAAATATGCAGCCCAGCATCTTGGTACATCCCTCAAATTATTATCGGTGGGCCAATTTGTGGATGTATCAGGCCCATCCCTTTTATGAAATTGTAATTGTTGGCCAGGAAGCTCAACAGAAAACGCTAGAATTTGGTCGCAATTTTCTGCCCAATGCACTCTTTCAATTTTCGGAAAGAGCAAGTGCATTGCCCTTACTTGAAGACCGATATTTTGAAGGAGAAACCTACATCTATGTTTGTCAAAATAAGGTTTGCAATCTCCCTGTTATGGATGTAAAAAAAGCACTTGATCAGTTGCATAAAACCGAACAAGTGCTCTTTGGTAATTGATTTACGCCTTTAGGCTGCGTTGATCTCCTTGATAAGATTGAGCGCAGACCCTGCTCTAAACCATTCGATTTGAGAAGTGTTATAGGTATGATTGGCTTTGATCGTGTCTTTAGAACCATCGCTATGTACCAACTCTATAGTCAAAGGTTTACCAGGAGCAAAATCTTTGAGATCAACAAAGTTAAAGGTGTCGTCTTCTAAGATTTTGTCATAATCATCAGGATTGTCAAAAGTAATTCCTAGCATTCCTTGTTTTTTGAGGTTGGTTTCGTGAATACGGGCAAAAGATTTTACCAGCACTACACGTACACCCAGGTGTCGAGGCTCCATCGCAGCATGTTCTCTTGAAGAACCTTCACCATAGTTTTGGTCACCCACAACAACGGTAGGGATATTTGCTGCTTTATAGGCACGTTGAACGTCGGGGACGCCGCCGTATTCGCCGCTAAGTTGATTTTTTACAAAATTGGTTTTTTCGTTAAAAGCATTCACGGCACCGATCAGACAGTTGTTGGAAATGTTGTCCAAGTGGCCTCTATATCGCAACCAAGGACCGGCCATTGAGATGTGGTCTGTCGTACATTTGCCTTGTGCTTTTATCAGCAATTTGGCCCCTTCGATGTTTTTTCCATCCCATGGCGCGAAAGGCGTAAGCAATTGTAGTCGCTCAGAGTTTTCTTTGACAATGACTTCTACGCCAGAACCATCTTCTTGTGGTGCAATGTATCCGTTGTCTTCTACATCAAATCCCTTAGGGGGGAGTTCTAATCCTTTTGGTGGGTCAAGACGCACTTCGTTACCTTCTTGGTTGATGAGGGTATCTCGAGTGGGGTCAAAATCCAAACGTCCCGAAATTGCAATTGCTGCGACCATTTCTGGAGAAGCAACAAAGGCATGTGTATTGGGATTACCGTCAGCACGTTTAGAAAAATTTCTATTGAACGAGTGTACAATTGTATTGCGCTCTTGTTTGTCGGCTCCTGCGCGTGCCCATTGGCCAATACAAGGCCCACAGGCATTGGTAAAAATTTTAGCATTTAGTGCTTCAAAAATCGAAAGAAGACCGTCTCGTTCTGCAGTATAGCGTACCTGTTCAGACCCAGGGTTGATTCCAAATTCTGCTTTGGTGACCAATTTTTTTTCAACGGCTTGTTGTGCGATAGAGGCGGCACGGGATAAGTCTTCATAAGAAGAGTTGGTGCACGACCCAATCAACCCCCATTCTACTTCTAGAGGCCAATTGTTTTCTTTTGCTTTTTGGGTCATCTCAGATACGGGTGTGGCCAAGTCTGGTGTGAAAGGGCCATTGAGGTGCGGACTGAGCGTATCGAGATCGATTTCGATGAGTTCGTCAAAATAAAGTTCGGGATTGGCATAGACTTCGGCATCTGCAGTAAGATGTTCTCTTACGGCATTGGCTGCATCGGCGACATCGTCGCGATCGGTTGCTCTAAGATAGCGTTCCATGGAAGCGTCATAACCAAAGGTAGAAGTGGTTGCTCCAACTTCTGCGCCCATGTTACAGATGGTTCCTTTTCCGGTACAAGACATAGATTCCGCTCCGGGGCCAAAATACTCGATGATGGCTCCTGTGCCCCCTTTGACGGTGAGGATTCCTGCTACTTTAAGAATTACGTCTTTTGGTGCGGTCCACCCGTTGAGTTTTCCGGTTAATTTTACACCGATAAGTTTTGGAAATTTAAGCTCCCAGGGCATATCGGCCATGACATCAACGGCATCTGCTCCACCTACGCCAATGGCTAACATGCCAAGACCTCCTGCGTTGACGGTATGCGAATCGGTTCCGATCATCATACCACCAGGGAATGCATAATTTTCCAATACGACTTGGTGAATGATACCGGCACCGGGTTTCCAAAAACCAATTCCATATTTTTTTGATACGGACTCTAAAAAATTAAAAACTTCGGCACTGGTATTATTGGCCGAACGCAAATCGGCTGCCGCTCCTTCTTTGGCTTGGATCAAGTGATCGCAGTGAACCGTAGTTGGTACAGCAACTTTAGATTTTCCGGCTTGCATAAATTGCAAAAGTGCCATTTGGGCAGTTGCATCTTGACAGGCGATACGGTCGGGAGCAAAATCTACATAATCAACACCGCGTTTAAATGCGGTGCTTGGCATGGCATCCCAAAGATGGCTGTAGAGAATTTTTTCACTAGCAGTAAGCGGACGATTTAATAGTTTTCGAGTTTGCGCAACCTGCGCGGCAAGTTTGGCATAATGCGCTTTTATCATTTCAATGTCAAAGGCCATTGTTTGTGTTTTTGGTTTCGCGCTAAAATAATACTTTACAGCGATTTCTAGAACCGTTTTGACGAAGAAATGGCATTCTGTGAATCGAGATTATGGGATTCTCTTTTTTTTATATAAAAATCAAATTTTTACAAACGTGAAAGGATATTTTTTAACCATTCGAAAGATTTTGGGTAGGGCGCATAGCGAACAAAGGGATCGGTCCATAGCCCTCTTTTGACAATGGGTTTAAAATGAGTAAAAGTATCAAAGCTATACCGTCCATGATAGCTGCCCATACCGCTGTGCCCAACCCCACCGAAGGGCATATTGTCATTGACAAATTGGACAATCGAATCGTTGATTACCATACCGCCGTTGGAAAAATTTTGGCTGAGTTGTTGTACCCATTTTCGATTATTAGAAAAAACATAAAACCCTAGGGGCTTTTCAAATTGTCGCAAAATTTTGGTCACATCTGCTTCCGTTTGATAGGGGATGATGGGAAAAATAGGTCCAAAAATTTCATCTACCATAGCGGGTCCATTTCCAGTTTGGTCGAGTATGAGGGTCGGTGCAATAAAAAGGTCTTTGGCATCTGACTGTCCACCATAAAGTAGGTCAGCATCTTTGAGGTATGCTGTTAATCGGTTAAAATGTTTTTCATTAATGATCCTTCCATAACTCGATGAGTTTTGCGGTTGGTCACCAAATGCTTTTTGGATTTCTTCAATCATCAACTGGGTCAATGGTGCTACCACATCCTCCTTTACAAGGGCATAATCGGGGGCAATACACGTTTGACCACAATTGAGAAACTTGCCCCATACCATCCGTTTAGCAGTAATTTTGAGTGGGGTGGTGCCATCAACGATACACGGACTTTTGCCTCCCAACTCTAAAGTAGTGGGGGTGAGGTGTTCGGCTGCAGCTCTTGCAATGTGTTTTCCAATTGCGGTGCTTCCCGTGTAGATGATATAATCCCAGCGCTGTGCCAGGAGTTCTTGAGCGGTTTGTGCATCACCAAGCACTGTTGTGACATGTTCGGGTATAAAGGCTGCTTTGATGATTTTTTCCAAAACAGTTGCCGTATGGGGAGCTTGTTCGGAGGGTTTGAGCACTACCGTGTTGCCTGCGGCTACAGCGCCAACTACCGTATTTAAAGAAAGTTGAAAGGGATAATTCCAAGGGCTGATGTGTAGGGTGCAGCCATAAGGTTCTGGTACAAGATAGTCTTTGGAGGGGAAATTTAAAATCGAGCTGGGCATTCTTTTGGGGGCGGACCATCGCTTTAGATTACGGAGCATATTTTTGGTCTCTTTGACGACAACAAAATACTCCGAAAGATAGGTTTCGTATGCGGGTTTTTTTAGGTCTTTGTAGAGCGCATCATAGACTTCTTTTTCATGATTTTTTAAAACCGACAAAAACTGTCGTAGCGTTTTTTTTCTAAAGGCAACCTCTTTGGTTTGGTGGGTGTCAAAAAAGGCCCGTTGCGCCTGAACAATTTGTTTGGCTTCCATTTGCTTTTTTTGTGAAAAATACAACAATTATTTTTTGATATAGAAACCCCAATCGATTGTTTAATTGTCAGTCAAGATGCTTAATATTTGTTTAGAAACTGCTATTTTCGAATCATAATCTATGAAAAAGAACGCCTGTTTACTCCTTATTTGGATATTGGGATTGAGCGCAATTGCTCAAGAAGACTCGATTCCTGTGATAACATTAGATGCGGTAGAGCTCAAATTGTTTCGCTCTGCAGTTTCCCAAGAAAAAACCCCCTTTGCAATCAGTCAATTTTCATTTTCAAATATTGATCCACCCCGTCCAGAGGGTAGTTTAGATGCTTTTTTGGCGGCAACCCCGGGGCTTTTTATACAAAACAGCTCTAATTATGCGCAAGATTCTAGAATTTCGATTCGTGGATTTGGAAGCCGCGCAGCTTTTGGAATTCGGGGCATCAAACTTATTGTAGATGGGCTTCCTGAAACCACCCCCGATGGGCAAGGTCAGGTGGATAATCTTACTTTGGGCTTGATTCGCAATATCGAAGTATTGCGCGGTGCTCAATCGGCACTATATGGCAATGCCTCAGGTGGTGTTATACTCATCAACACCCTTGATTTTGATCCAAATGCTTCAACAACTGCAGGATTGAGAATGGGAAGTTATGGCCTGCAACAGCAGCAAATTGCCACCCAATTTGCTACGCCCAATCAACAGTGGATGATTCATGCAGGAAGGTTTAAAACAGACGGCTATCGGTCGTTTAGTCAAATGCTGAGTCATCAACTTCAGCTCAAAGGAAAGTTTGACCGTCCCAATGATGCGCAGTGGAATTGGCAATTGAATTATACGGACAGTCCTTATGCTCGAGACGCAGGAGGACTTACACTGGAGGAGGTCAAAAACAACCGCAAACAAGCACGTGATCGCAATGTTCAATTTCAAACCGAAGAAGCCGTCCAGCAACTAAAAACGGGATTGGCCTACAGGAAAAAAGAAGGGGATCGACTTTTTAATAGCTATGCGTTTTTCAATCACCGGATTTTTGATGCTTTTTTGCCCCTCAACGATGGCGGGACAGTGGCTTTACAGCGCAGCTATTTTGGTCAAGGTGCAAGTTGGCAAATACCATTTTTGCCTCAACGAGGCCAAGGAACCCTCCGACTGGGGTTTGATTGGGCGGTACAAAACGATGCTCGAAAGCGCTATGACAACAACTTTGGTAAGCGTGATGCAGCGACTCTCGATCAGATTGAGATCTTCCAAAACCTGGGCATGTTTGCGCTGGGCCAGTGGATGGTCGGAGCTTCAAATTGGATGGCGGGCTTGCGCTACGACACCAATATTTTGAAGGTGAATGATCGTTTTTTAGTCAATGGTAATGCATCTGATCGGATTTTGCTCAATGCCCTAAACCCGAGTTTGGGTTGGCATTATGACTACAAAAAGGGAGGTTCGTTGTTTGCCAATTTTAGTACAGCTTTTGAGACCCCAGCTTTGAGCGAATTGTCAGCGGACCCTCTTGGCACAGGCGGGTTTAATAATGACCTAAAGCCCCAAAAAAGCACAACCTACGAAATGGGATGGCGAATCAAAAAAGCAGATGTCGAAACGGAATTGGTAGTGTTTTGGATCAAAACAAAAGACGAATTAACCCCCTATGAATTGGCAGCCTTCAATGGAAGAACTTTTTATCAAAATGCGGGAAGTACAGACCGAAAGGGCGTAGAATTTTTTCATAAACGAAAATTGTCAACATATTTAACTGCACGTATTTCGTACACCTTCGCGGATTTAAAATTTGATGCATTTTTGACCGAAAACAATGACTTTTCAGGCAATGTGCTGCCGGGGATTCCAAAGCATACAAGTTATGGACAGCTCAATTATACTGGTCCAGCGTGGCAGGGTCAATTGGCACTTCAATATCGGGGAGATTTTTTTGCTGACAATAGCAATGCCGTTGCGGTGGATAATGTGTTGTTGATCGACCTGAGTTTGCAAAGAACGATTACGCTTCAAAAAACACGTCTAACCCCATATTTTGGAATTCAAAATTTGATGAACCAAGACTATTTTGACAACATCAGAATCAATGCCTTTGGTGGACGGTTTTATGAGCCAGCGGCAGGACGTCAACTATATCTAGGGATAAAATTTGCAGTTAAATAAATCTATTTCTTGTTTTTTTGCCTTCTAATTTTTTTGGGATTGATCCACATCCAAAACCCACTAACACTTAAAGTAAGCAGTCCCAAACCAAGCAAACTAGTATAGGATAGTTTGAAAAAACTTTGATCCTCATTGATCCAATAATCCAGAATGGAGCCGTCATGAATTTTTTCGATAAAATCCGAATTTCGTGTAGCAACGGAGAGAATCAAACCGCTAGCACAGTCAACTTGGATTTCTGAAAAATGGTTTTTAAAAACAAATTTTACGGTTCCTTTTTCGGGTCGAATATCAATACGGCTGACGGCTGTGTTTTTTTGCAACGAATCAGAAACATAGGTTTGGGCAATTGTCGTTAGGTCAGCGATGCTTAACCATCGGTTGGGTTGGTTTGGGGCAATTCCGTTGTTTGTTTTGGGTAAGAGTGTTGTCTGTTTTTTCCAACCTAATAAGATTCCGGTAGTGGCCGTAAGCAGAAAAAAACTGAGCAATACAATAGAGACGGACTTGTGAATATTGCGCCACCAGCGAGTTTTTTTGGCCAGGATTTGGGTAGAAGTGTCTTTTGTTTTCAAAAGGTTTTAATTCGGCTTCAGAGTTTTGGTAAAGATAAAATTTAATGAGAACTAATACGAAATAGTTTTAATAGCAAAATATTAAGTGGGTTTCTAAAAACAATTGTATTTTTAAAAAAAGATACAGATTTTATGATCAAAAAAGTGCTTTCAATTTTATTGATGGGGTTGATTTTCAGCCCACAGCTGATTCAGCTTCAGCATGCCTTTTCAGATCATAAACATCCTACATGTCAGATAGCAAAACACCATTTGCACGAAGACAACTTGGACTGTGACTTTGGCGATTATTTTCATACCTCCCACTATGTTATCAGCCCTTTTTATGCGCAAGAAGTTTTTGTAGTTCCGGCACATAAAACCCCTCAAATCTACAAATCGCCCATAGTGGAAACGACGGTTTTGCAACATAAACTATTGCGAGGCCCTCCTATATTTTCATAGTTTTTTTGTCCCAAACAGGACCTACATTTTTTTAATTTTTTTAAACATACTATGAAAACACACGTATATATATCCCTGAGTAGCTTATTGTTTTTTACGTTACTGATAAGTTGTACCAAAAAAGAACCCGTATCTATTAATGAAGAAGAAGTTATCGACAGAGTAGTTGTCGAGTTGACCAATTCCAACACCAACGCCAAGACAACTCATACTTGGAATGAAGGTGATACCAGCCTAGCCATCTCGTTGGTTAAGGGCGAGCGCTATAGGGCCTCGGTATATTTTTATAACGCGACAGACCCCTCAGATATCGAAGATATCACCGAAGAGGTTCGTGAAGAAGCGGATGAGCATTTTGTATTTTATGAAATTGCTTCGGATAACCAATTGGCAATAACTACAGCTTCGAATGACACCAAAGACAGCAGTGGCAATGCAATTGGATTGCAAACCCAATGGGAGGCAAAAGAACGAGGGACGACCCTGGTACGTCTCTATCTTATCCATGAGCCGTCTAGCAAAAGTGGTAGTAGCCGCAATGACTTTGGAGGAGAAACGGATGCTCAAATTGATTTGAACATTACGGTAGAATAATCATAAGGGGTTGGTTTTTACCAACCCTTTTTACTATAAATAAAATAACAATATGCAACGCTGGTTTGTAAGGTTGTTTGTGCTAGTATTTTTGCTGGTCTCCAATACGGTATTTGCTCAAGATTGTCACATTGAGTTACGGGGTCGTGTTATTGATCTTCATGAAAATATTTCTTTAGAAAGTGCATTAATTCTTTTGAATGATGATCAATTCTATACCTACAGCGATTCCAATGGCCTATTTGTAATCGAAGGACTTTGCCCCGGAAGTTATAAACTCACAATCAGTCATCCGAGTTGTGATGCACTTAATAAAACAATTGACCTCAAAGCAGATTATGAGGATACTTTTTATCTCGAGCACCACATAACTGCGCTCAGTGAGGTTATTATCAACGACCAAAATGCTCAAAAAAAGGTAGAAACAACCCCAGAAGCGTTGATCCAAAAAAATCAACTCGATCGTTTTGCCGGGCAGAGTTTGGGAGATGCACTTTCACAGGTAGCTGGGGTAACTACCCTCAAGACAGGCAATGTAATTGTCAAGCCCGTTTTGCACGGTATGTATGGTGCCCGTGTTGCGATGGTTGCCGATGGGGTTCGGGTCAATGATCAAGAGTGGGGAGCTGATCATGCGCCGTCTATAGACCTCAATGCTGTTGAGCAAATCAGTGTTGTAAAGGGGGCAGCAACCCTTAGATATGGGGGGGATACGCCCGGAGGAGTTATTATTATGGAAAAAAGTAAATCGTTTCTAAAAGACACCCTCTTTGGTCATGTGATTTCATCACTTGCTTCTAATGGAAAAGGAGCCGCTTTGACAAGCAATCTCGTACGGGGGTTTTCTAATGGTAAATACCTAAAAGGGCAGGCAACTCTTAAAAAAAGAGGCGATGTCTCCGCACCAGATTATAATCTTTCCAATACCGGTTGGACTGAAGCGGCAATCAGCTTCCAATTGGGGAGCAATAAAATCCTTAACGGTTGGGAAATTGATTATAGTTTTTTTAAAAATACCATAGGGATATTGCGTAGTGCACACATTGGTAATGTCGAAGATTTAGAACGTGCATTGTCAAGTACAACACCTTTACGAATCCATCCATTTACATATAGTATCACAGCCCCCAAGCAGCAATCACAACACCACAATGCCAAGCTGAATTATTTTAAACGTTGGGACGATAATTCCAAACTAGAAGTTTATTATAATTTTCAATGGAATCAACGCAAGGAGTTTGATGTAAGACGTGGTGAAGATCGTAATATGGCGGCTATTGATTTGCAATTGATGACGCAGAACATTGCCTTGCATTATGCATGGAAAGGCATCGAGGGGCTTCGCTATACTACGGGGATACAAGCCCTTTTGCAAGACAACTTTTCCAACCCCGAAACGGGAGTAAAACGGTTGATTCCTGATTATTTAAAATACAATTTAGGCGCCTATGCAACGGCCCATTTCAGTCCAAATAATCAGTGGGCTTTGGATGTTGGGGGACGTTTGGATTGGAGTTTTCTTGATGCCCAAAAATATTATAGCAATGCCACATGGGCTGCTCGTGGTTATGATTTGCGATACGCCTCATTTGAAGTGCGGCAATTGGCTACTCAAATATTGACCCGCCCACAATTTGAATTTTACAATTGGGCATTTACCACAGGAGCGCGCTATCAATTGTCGTCCAATTTTGAGGGGACCATTAGCTATAATTTGTCCCAGCGCGCGCCGAATGCTGCAGAACTGTTTAGTGACGGTTTGCACCATGCCCTAGCCACAATAGAATATGGCAATCTTGACCTCAAAAAAGAAATAGCACATAAAATTTTGTTTAATGGCAACCTTAGTTTCGGAGCAAATACATGGAATATAACCCCTTATATTTCTTGGATCAAAGATTATATTTTACTCGAACCAGGAGGTTTTGAACAGACCATCAGGGGGGCATTTCCCTATTATAACTACAAAGGGGTTGATGCCCAATTTTTGGGTATGGATATGGAAGCGCAATGGGTTTTTACCCCTACAGTCGCATTGAGACAACAACTCAGCTGGGTGCGTGCCAAAGAGACCCGTAAAAAAAGGGATTTAATACACATTCCCCCATTGTCTCTATCACAGAGCATCTTATTGACGCATCCCAAAAGAAAGTATTGGAAATGGGAAATTTTTAATACCACTGTATTGAAGCAACAGCATTATCCAAACAACAATTTTGATTATCAATTTATTGAAAACGGTCAATTAACCTCCAAGCAAATCGATATTAGTACCCCTCCAGACGGCTATTCGATCTGGGGAACTTCTCTAACGATGAATTGGAAGTTTGCCGGCCAGCGTGCGCTAAAATTTCAAATTACTATAGATAATCTATTTGATGTGTCTTATAGAGACTACCTAAATCGTTTGCGTTTTTATGCTGATGAAATAGGGCGCAATATTCAACTTATGATAAAATATAACTTGTGAAGCAACGACAATTAGTTTATGCAATAATTTTTGTGCTGCTCAGCATCGTTCATGTTTGTGCCGTTGCTGTCGATGCAGAAACCATTCGTTTTTGGACCAAGCCCATGTTGATGCCGTTATTGGGACTCGTATATTATGAGTATGCAATTCAACGTACCAATAAGGTGATTTGGGCGTTATTTTTCTCTTTTTTGGGTGATGTATTTTTGATGGGATCTGGTGTTTCCTTTTTTTTGGGAGGGTTGGGGTTCTTTTTGTTGGCGCACCTCTTTTATAGTTATCAATTGATGGTTATGCAACAATGGAATCTAAAAGGGATGCTACTCGCACTAGTGCTTTTTGGGTCCTATGCTAGCGTTTTGATGACCGTACTCTATCCAACACTCGATGCGTTGTTGTATCCTGTTTTTGCCTACGCGTTGATAATTTGTTTCTTTGGGTGTTTGGCTTTCCATGCCTTTTATACCGCACCCAAAAGAGGCTTATCGATTTTTTTGGGCGCAAGTATTTTTATCCTATCAGATAGTATGATCGCAATAAATACTTTTTATCTTGATTATGAATACTTTACAACTGCTGTTATGACAACCTATTTGGTAGCACAAGCATTGATTGTCTATTATTTTGCCCGAGAAGTTGTAAATTGAGGTATGAAAGATCTCCATTTTTTTGCCGTTGCTTTATTGATTTTGTTTTTTTCGATGCCCTTTCTTCATGCACAAGAAGAAAATGACTATGATGATACTGAAGAAGAAAATTATGACATACTTTTGCCTTTGAATGATCCTACTTCCGAAGGACAAACCCTATTTGTAGAAGAACTTTTAGATCTTGCCGGATATGTTCCAGAAAAGATTGTCATCTATCAAACGCTTCCCAACAACGCCCGTGTGTTTCGAGTTCGGTTAGATTCTGTAACAGGCGGTTTTGTCTTTGTCCGTTTTGATAAAAAAAGCAAAGAAAATTTTGTTGCCAACAAAATGATTGATCCCGGGGTATATTTTAACCTTCAGGCGGCCAAAGAAATTATGCGAAGACAAACCGACAAGGCGACACTCAATAAAAGTGATGTTGCCATACAAGCTTCGGATCAAGAACGAATCACCAATGGCGAACTCAATAGTTTGCGAGAAGGGTTTCAGGTCAAAGAAGAAGAGCGCTTGCAGCAAGAAAAAAGTGCGTTTGAACAACGCCGCGATAAAGCACGTGCCAAACAGTTACGCAAACGCAAACGCAAAAATAATTAGCGTTTGACAGTCAATATTCCATCAGCAATGCTGGTTTGATAACATCTCAAACTGCCGTTACAATTGTTTTCAAAACTATTGTTGTGATAGCTACAAGTAAACGTGTTGTTCGCAAAAGACCATTTGTCGCGGTTGCCTTCATGAGGGCAAGCATTGTCAAAAGCACGGATCTGGGTGTTGCTGATGCGTATCAATAAGAGGTTTTCTGCTGTATAATTCATCCAGCCACCTACGGCGCTCAAGCTGCTAAACTGCGACTCACTTAGGTTGATACTGACCGTTCCACCAATATTATTGGTAGCGTTTGTTTCTTCATTGTCATCCTGTTTTCCACAAGCTTGCATTACCGGAATTCCAAAAGCTACCATTAGTACAGGTGCGCAAGCTTGTTTTAGAAAATCTCTTCTTTTGTTTTTCATTGCAGTTTTAAATATGTTTAATTTTTATTAAAAATACTAAAACAAAATTAACCCATCCGAATACTTATGAGTATTTTTGAAAAAAAAAGATGCGACTATATCTATTATTACTCTTCATTGGAGGTGGATTGTATGCTCAAAATTTGGGAACTCTTGCCGGACGTATTACAGATTCTAAAACGGGTTTACCTTTGGAGGGCGCCAACATAATTTTGGAAGGCACTACTTTGGGGGCCGTGACCGATTCGGATGGTTTTTTTAGGCTCGAAAATATCCCTCCCCAAACCTATAATATCCAGGTGCGTTATTTGGGATATGAATCCCGAACCCTTTTCAATCAGATAATAAAATCTGTCGGGACTCCAGAGCAACTAATTGCTTTGGTAGAGCAAAGTGATGACTTGGCAGAGGTCGTTGTATCGAGCCCGTTTCGTACTACAAGAGAGACACCGCTATCTACTCAAACTTTTTCTGCAGTTGAAATCGAAACCTATCCAGGTGGAAACAACGACATTACCAAAGTGGTGCAAAGTATGCCCGGAATTTCACCCTCTATTGGTGGTTTTAGAAACGATATTATTATTCGTGGAGGTGCCCCAAACGAAACAGTATATTATCTGGACGGTATTGAGATTCCTAACATCAATCACTTTAGCACGCAAGGGAGTGCTGGTGGTCCGGTAGGGATGATCAACGTTTCTTTTGTGCGCGATGTTACTTTGTCAAGTTCTGCTTTTGGTGCGGAGTATGACAACCCGCTTTCGGGTGTATTATCTTTTCAGCAGCGTGAAGGCAATGCCAACTCCTTTGGCACCAATTTTAGATTGGGAGCGAGTGAAGCGGCATTTACTTTTGAAGGACCATTATTTCGAAAAAATAAAACCGAGCCTGCTGCAACTACTTTTTTATTTTCGATTAGACGTAGCTATCTACAGTTTCTTTTTGAGCTTATCGGGCTGCCCATACGACCCGATTATTGGGATTATCAGTGGAAAGTAAAACACCAGATCAACGCAAACAACTCCCTCACCTTTATTGGTATTGGGGCGATTGATGATTTTTCAGTGAAAGCACCTGATACCTTTGACGAAAGGCAACAAGCAGCCATTGAGCAAGTACCGATTATTCAGCAAAAATCCTTTACCATGGGGGTGTCTTGGAAGCATATTTTGTCAGACAACAATGGATTGCTTACCACAAGTCTTAGCACCAATCGTTTGGACAATAATTTTTCGAGGTATTTGGACAACGAGGCACAAACAGGCTTGGTTTTTCAAAACGACTCTTATGAGTGGGAAACCAAATTGCGCTCCCACTTGCAGTGGTATAAAGGTCCATGGAAATACGGTTTGGGATTCAATCTTCAATATTCAGATTATATAAACGACACCTCAAGTTTGCAGTACAGCCTCATATATGGTACGGCTATAGATTTTGTCAAATACGGTCTTTTTGCTAAAGCAACTCGCAGTTATTTTGACGATCGATTAGACCTTTCATTGGGGGTGCGATGGGATGCCGACACCTATACTTCGGCTTCAAGTTTTATGGATAATTTTTCGCCACGCGCTTCTTTTTCTTACCGACTGACCGAAGATCAACGCTGGAAGTTCAACGGATCTTTGGGTCGCTATTATAAAATTCCAACCTATACAATGTTAGGCTATCAGAACACGGAAGGCGTGTTTGTCAATAAAAATGCACAATACACCCAAAGTGACCATATCGTTGCTGGCATCGAACACAATTTGGGGCCTGCCGCACGTTTGACTTTTGAAGGATTTTATAAAAAATACAATCAATACCCGGTTTCTATTCGAGACGGGGTAGCATTGGCCAATAAAGGAGGTGGATTTGAAGTCTTAGGTAACGAACCAATCACGACCGATGGAGCAGGTAAAGCCTATGGGATCGAACTACTTTATCAGCAAAAACTGACGGGAAATTTTTATGGGACGTTTGCTTATACCTTTTTCTACAGCCAATTCACAGGTCGTTCAATTACGTATTTGCCCTCGGTATGGGACAGTCGTCATTTGATTTCTTTTACGGGTGGGTATAAGCTCAAACGCAACTGGGAACTCAGTGCACGTTGGCGTTATGCGGGCAATACCCCATATGTCCCTACAGATCCTGTTGCCACTCTGGCAAATTATCCTGAAGTGGTCTTGGATTATAACCGATTGGGAGACGAATTGTTAGATCCTTTTAGTCAAGTCGATGTACGGGTCGATAAAAAATGGAATTTCTCCAAATATTCATTAAACCTTTATTTTGACTTTCAGAACTTTTTTGCTCAAGGGACCCCTTCTCCTGATGACTATGGTTTGGCTCGGGCAGAAGACGGAACCTTACTATTACCGAGACAACTAGTACGTATCGCAAGAGAAGATCAAAACAATGTGCCCATCCCTTCTTTTGGAATTGTAGTGGATTTCTAAAACTATTTAAAGGCGTTTAGTCCTGTAATATCCAAGCCGGTGATTAGCAAATGGATGTCGTGTGTGCCCTCATAAGTGATCACGGATTCTAGATTCATCATATGGCGCATAATGCTGTATTCGCCGGTGATCCCCATACCTCCAAGCATTTGTCTTGCTTCACGAGCTATAGCAGCCGCCATGGCTACGTTGTTGCGTTTGGCCATAGAAATTTGTGCAGAGGTTGCCTTTCCTTCATTTTTGAGTGTCCCAAGGCGCCATGCGAGCAATTGCGCTTTGGTGATTTCCGTAATCATCTCGGCCAATTTTTTCTGTTGCAATTGGGTTTGCCCAATGGGTTTATCAAATTGAACACGTTCTTTGGCATAGCGTAGCGCTGTGTCATAACAATCCATGGCAACACCTATTGCACCCCAAGCGATACCGTATCGTGCCGAATCTAAACAGGATAAAGGGGCGCCGAGTCCTGACCTTCCGGGCAATAGATTTTCTTTAGGAACTTTGACATTGTCAAAGATGAGCTCTCCTGTTGCTGAGGCTCGTAGCGACCACTTGTTATGGGTTTCTGGAGTAGAAAATCCTTCCATCCCACGTTCTACAATCAGGCCATGTATTCGCTTGTTTTCATCTTTGGCCCAGACTACTGCAATGTCTGCAAAAGGGGCGTTAGAAATCCAAAGTTTTGCACCATTTAACAAAAAATGATCACCTTGATCCGAAAAATTGGTGGTCATTCCAGAGGGATTAGACCCATGATCGGGTTCGGTAAGACCAAAACATCCCATCATTTTTCCAGTGGCCAATTGAGGCAAGTATTTTTGTTTTTGTGCTTCACTACCGTATTTCCATATTGGGAACATGACCAACGAAGATTGTACCGAAGCTGTAGATCGGATACCACTATCTCCGCGTTCGATTTCTTGCATCAGAAGACCATAACTGATATAATCCAGTCCTGCTCCGCCATATTCTTCTGGAATGTACGGGCCAAATGCACCAACTTCTGCCAATCCAGGAAGTAGATGTTCGGGAAAACGTGCTTCCTGTGCATAGTTTTCTATTATGGGAGAAATTTCTCTTTTTACCCAATCTCGCGTTGCTCCTCGAACCAAAAGGTGTTCTTCGGTCAGTAAATCATCAATTTGATAATAATCGGGTGCTGAAAATAAATCTGGCTTCATATTAGGTCTTTCTTTTTCAAATGTAGAAAATAATAGACGATCTAAGAAAGAAAAAGATCCAACAAACCTTCGGGGAGTTGCATGTAAATCGTTGTTTTCTTTCGGTCGATTTTTTTAATCAGATCATCGTGTAGTGGCACCAGTATTTCTGTTCCATGCTGATCGATGACAAATAAGGGTTGGGGGCCCATGTCATTGATTTGTTTGACGGTGCCTATAGTACCCTTTTGATCATCAATAACTTCAAAACCAGTAACCTCGTGATAATAAAATTGCTTACCAGTCAATTTAGGTAAAATGTCCAAGGGCAAGTAGAGTTCGCACTTCAAAAGTTGCTCAGCATCAGATTCGGTATCTACTCCTTCAAATTTTATGCGAAGTAAACGCGATTTGTGGAGTTGGCAATTTTCTATGAAAAAAGGAATCAGTCCTGTAGGTGTTTCAACAAAGACTGATTCCATCTGTGTGTATTCTTCAAGGTCGTCACTTTCTATTTTGGCTAGTAGCGCTCCCTTAAAACTGAATTTCCCAACAATCGTTCCGAGATAAAAGCAGGCCTCTTTTTTCATAAAAAGGTGCTTTGTACGCGTTACTCTGCGGACTTTTCTTCAGAAGCTTCTTCTGCTGACGCTTCAGCAGTGGGTGCTTCTTCAGTATCAGGTGCTTCTTCAGCAACAGGCGCTTCTTCAGTAGCAGGTGCTTCTTCAGCAACGGGTGCTTCTTCAGCAACGGGTGCTTCTTCAGTATCAGGTGCTTCTTCAGCAACAGGCGCTTCTTCAGTAGCAGGTGCCTCTTCAGTAGCAGGTGCTTCTTCAGCAACGGGCGCTTCTTCAGCAACGGGCGCCTCTTCAGCA
>Ga0255776_10000927_pt1 | contig 33745 bp, 34 predicted proteins | sample 071ome_19_FD_179974 | JGI IMG/M metagenome (GOLD analysis project Ga0255776, IMG submission 179974) | Coastal salt marsh microbial communities from the Groves Creek Marsh, Skidaway Island, Georgia - 071413AT metaG (version 2) | ecosystem: Environmental > Aquatic > Marine > Intertidal zone >... | reverse complement strand
GAGGGCGGTGTCATCATCATGGGCCCGGACGGCGACATGGCCATGCCATTCAATACCAGGGGCATGTACCGCGCCAGCATCAACGCCGAAGGGGAATTATTCGTTGAGATTTACGGGAACGAGCCGTAAAGCACAGACCTGAAGACTCCAACAACGGTAAAAGGCATTGCCCTGGCGGCTACTCATACCCCGCCCGCACGCTCACTGCGAGCCGGGCCTGGCGCGCATCATGGCTGCGGAAAAACCCGCTCCAGCAACTGCTCGGTGGCCTGCGACCGGTTGAGGGTATAGAAGTGCAGGCCAGGTGCGCCATCGCGCAATAATTGCTCGCACAGACGGGCCACCACATCCAGCCCGAAGGACCGGATAGACGCAAGGTCATCACCCCAGGCCTCCAGGCGCTGCATGATCCAGCGAGGAATTTCAGCACCGCAGATCTGTGAGAAGCGCGCCAACTGCCGGTAGTTGGTGATCGGCATGATCCCCGGCCTGATCGGAATACGGATCCCGGCCTCGCGGCAGTCCTCGACAAATCGATAATAGCTGTCCGCATTGTAAAAATACTGGGTAATGGCGCCGTCGGCGCCCGCATCCACCTTTTGCCTGAAATACCTCAGGTCGAGCTCAGGCGTGGCGGACTCAGGATGGAATTCAGGATAGCAACCGACCTCGATCGTGAAGGTGTCACCGTAGTGTGCGCGCACAAAGGAAACCAGGTCATCGGCATGTCGAAAATCCCCAGGCTGCGCCTGCCCGTCCGGCCAGTCACCTCGGAGCAGCACCAGGCGGCTGACACCGGCGCGTCTGTACTCCTCGAGAAAGTGGCGCAGTCGCTGTCGGCTGCCAACCATGCAGGAGATATGGGGTGCGACATCGACACCGGAATCCCGGGACAGTCTGAGCACGGCCTCGTGTGTAGCCGTGAGACGGGAACCACTGGCTCCGAAGGTCACCGAAAAGTACTCGGGCTCAAACCGTACCAATCGATGCCAGGTGGCATCCAGTAATCGGTTTTGCTCCTCGTTCCGGGGCGGAAAAAACTCGAAAGAAATGGGCGTATGGCTCACAGATTCCTGCCGCTTTGATACACGAGCGCGCGGCCCGGGCGGGGCGCGCTTTACCAAAAAATGACGCCCGATCTCTCGGGCGTCCGTTCATAGCCTGTTGGTTCCTGTCGGCCTCTGCGAATCAGTACCGGTAATGCTCTGGCTTGTAGGGGCCTTGCGCGTCGACACCGATATAATCCGCCTGATCCCGCCTGAGATCGGTCAGGTGGGCGCCGATACGGTCCAGATGCAGCCGCGCCACCTTCTCGTCCAGGTGCTTGGGCAGCACGTAAACCTGGTGCTCATAGCGCTCGCCATGACAGAACAGCTCAATCTGAGCAAGGACCTGGTTGGTGAACGAGTTGGACATCACGAAGCTCGGATGACCCGTTGCGCATCCCAGGTTGACGAGGCGGCCCTCGGCCAACAGGATGATGCGCTTGCCGTCCGGAAAGATGACGTGATCCACCTGCGGCTTGATGTTTTCCCAGTCATACTGCTTCAGGCTGGCCACATCGATCTCATTGTCGAAATGGCCGATGTTGCACACGATGGCCTGGTGCTTCATGTTTCGCATGTGGTCGTGCGTGATCACATGATAGTTACCCGTGGCGGTCACGAATATATCCGCTTCCGCGGCCGCTTCGTCCAGCGTCACAACCCGGTAACCTTCCATCGCCGCCTGCAGCGCGCAGATCGGGTCAATCTCGGTCACCCACACCGTGGCGCCCAGACCCCGCAATGACTGGGCACAGCCCTTGCCGACGTCACCGTAACCGGCCACAACCGCGATCTTGCCCGCGATCATCACGTCCGTCGCGCGCTTGATGCCATCGACCAGCGACTCGCGGCAACCGTAAAGGTTGTCGAATTTGGATTTCGTCACCGAATCATTCACGTTGATGGCCGGAAACGGCAGCGTGCCTTCTTTGGCCATCTGATACAGGCGCTTCACGCCGGTGGTGGTCTCTTCGGTGACACCCTGGATGGCAGCCAATGCCTTGGAGTACCAACCGGGCCGGGTATCCAGCCGCTTGCGAATGGACTTGAACAGGGCAACCTCTTCCTCACTGCCTGGGTTGTCCAGTACGCTGGAGTCGGTCTCGGCCTGTGAGCCCAGGTAAAGCAGCAGGGTGGCGTCACCGCCGTCGTCCAGAATCATGTTGGCGAAGGTCTGCTGACCGTTCTCATCCGTCCACTCGAAAATGCGGTGCGTGAAATCCCAGTACTCGTCCAGGGTCTCGCCCTTGAAAGCGAACACCGGTGTACCCGCGGCTGCGATCGCGGCGGCGGCATGATCCTGCGTGGAATAGATATTGCAGGAAGCCCAGCGCACGTCCGCGCCCAACGCTTCCAGCGACTCGATCAGGACCGCCGTCTGAATGGTCATGTGCAGGCTGCCGGCAATCCGTGCGCCCTTCAAGGGCTGTTCATCGGCATACTCAGCCCGGATATCCATCAAGCCCGGCATTTCCGTCTCGGCGATGGCGATCTCGCGGCGACCGAACTCGGCCTGCGAAATATCCGCCACGTGATAGGCGGGTTGCTTCAGTTGTTCAATAGCAGCACTCATTGAGGTAACTCCTGTTTTACAACGAGCGCAGTTGGTTCAAGTCACCCGCGCACCGAGCCTGGCCTGGCCGCTTCAACAGCCGGGTCGCAGCGCTCCTCGGCGCTTGGGTAGTTATTCAGTCCATGCCAGCCGCGGACTTCAGGTCGTCTACGCGGTCAAGCTTCTCCCAGCTCACGCCAAGATCTTCGCGGCCCATGTGGCCGTAGGCCGACAACGGCCGGTAGATCGGGCGGATCAGATCCAGTGAGTGAATGATGCTGTACGGACGCAGGTCAAACTCCTGCCTCACGATCTGCTCGATGGTTCGTACGGGAATCTTTTCGGTTCCGAAGGTATCGATACTGATGGACGTCGGCTCCGCCACGCCGATCGCGTAACTCACCTGTACTTCCGCCCGATCCGCCAGGCCCGCCGCCACGATATTCTTGGCCACGTGGCGGGTCGCGTAAGCGGCCGAGCGGTCCACCTTCGAGGGGTCTTTGCCGGAGAACGCGCCGCCACCGTGGCGCGCCATGCCGCCGTAGGTGTCCACAATAATCTTGCGTCCCGTCAAACCCGCGTCTCCCACGGGCCCGCCGATTTCAAAAGCGCCGGTCGGATTGATGTGGTACTTGGTGTTGCCGTTCAGCCATCCTGTCGGCAGCACGGGCTTGATGATTTCCTCCATCACCAGTTCGCGCAGCTGCTCCTGGGAAGAGTCCGGGCTGTGCTGCGTTGAGAGCACGACGGCGTCAATACCCGCCGGACGCCCGTCCTCGTAGCGGAACGTGACCTGGCTCTTGGCGTCCGGGCGCAGATGACGACGACCGTCCTCGGTGCCCACGCGAACCTCATTTTGGCGTTTCATCAGCTCATGCGCATAGTAAATGGGCGCTGGCATCAGAACGTCGGTTTCGTTGGTGGCATAACCGAACATCAGGCCCTGGTCGCCCGCGCCCTGATCCTCCGGCCGCTCGCGGCTGACGCCACGATCAATGTTTTCCGACTGTTTGCCGATAATGTTGATGACCCCGCAGGTGTGCCCGTCGTAGCCGACATCGGAACTGGTGTAGCCAATATCACAAATGACTTTGCGAATGAGGTCTTCCAGATCAACCCACGCTGAGGTCGTGATCTCCCCGCCAACGATCGCGACGCCCGTCTTGACAAAAGTTTCACAGGCCACGCGCGCGTGCTTGTCTTCCGCGATCAACGCATCCAGCACGGCATCCGAAACCTGGTCCGCCAGCTTGTCAGGGTGGCCGGCCGCAACCGACTCTGATGTAAACAGGTAATCACTCATTTCAGGAAGATCTCCAAGGTTATATATCTTTCTATAAAGATTAAGCGATATATTGTACTTTGCCGCGTTCAGCGGAGCAAATCGGGCCTGCGGGCACGCGTTCAAGAGCCGAGGGGGCCCGCTCCATTGGTACTCCAGTGCCCTTTTAGCTTAAAGTTTGCGCTTTGGCATAAATTCTGCCGGCAAAAACCACCCATAAACACTTGAATGAGACGGACTGACAGAGCATGAATCACACCATTTCCCAAGCGCTGCTGCGCAATTTCCTCGGTTACTCAGCTGACTGGTACAAATTGACGATCGTTGTGTTTCTCGTTCTCAATCCGATTTTCCTGCACGTGCTGGGTCCGTTTGTGACGGGCTGGCTGCTGGTCATGGAGTTCATTTTCTGCCTGGCGATGGCGCTGAAATGCTATCCGCTGCAGCCTGGCGGGCTACTCGCCCTGGAGGCGGTCATCCTGGGGATGACCAGCCCGGAGACGGTGTATCACGAAGCGGAAGCCAACTTCTCGGTCATCCTGCTGCTGATTTTCATGGTGGCGGGTATTTTCTTCCTGAAGGACATGCTGATGGCCATGTTCGCGAAGATTTTCATCCGTATCCGGTCAAAAATACTGTTGTCCGTGATGTTTTCCTTCAGCGCCGCCGTGCTCTCCGCGTTCCTGGACGCGCTCACCGTCACCGTGGTCATCATCACCGTTATTTCCGGGTTTTACGGCATTTACCACAAGGTCACCTCGGGCAAGGGCTTTGACGACGATCATGACCACGCCGATGACTCCGGCATTGGGCAAGAAACGAGAGAAGACCTGGATAATTTCCGGGCCTACCTGCGCAATATCCTCATGCACGGGGCCGTTGGAACAGCCCTGGGCGGCGTGATGACCCTCGTTGGCGAGCCGCAAAACCTGCTGATTGGCCAGATTGCCGGATGGGAATTCATGGAATTTTTCTATCGGATGGCTCCGGTCAGCCTGCCGGTATTTGCGGCTGGATTACTGACCTGTGTCGTGGTGGAGAAACTGGGCATCCTGGGTTACGGCGCGCAAATGCCCGAGGCCGCGCGGCGCATTCTCGAGGAGTATGACCGGATCGAGCAGGAGAGGCGGACGCCGAAACAAAAAGCGAAAATTGTCGCGCAGGCCCTGGTGGCCGTCTTCCTGGTGATTGCGCTCGCCTTTCACTGGGCGGAAGTGGGCCTGATTGGCCTCGCAGTGATCGTGCTCGCCACCAGCTTGTCGGGCATCACCGAAGAGCACCGGCTGGGACATGCATTCGCCGAGGCGCTGCCATTCACCGCCCTGCTGGTCGTGTTTTTCGCGATTGTCGGCGTCATTCATGACCAACACCTCTTCAGCCCCGTGCTGCACTGGGCCTTGTCGTTCAGCGAAGACGCGCAAATCCCGATCTTTTTCCTGGTGAACGGGGTGCTCTCAGCCATATCGGATAACGTCTTCGTAGCGACGGTATACATCAACGAGGTCTGGGGCGCTTTCCAGGCTGGGGAAATCAGCCGGGAACATTTTGATCTGCTGACCATCGCGATCAACACCGGAACCAATATTCCCTCGGTAGCGACACCCAATGGTCAGGCGGCATTTCTGTTCCTGCTGACCTCGGCGCTGGCGCCGCTGGTGCGACTCGGTTACGGCCGCATGGTGATGCTCGCCCTGCCCTACACCATCGTCATGACCACCACCGGCCTGCTGGCCTGTATCTTCTTCCTGCGGTAGTGCGCTCAGCCATCGCTGATTGCCGCTGAACGGACATGATGGGCGCCCGGCACTGGCCGGGCGTCTTCATGGCGCTGGAGTGATTTTTATTTCACTCACCACTCGCCCTGGTTGGGCATGCTGGCCCAGGGCTCGCGCTGTGGCAGCGCCTCGCCTTGTTGCAGTAACTCGATGGAGATGCCGTCGGGGGACCGCACGAACGCCATGCGGCCGTCGCGTGGTGGGCGCCGGATGACCACGCCGTTGTCACGCAAGCGTTCACAAACCGCGTAAATATCCTCGACCTCATAAGCCAGGTGGCCAAAATTTCTTCCACCGACAAGCGCTTCCGGATCCCAGTTATGCGTCAATTCCACCTGCGCGTCTTCATTACCGGGCGCGGCCAGAAACACCAGTGTGAACCGGCCACCGGTACTGTCCCTGCGGCGGATTTCACGCAAGCCCAAATGGTTGCAATAAAATTCCAGTGACGCGTCGAGGTCAGTGACGCGGACCATCGTATGCAGGTATTTCATTTATGCGCTCCAGGCCATATGCTCACCCCAGTTTACCTTCACGGATCCAGAACATGGGCAAATCGACCGATGGAAAGCGGATGGCGCTGTTCAGAGAGGCGGCCGTCTTCCAACTCAAACTCGCGGCGGACGGCTTCCGCGATCTGATCCTCGTTCCCGTCTCCCTGATTGCCGCTTTGGTCGGTCTTATGAGAGGCGGCGGCTATCCCGAAAAGGAGTTTCGGGATGTGATCGAACTGGGGCGGCGAACTGAGCGCTGGATCAACCTCTTCGGAACTCACGAACCGGAAACAGGCAAGGAGCCCACGCTGGATCAACTGCTGGAGCGAGCCGAGACCGTGGTGCGGGATCAGGCCAATAAAGGCGGCATCACTGAAAACGCGACTCATGCGATCGAGCGCGCGCTGGACGCTGTTCAACGCGCCGCAGCAAAAGCGCCCACACCGGCTGAACCCGGGGAAAACGCCAGGAAGGTAGAGAGAGCAGAACCGGACAGGGAATCAGTATGAGCCGGCGATATAACCGCTGAGCTGCTGCACTTCGAACTGCTTTTCTTCGAGCAGGTTTTTGACCAGGTCGCCAATGGAGACGATGCCCAGCAACTCTCCTTCATCCACGACAGGCAGATGGCGACAACGGCACCGGGTCATGGTTTCCATGCAATGTTCCGTGGAATCGGTGGGCGCGGCCGTGATGACCGGTGACGACATCACCTCTCGCACGGGCGTGTCGCCCGACGAGCGCGCGTTTAAAGCGATTTTTTGCAGGTAGTCCCGCTCGGTAAAAATGCCCGCCACGCTGTCGCCTTTCTTGACCAGCACCGCACCCACATTGACCTCCGCCATCAGGCTGATGGCGTCAAGCACGGTTGCTGTCTCCTCGACGGACAGCACCATCGACCCCTTGTTTTCAATGATAGAGGAAATTGCAGTCATCCCTATCGCTCCCCGTTTTCCAGGCTCCCCCTAAGTCTAGACGGCGGCCAGCTTATTACAAGCTACCTCACTCACGGGTCCCTTCGGCTCTCGACCACCGTGTACTCTGCCTCCAGCGCGTCGCCGTCAGCGGAACGCACCCCGGCTTGTGCTGTAAACGCGCTCACGCCCTCTTTTTTCAGCTTACGGCGGATCCATGCCAGACGAAGCCAGACCACGATGCCCGCCAGCAGACCCAGGCTCAGCGCCACCACCAAGGCCACCATGCCCAGCATGAAAGAGCCGATCAGAACCAACAATCCCGCCAGGGCCATGAGCATCCTGGTGAACGGATTGGAGGGGGGCGGGCTGATATACAATGGCATACAACAAAATTCCGGCAGGTATGTGTCTGTACAACATGCGGCCAGCACCGGGGAGTGTCAATGTCTCGCAAATTATGTCGGCTTGTCGATGTACCCCCTGACTCGGGCCTGGGCCTGCGTGTCGAAGGCCCCGGGGGCAGCCGCCACATCGTTCTTTTCAAGACTCCCGCCGGCGTCCGGGCCTACCAGGACATGTGCCCGCACCAGGGTCGCGGCCTTGCTTTCGCACCCGGTGAATACCTCCTCGATGATCGGGGCAACCTGATCTGCCCCCATCATGGGGCCAGCTTTGACCTCACCTCAGGGGCCTGTTTTTCGGGACCCTGCGAGGGCGACCGCCTGAGCGCCGTTGAAACCCGGATCGAAGAGGGGTGGTTATACCTCGAAGCGTCTGATTAGCGGTTCCGCGCTCAGAAAGCCGGGTTGACCAGGTTCCTCGCCGCGCCTGCTGCCTTTAATGACGGTGGGCCTCAGAGATGGGCCGGGTTCAAGATGGATGCTGCCCGGGCGAGCGCTCGAACAGCAGGTCGCGGGTTTCATGTCCCAGCCGCGTGCCGCGCCGTTCGAATCGGGTCATCGGACGCCACGCGGGCCTGGCGCAAAAGTCTCCGGTCGGTGAAAGATTGGTAAAGCCGGAATGCTCCGACAACACGGCCAACATGTGCTCGGCATAGGGCACCCAGTCCGTGGCCAGATGCAAAACACCGCCGCCCGCCATCTTGCGCGCGAGCAGTTCAACAAAATCCGGTTGCACCAGTCGCCGCTTGTGGTGCCGTTTCTTCGGCCAGGGATCAGGAAACCAGATCCTGACGCCATTGAGGCTGGCATCCGGTACGCGCGCCTGTAACCACTCTACGGCATCGACCGCCACGACCCTGACATTGTCAATTGAATCCGCGTCGAGCAAGCGCAGCAAATGACCAACACCTGGCTGATGCACCTCCACGCCGATAAAATTTTTGTCCGGCTCAGCCTGGGCCAGGGCCGCCAGCGCCTCGCCATTGCCGAATCCGATTTCCAGGATCAACGAGGCTGCGCTCCCGAAAACGGCATTCGGGTCCAGGCGCACCGAGGGATCGATGCCGTAACGCGGCCACCCCTCCGACAGCGCCTGCTTCTGGGCGGTCGTCAGCCTGCCCTGCCGCAGCACATAGCTGCGAATAGGCCGCAGACCTTTCGCCCCTGGTCGGCTGTCGGATGCCATGCCTCGCGCCTCAACCCATCTGTCTGGGGCGGGATTGTAACCAGTTTTCGAGGATGATCTTTGCGGCAAACGCGTCTTTTAAAACCGCGTCCCTGCGCCGACGGGCGCCAGCCGCTCGCATGGCGACGAAAGCTTCTTCCGCCGCCCTCGAGGTAAGCCGCTCATCCTGGAGATACACGTGCAGGCCCGTTTTATCGCTCAACGTATCCGCGAATCGACGGGCATTCCGTGACATGTCGGTATCAAGGCCCTCCGAATCCAGCGGCAACCCCACCACCATGGCCACGGGCCGCCATTCTGAAACCAGCTGCTGGATTCGCCGCCAGGCCCCGTCACCCGTGTTGCTCAACGTTTCCAGCGGATTGGCGGTGCCCGTCTGGGTCTGTCCGACGGCGACCCCGATGCGAGCAAGGCCAAAATCAAATGCCAGCAAGGTGCCTCTGGGGGCTTGCGCCTCAGGCATGTCCGCCAACGCCATGCAGGTGTTCGACACCCACACCGAGGCGCGAGACGGCTTTTTCCCAGCGATCCCTCAGGGGCAAATCGAAGACGATGCCGCTGTCGACCGGAACGGACAGCCAGGCGTTTTCCCGGATTTCGGACTCCAGCTGGCCGTCGCCCCAGCCGGCATACCCAAGGGCAACCACGAACCGGCTGGGACCTGCTCCGCGGGCAATCGCCGCCAGGATATCCCGTGATGTCGTGACCATAATTTCATCACTGATGGCCAGGCTGGATTCGAACCCCTCCAGCGGCGTGTGGACCACAAACCCGCGGTCGTGACTGACGGGGCCGCCCTCCAGCACGGGAGTGTCCTTCACCGCCGTATCTTCACAGCTGATATCCAGCTGCTCGAGGATTTCGCCCAGCGTGAACTGGGACCTGCGGTTGAGCGTGATGCCGATGGCGCCTTCTTCGCTGTGCTGACAAACGAGCGTGACCGTGCGGGCAAAATTCGGGTCCATCATGGCCGGCATGGCAATCAGCAACTGTCGATCCAGGTAACCGTCAAGAGTCTTGGGGTTGTCTGCGTTCATACCCAGAATCTGGATGCTGACACAACGCAAGTCAAGTTGGTGGGTCAAACCACCGGGCACATTCACTCGAATCGGTGGCCGGTGGAGAATTTCCAGGTGCGTGTAATGTGAAGCACGTCGACCTTGGCGCGAATATCAGGAGGGAGCGGAGCAAAAGGTGAGGCCAGGCGGACGATACCCAGGGCGGCCTCGTCCAGCTCCGGCATCCCGGAACTGCGGCGGATAGCAATGCTCTCGACGCTGCCGTCAGGGTTGATGCCAACCGTCATGAGAAGATCCCCGACCAGTCGCCGGCGTCTTATCTCTGTCGGGTAATTCAGGTTGCCCACGCGCTCGACCTTGCTGACCCACGCCTGCATGTAGCTGGCGAACTCGTACTCCCGGGTGTTGGCGGAGATAAAACGTCGTCTTTTCAGACGCGACTCGAACGCCCGCTCCCGCTCCAGCCGGGCCTGGAGCTCAGCGATTTCCATCCGCTGCCGCATCAACTCGGCTACGCTGGGCAGTTCAACCGGCGGCTGTTCGATATCGGTTTCATCGGGGACCACTTGCTGCGCGCCATCGGTGACCAACTGCTCCCGGGTGTCTGGCGTTTGCTCCGCCGCGAGCGGCTCCGCCGTTGCAGGCATCAACCCGGCGCCCTCGCTGGGCACCACGCTGGAAATCTCCTGGGTGGGACGCTCGGGGTCCACCGCGTCTCCGCCTCCTTTCTGATTCGCCTGTGCCAGAAAGTCGATGTCCTCGGGCGCTTCTTCCGAGCTGAAATTGACCAGGACGACATCCAGCGAGTCTTCCGCCTCGTCCAGCGCTCCGATCTCCAGGATGAAACCCAAACCGAGCACCAGGGCCGCGTGAATCCCCATAGCGAGGACCAGGCTGACGGCCAGGCGATCATTGATACCGGAGTGCCGCACTACCGCTGACCCAGCCTCCCTTCAGCCACATCGAACAGTTGCCCGGCGATATTGAGCCCGTACTCGGCGTCGAGTTCCCGGATACAGGTTGGGCTGGTCACGTTGACCTCGGAGAGCCAGTCGCCAATGACATCTAGGCCCGCGAAAAGGATGCCGCGCCGGTTGAGTTCCGGAGCCACCTGGCTGACGATCCACCGGTCGCGCTCACTCAGCGGCACACCCTTACCTGTGCCGCCCTTGGCCAGATTGCCCCGAAAATCGCCTGGCCCCGGGTAGCGCGCCAGGGCATAAGGCACAGGTTCCCCGCCGACCAACAAGATGCGTTTGTCGCCCTCGCTGATCTCGGGGATATAGCGCTGCACCATCACCAGTTGCTCATCTTGCGGGGTCATGGCCTCCAGGATGACATTCAAGTTGGGATCATCCGGCCTGAGCTGGTAAATCGACTCGCCCCCCATGCCATCGAGCGGTTTGACAACACTCAGACCGTGCTCTTCGACAAAACGCCTGATGCGGCTGGCCGCTCGGGTGATGACCACCGGCACGCAACATTGCGGGAACAGGCTGATGAAGAACTTTTCATTGGCATCGCGCAGGCTCTGAGGCCGATTGATGACCAGGGCGCCCTCTCGCTCAGCCAGGTCCAGGATGTAGGTCAAATAGACATAGTCCATGTCAAAAGGAGGATCGCGACGCATCAGTATGATGTCCAGGTCGCCCAGGGGACGCCGCTCTGGCTGCCCCAGCCGATACCAGTCAGCCGCGTCGTCTTCGACCTCGATGGCGCGCATACTGGCCACGGGCACGCCATCTTCCACCATCAGATCGCCCGGCTCCATGTACAGCAGTTCATGCTGCCGTCGCTGCGATTCCAGCATCATGGCAAAAGTCGAATCCTTTTTGATATCAATGCCGGAGACCGGGTCCATGACCACGCCTGTTTTCAGCGGCTGGCCGGAATCATGCTTGCCCATGGTCTGCTCCATCAAAAATCTCATTATCCTGTCCCCTGCGTTCGGGTTCCAGAGTTGTCAGCATCCACGCGTGAGGGTCAGGCGCGCCCAGATGAATATTTAAGTAAGGATGCCGCAGGTTCTGGCATCCCTTTCAACCTCACGGTAGACTGGCTTCCAACAAACGGCTCATCCCATTTTTGAGCCTGATTGTGCCGGGGGAAGGGATTTCTACACCAGCATACAGGGAAGAAAAATGAACGAAACCAAGAGCGAAACAACCGCCCATCCACACACGGACGACGATCGGTGCATACTGCTGGTTGACGACAGCGCCACGATAAGAAGGTCTGCTGAATCGATGCTGACCAATGAAGGCTTCAACGTGGTCACGGCGGAGAACGGCTTTGAAGCGCTGTCCAAAATTGCCCGTCACAAACCAGACCTGGTGTTTGTCGACATCATGATGCCCCGGCTTGACGGCTATCAGACCACGGCCATCATCAAGAACAACGAAGACTATCGCTCAACCCCCGTGGTCATGCTGACCAGCAAGGACGGACTGTTCGACAAGGCGAGAGGGCGCGTGGTGGGGTCAGATCACTACCTGACCAAACCTTTCACCCGGGAAGAACTGTTGGCAGCCATCCAGCAGAACGTCAACTGAGTGAGGCAACGGGTCAATAAACCGCCGGCACGGTTGGATTCGGGGGCGTCAAGAAAGAGGGCAACATGAATTCGGCGTTTGCCAAACTGCTTGAATACCAGGAAAAGGCCGCTACATTTGAGCCCGGCAAAGGCGGCAGCTCCCAGGCCATGGGCGAGATCACCGGCGTTATTTTTACGCTGGGAGACCATCACCTCACCTGCAGTGTAGAGCAGGTCCACGAGTTTCTGCCTCTGCCAGCGTACACCCCTGTTCCAGGCACCAAGACCTGGATCCTCGGGCTGGCGAATGTCAGGGGCGACCTGGTGACTATTGTGGATCTGGGCTGGTTCTTGCTGGGAGCCCGTACAAAGGTGACGGTGCGATCCCGCCTGCTGCTCGCCAGCCTCAGGGGCCGCCCCGTAGGCCTGCTGGTGGACGAGGTTTTCGGGCAACGAAACTTTGTCGAGACCGACGCGCACCCGGCGGGCCTGGGATCTTCCTCCCCGCTGCACGGTTACGTCATGAGACAGCTCAGAGCGGGGTCTGAGAGCTGGCAGGAGCTCGATCTCGACATCCTCTTTACCACCGCGGATTTTCTCAATGGCGCGGCCATGTGAACCCTTCCAGGCAAAATCATGAATAAACCGGAAAGCACCACCCAACCCCGCAAGACGCTGAGCCTGTTCGCGCTGACTGGGCTGCTGATGGTCAGCCTCGCATTTGTCGGCGCTAATTTCTACCTGTTGGCCAGAACGTCGCAGCATGAGCAGGGGTGGCTGCGCCTTGCCAACGAGGTTCAGGTCTCATCCCAGCAGCTTTCCAAATCCGCCGGCGAAGCCGCCGTGGGCAACATGCTGGCTTTCACGGAACTGAAAGAAAGTCACGAACGCATCACCCGCTCCATGCAGACGCTTGGAAACGGCTCGCCGTCGAGCGGGCTTCCACCCATCGGCGGGCCCATGCGTGAATATTACGATCAGCTGAACATGACCTGGCGCCGGCTGGACCAAAACACCCAGCGCATCGTCGAGCGAGAACCCCTTGTGGCCGCGCTGACTGAGGCGGCCTCGGCGTTCTCGCAGTCTATACCCGCGTTCGCGCGAGAGGCAGAGACCGCGGTAGAAGCGCTGATTTCCAGCGGCGCTCCCGCGCGGCAGGTGGCTGCAGCCAGCGAACAGCCCACCCACGCGGAGCGGATGCTGCGCCAGGTCGCTGACATCCGCAGGGGCGGGGCGGGCGCCATCGAGGCAGCCAAGATGCTGGAGGGTGAAATGCAGGCCCTCAACGAATCCTTGCGCGCCCTGTTGAGAGGCAACAGTTCGATGGGCATCCAGCGCGTGACCGATTCGCGGGCCCAGCGCGCGCTCAATCGAATGTCCACCAGTTACGAACAATCCGGCGAGCAACTGCAAACCATCTTGGACTCATCCACGGCCTTGTTCGAGGTGCGAGGCGCGGCCGATGCAATTTTCCTGGAAAGCGGCATTGTCTACCGCAAGTCCGAGGATTTGGCCTCATCCATCACCCAATGGCCGGAAGCACGGCCATGGCCGTCCCTGCGCAACGGGCTCATCGGTATGGCGTTTTTGTTCATTGTCGTTGCACTGCTGGTGCGATCCGCCATTTTCTCGGAACGGCACAGGGCGGCGCAGGCGACGCAGCGGGATCGCCAGAACCGGGGCGCCATCGACCAACTGCTGACCGAACTTGGCTCCCTTGCCGAAGGAGACCTGACGGTTGAAGCCACGGTCAACCATAAGGTCACCAGCGACATCGCAGAATCCGTCAATTACGCTGTCCACCGTCTGAGAGAGATTGTCACCGGCATCAACCAGACAGCACACGCGGTTTCCAGCAACGCCGAGTCGACCCGTGCGGCGGCCGCAGAACTGGCAGAGGCGGCCGCGCAACAGGCCGCCCAGGTCGATGAGGCCACCGATGACGTCAACAACATGGCCGAAGCCTTCGATTCCATGGCCACCCGGTCCAGCGATTCCAGCGAGGTTGCCAAGCAGTCGGTTGACATCGCGCACAGCGGCGCGGAAAAAGTTCGGGAGACCATTGCCGGCATGGATCTCATCAGAAACCAGATCCAGGAAACCTCAAAACGCATCAAGCGCCTGGGCGAGTCCTCTCAGGAAATCGGCACCATCGTCGGCCTGATCAACGGGATCGCGGAGCAGACCAATGTCCTGGCGCTTAACGCTGCAATACAGGCCGCCTCCGCCGGCGGCGCCGGCAAAGGCTTCGCCATGGTCGCCGATGAAGTCCAGGAATTGGCGGAAAGCGCGACCCAGGCCACGCGCCGCATCGAGTCGCTGGTCCAGACCATCCAGGCGGATACGGCGGAAGCCGTGCACTCCATGGAAGACACCACTTCAGAGGTCGTGCGCGGCGCCAACCTCGCAGAAGACGCCGGCCAGGCGCTGCAGAAAATCGAAGCCTCATCAAACGATCTTTCCAAGCTGATCCAGGACATCGCCTCTGAAGCGAAATCCCAGACGGAGTCCACGACCAGGCTGGCCGAGTTGATGCAAGCGGTGCGCGAAGTATCGGTGCACAATTCGAGCACCAGTAAAGACACCGCGCAAACCCTGGAAGAACTGGCCGAACTCGTTTCTCAGCTGGGAGAATCGGTCAGTGATTTCAAGCTGCCAAATACGAAACGGCGCAAGACCGACACCGACTGACGCCATGGGACGCCGCATCTACGCCCAATCAGCCCGGGACCTCGATCATTGAGCCGGGCCACGCATAAACCGGTCACCGCCCTGGGTTGGGTCAGGGAAGACATGGACAGGATGCTGGTCCAGTTGCGGTCGCAGTTCGAACACCTGGCCAGCGTGCCCGGCATTCGCTCAGAGGCGATTTCCGATGCGGTCACCAGGTTGGAAGACCTGGCGCTCACCTTTCATGTGATTCGACTCGGCGGCGCGGCACTGCTCGCGGACGAAATGGTCAGCCTCGGCCAGGCCCTGGTAAAAACGGATCGTCAAGACCGAAAAACCAAGGGCTTTGAGGCATTGATGAACGCGATCGTCATCCTGCCCTCATACCTTGATCGTCTCCAGGCCGGCCACCACGATCTTCCGCTGTTACTGATGCCGGCAGTGAATGACATGCGCGCGGCCGTGAAAAAACCCGCTTTGCAGGAAGGAGCCCTTTTTGCGCCCAGCCTCGATGTCGAGTTGCCCGAACCGGTCTCGGATGAAGACAGCACGGCCAGTGAGGAGTCGCTGCGGGATGCCGCCCAGCGGGTCAAAATCCAGTATGAGCAAACCCTGCTGGACTGGCTCAATGAACAAGAAAACCTCGAGCTTCTCGCCCCCATACAGGCGATCTGCGAGACGCTGCTGCGCCAGCTGCAGAGAACGGACCTGGTCAGAACCTGGTGGATCGCGGGAGAAATGCTTCAGGGCGTGATGGACAAACGCATCGCCAACGACACGCATTTGCGTCGGTTGCTGGCTCGCCTTCACCTGAATTTGAAAAGCTTGGGAGAGGAAGGTGAGGCCGCAGTCAGTGCGGGGTCTGCCGACACACTCAGCCAGTCCATGCTGTATTCAATCGCACTGGCCAAACCAGGCCACCGAGAGCTGGATCGCGTGCGCAAGCTTTTCAGGCTCAAGGATCAGATGCCTGACCAGCAGCAGCTGCTGCAGGCGCAGGCCACCGTCAGCGGTCAGGACCGGGGCATGTATGAGGCGCTCGGCTCCGCCATCAGCGATGAACTGACGCTCATCAAGGACCTGCTCGACCTGGAGTTGCGTTCCGACCAGGCCAGCTCGGAACATGGCCAGCGGATTTGCGAGGCTTTGTTGCGCACGCAGGATACGCTAAAGATGCTGGGCATGAGCGACACCTCCGGTGAGCTTGCCACCCTGTTGTCCGATTTCGAACAGGCAGCCGAAGTCGGCACGGAAACACGAGAACCGGCGTTGATGGGGGTCGCGGAGCGCCTGCTGGGCGTTGAGTCGGCTGTCAGCGCGCACATTGCCAGACTGGGCCAGCCCGCGGCCGAGGCCAACCAGGAAACCCTGACCGGCATGCCGTACTACGAGTTCCGCGGCGTTCTGCAACAGCTTCTGAATCAGATACTGCATAACATTCACCAATGCCAGGAAACCTTGAAGAAGCGGCTGGAGGGAGACCATCAAGCCGATCCGGAAGATGTCCTGATGGAGGCAGCCGGCGCGCTGGAACTGATGGGAGACAAGGAGGCGACCGACCTGACCCAACAGCTCATCAGCCGCACTCGCTCCCTGCTGGGCCAGGTCTACTCCGAGGATGCTCTCCCCGCGCAGAAACTCGAACACTACACCGACGCGGTGGCCGCGCTCGAACTTTACCTGACCGCGCGCCGGGACCAGCAGGATGCCAGGCATTTTGTGGGCGTTCTCCAGGATCGCCTGGAACAGCTGGCGACAGAGAGCGAGGGCGAGCAGGGTGACGCGCCTGGAGCCGGAACATCACCGGCGGCGAGAGACCCGGCCTCTGAAATGCCTGCTGCCGATACACAGGCTATCGAACCGGGGCCGGACGAGCCGGCAGCGGCTGGCGATGATGGCATTTCGAATGACGCGGTGGTCCTCGATGATGAACTGCTCGAAGTTTTTATCGAGGAGTACGAGGATGTCTTCGATACGCTGCAGGAATTCCTGCCCCAGTGGGTAACGAGCCCGGCCAACGTCAACCTTCTGACGGAGGTAAGACGCTGTTTTCACACGCTCAAGGGCAGCGGCCGAATGGTCGGGGCTTTCGAATTGGGCGATTTCTGCTGGCATATCGAGGATATGCTCAACGCCCTCATCGAATCCCGCGTCGCTGCGATGTCCGATGCCGTTCTGACCGTTCGCCTGGCCCAGGCCACTCTACCCGCCCTGAAACAGCGCCTGATGAATCAGTCAACCGGCGTCACCCATGAAGTGATCGAATTACTGGGCCAGCATGCCAAACAGATCGCCGCCGGCGAGGCCCCGGACTGGGCCGGCCTGCATGCACGGCTGCCCGGATTCCTGGCGGGAATGCTTCCTGAGCAACTGGCCACTGCCCCTGCCCCCGTTGAGATCGCCGAGGCCTCAGAGGAGCAGGAGCTGAACACGACCATGCGCGAGGAACTGCAGCTGAACCTCGGCAAGGTCGAGTCTTTGCTGGATTCGGTGTCACTGGATCGAAACACCCTTGCCAGCGAAGACCAGACGCGCGCGGCCCACTCGATCGCGGGGGTGCTGGCCTTGGCGCCACAGGGCCGGGACCTCGAGATCGCCCAGGCGCTGGAGGCCGCGCTCGAAACCCAGCGTGAACGGCTGACGCCATTCAACAACGAGGCGCTTTGGTCCCTGGGCAGTTGCTTCGCTTTCCTGCAGGCACGGCTGGAGCAACTGGAAGGCGATACCGATGTTGAATTCCCCGAAGAAGAGGAGACCGTGCTGGCGCAGCTCGCCGCTTTGAAAGACTGGTTCGAACAGGCCGAGCCGATGGAGCGGCCGGTGACGGAAGAGACACCCGAACCGGAGCCGCCACAGGAGCAGGAGGCGGCGAGCGAGTCACCGGCGGTTGCAGATGAACAACCCGACGTCACCGCAAGCACGGAATCTGACGCGGCCGAAGCCTCTGAGCCCACCGATGACGATGACGAATTCCATGATGAGATCGTCAGCATCTTTCTCGATGAGGCCAGGGAGGTGTTGGGCCGATGCGATTCACTGCTGAACACGTGGCGCGATAACCTGCAAGCGGTGCCGCTGGTGCAGAGCCTGCAGCGGGAAATCCACACGCTCAAAGGCGGCGCCCGCATGGCCGGCCTGGAGACACTCGGCGCACTCAGCCACGCCATGGAAGACCTGCTGGAAAGAACCGCCGCACACAAAATTCCACCCACGGAATCATCCGTCCTCGCCCTGGAGCAGGGGTGCGATCGGCTGAACCTCTGGGTCGAGCAGATCGCCAGGGGGCAGGTTCCGGACGCGGGTAACGCGCTGGAGCTGTTCCAGCAGCAAGTCAAAGGCATCGAGGGCGAAGATGTCGTCATGCCCGACATGGAGGCCATACAGGCGCCGGCTGAACCCAAGGTCGTTACAGAACTTCCGGAGGTCGATGCCAAGGCGCTGAGCGGGGCTGAAGATACCACTCAGCAACAGATCAAGGTTGATGCGGAACTGCTCGACGAACTCATCAAGTCCGCGGGTGAAATCAATATTTTCCGGGCTCGCCTTGAGCGCCAGGTGGCCAATCTGAGAGGTAACCTCGGGGAGTTCACTGAGACCATATCCCGGCTGAGGGAACAATTCCGAAAGCTGGAAATGGAGACCGAGGCGCAGATCCGCTCGCGCTATCACGAGGTCGATTCGGACGACGAATCCTTTGATCCGCTCGAAATGGACCGTTTCTCCTCCATGCAGCAACTCTCGAGGGGATTGTCCGAATCCGTGACTGACCTGCTCAACCTGGATGAACTGCTCGAGGAGTCCGCGCGCCAGGCAGACACCTTGCTCAATCAGCAATCCCGCGTCAGCACGGAGCTGCAGGAAGGGCTCATGCACACCCGAATGGTGCCCTTTGGGTCCATTGCCCCCAGACTGCGACGCCTGATCAGAACTGCCACGTCCGAGACGGGCAAGAAGGCCAGGCTCAACCTGCGCATGGCTGGATCAAGCGACCAACTGGACCGAAACGTGCTGGAACACATCACGGCGCCGCTGGAGCATATGCTGCGCAACGCCATTGTGCACGGACTCGAGGACCCGAAGACCCGTAAAGCGGTTGGGAAACCGGTGACAGGGCAAATTGACATCACGGTTGAATCAGAGGCCACCGAGTTCGTCATCGAAGTTGAAGACGACGGCGCCGGCATCAACCGGGAGGCCATTCGCAAGGCGGCGTTCGAGCGCGGGCTGATCGAGGAAGACGCAGATCCGCCGCCCGCCCAACTGTTCGAGCTGATTCTCGCCAGCGGGTTTACCACTTCCGAGACCGTCACCGGGCTGGCCGGGCGTGGCGTGGGCATGGATGTGGTTCGGAGCGAGGTCAATCAGATCGGCGGTTCACTCGAAACTCGCTCCGAGGAAGGCCAGGGAACATGCTTTACCATCCGCATTCCGTTCACGCTGGCGGTGATGCAGGCCATCGGTGTAACGGCGGGGGAGCAACGTTATTTCATTCCCCTGGCCAGTGTCGCGGGCGTTGCTCGCGTTCCGCCGGACGAGTACCGTGCGCTGCTGGACCAAGACCAACCCGCCTACCGGTTTGCCGACGAGGACTATCCCATTCTGGAGCTTGAACCGCTGCTCGGAGAGCCGGCGCGCCCGCTGAGCAACGACAACATTTCGCTGCTGATGATCAGGGCGGGAGACCAATGTTCGGCTTTCAGGGTGCCGGAGCTTCTGGGCCATCGTGAGGTGGTGATCAAGCCCGTTGGACCGCAAATCACCAGCGTGCCCGGTATTCTTGGCGGAACGGTCACCGGCGACGGGCGCGTTGTTCTGGTACTCGACCCCGGACCCATCATCCGGCAGGCAACCATGTTGGGCATTCGCCCCGTGGTCACGGAACGACAGACGGAAACCAGATCACTGCGCAAGGTCGCCATGGTCGTGGACGATTCCATCACCATGCGAAAGGTCAACTCACGGGTTCTGGAAAGCCAGGGCATCGAGGCCATCACGGCCAAGGATGGCCAGGATGCCGTCGAGCAGCTTCAGAACAGAATTCCAGACATCATGCTGCTGGACATCGAAATGCCGCGAATGGATGGGTTTCAGCTGGCCGAGTTCATCCGCGGGGACGCTCGCTTGCGCGACATCCCGATCATCATGATCACGTCCCGTTCGGGTCAAAAACACCGCGATCGTGCCATGCAGGCGGGTGCCAATGCCTACCTGACCAAGCCATATCGCGAACCTGAGCTCATTCAAACCGTCAGCCGCCTGCTCTCGCGCAAGGAACCATCCGCAAGTGAATAAAGCAGCCTCCAATTTACGCACGGTCATGGCGCCCTACCGGGGCGGTCATCTGCTCTTACCTGGCAACGTCGTGGCGGAAGTGATCGATTACGCCAAGCCGGTGCCGCAAGAGCACGGGCCACCCTGGCTGATGGGGGAACTGGAATGGAACAGCTGGCAGGTTCCGATCATCAGCTTTGCCATGCTCTCGGAGTTGACCAGCCGTGATCCCGCGGGAGCCGGAAGCAGGATTCTGATCCTCAAAACGCTGGCCGAGAAGGTCAGCCTTTATTACATCGGTATTTTGATCAATGGTCTGCCAAAGCTGAAAAAGATCAATTCCGATGGCATCGAGAAATTGGATAAGAAAGAGGATTCCGCCGTGGTTTTCTGCCACGCCCGACTGGGTGAAGATGAGGTCGTGATCCCGTCACTGGATGAACTGACCAAGGCCGTGGCCGCGGCCGTGTACGATCAATAGCCTGTCACAAGGCCTCAAAAATCGCCCATGATCGCCTGGAGCGCCGCCAAGGCCGCTGGGCCGGCGGTTTCGGTTCGCAGCACGCGGGGGCCAAGGCGCACGCTCTCCACGCCTGCCTGCCGGACCATCTCCGCCTCCTGCTCACTGATTCCGCCCTCCGGACCCACCAGCAGTTCCAGCGCGGGCTGCGCCAGGACGAGTCCGGATATGGCGGCATCAGCCCCGGGGTCCAGCATGATTCTGCGCACAGGGCTCCGCTCGGATACCCATTCCGCCAGCGTAACGGGCTGACCCAACCTTGGAACCACGGCGCGACCGCATTGTTCGCAGGCCGAGCGCAGAACACCTTGCCAGTGTGTCATTCGCCGCTCCAGCCGACTGCCCTCCAGCCGCACTTCGACCCGACTTGTGAATATGGGCTGGATGGCCGTCACCCCGAGCTCTGTTGATTTCTGCAAGCTGATATCCATTCGCTCACCCCGGCTGATGGCCTGGACGAGCGTAACGCTCAGCGGGGATTCCCTGACCGCTGGCAACCGGGCATTCAGTGCGACCTCGGCAGCTGGCCGAGACGATGACACCAACTGACCGGCATAATCAGACCCATCCCCGTTGAACAGCACCAGCGGATCATCGCGACGCAATTTCAGCACGCGCGTCAGGTAGTGGCTGGAACGCTCCTCGAGCGTGACATTCCGGCCGGGCTCCAGCGGTTGATCGGTGAAAACCCGCGAAATGCGCATGGGTCGTTTACGAGACGCGGCCAGAGGTGGCGCGATCGATACCTGCCATGGCGACCGCTGCCATCTGCCCGATCTCATCCTGGTTAATCACATAAGGGGGCATGAAATAAACCACATTGCCGATCGGCCGCAAGAGAACGCCGTTTTCAAGCCCATGCCTGTAAACCACCTGGCCGCGACGCTCGCGCCAGTCATAGGGCATCAGCTTCTCCCGGTCCGCAACCATTTCCATGGCCAGAATCATTCCACGCTGACGGATCTCACCCACGTGGGGATGCTCATCCAGGTCTGCAACGGCCTCACGCATCCACCGGGCCGTTTGCTGATTTCGCTGCAACCAGGGCTCCTGTTCGAACACGTCCAGGGTCGCCAGCGCGGCGGCGCATGCCAGGGCATTGCCAGTGTAGCTGTGAGAATGCAGAAAGCCCTTCAGGCTGGTGTAATCGGCATAGAAGGCCTGGTAGACCTCCTCACGGGTCATGACCGCGGACATGGGCAGATAGCCACCGGTCAGCCCCTTGGACAGACACATGAAGTCGGGTGTGATGGCGGCCTGCTCACAGGCAAAGAGCGTGCCGGTGCGACCGAAGCCGACGGCGATTTCATCCGCGATCAGATGCACGCTGTGCTGGTCGCAGAGTTTCCGCAGCCCCGCGAGGTAACCGGGCGGATACATGCGCATGCCCCCCGCGCACTGGACCAGGGGCTCGACAATGACCGCGCAGATCTGGCCCTGATGACTTCGCATCACATGGTCCATCTCCTCCAGGCGGAGCCTGACCCGATCTTCCCTGGCCGCTTCAGGCACGCCGAAACCATCCGGGGCATCTACCATCAACGGCTCGAGCAGGAGCGGTTCATAGACTTTTTTGAACAGTCCTGCGTCGCCCACGCTCAGGGTGCCCAAGGTCTCACCGTGATAGCTGTTGCGCAGCGTTACAAATCTTTTGCGCTCGGACTCACCCTGGTTCATCCAATAGTGAAAACTCATCTTCAACGAGATTTCCACGGCAGAAGCGCCGCTGTCGGCATAAAAGACGCGGTCGAGCCCCGGCGGCGTAATCTCCACGAGGCGCTCGGCCAGTTCCACCGCGCCCGGATGCGTGACCCCTGCCAGTATGACATGCTCCAGTTGGCGGGCCTGCTCGGCGACGCGCTGACTGATCAGGGGATGAGCGTGGCCAAAGAGGTTGACCCACCAGGAGCTGATGGCATCGATGTAGCGCCCGCCGTCCATGTCCTCCAGCCACACCCCCTCACCCTTTCGCACGGGCAGAAGCGGCATGTTTTCATGATCTTTCATCTGCGTCGTCGGGTGCCAGAGCACAGCCAGATCGCGGTCCTGCAGGGTCTGATTGTCAGAGTTGAAGTTCACTTTCGCGTTCGCCCAGGATTCAACGGTGCAAGCGTGTATAAAGGGCCCGGATCGGCCCAGCGCTCTGGTATGATGGGTGCTCTTTCTCGACCACGCAAGCTCACAGCAAACAGATGCAATTCCTGGTTGGCCAGCAAGAATCAACGACCCGTCAACTCGTCAACCGCCGCCTGTTCAATGCGATGCTTTCCGGTCTCGTCGTCGTCATGCTGACAGGCGCCGTCAACGCCCGACTGGCAGACCGTTCGACGGCGGCCTCCGACCAGGAGGTCAGACGCGACCTTGCCATGATCATTTCAGCACTGCATCAATATCGGCTGGATAACCGGGTTTATCCATCCATGACCCAGGGGCTTGAAGCGCTGGTCATCCAGCCTGGGAACCTGCCCAAAGCCATCAACTGGCGCGAGGAAGGGTATCTAAAAAATCTGCCATCCGATCCTTGGGGCAACGACTACCAGTACCAGCAGCGGGTGCCACATGGCGCGTTTGAGGTCTATTCTCTGGGCGCAGACGGCAGGCAGGGCGGCACAGGCGAAGACGCCGATATCAGCCTGGTGGCCGGTTGACCCTGGATAGCACTCATGCGCTGGACCGGCACGCCATATTGCAGAACAGACCTGCACAGAGTACATTCTGCGCCCGGGTTCAGCTCCCGAAAACACGCCGTGACATCACATGCGTAAACTGTTGATCATATTGGGTATCCTGGCCCTCGTCGTGGGCGTCACTGCCTGGCGTCTGCCCGCCGGTCTGCTCCTTGAGCCCGTGCAGTCGAGGCTGCCGGAGGTGGACTGGTCCGACACCGAGGGAACCGCGTGGAACGGACGCATCGAGGGCTTCGCCTGGAAAGGGCTGCAGCTGGGGACCGTGGCCTGGGAGTTCGTCGGGCTCGAGGGGCTGGACAGCGGAATGACCCGCTGGAACGTGCACGGTCAAAGCCCACAATACGAATTGCGCGCGCAGGTGGTTCTGACACCCGATGGCGATGTGAGCGAGGTTTTTGACCTGCGCGGTTATGCGCCCGCTTCCTGGATCGATATCACCGACCGTCTGCCATTGATCTATCTCGAAGGCGTGATGCGGTTCGACATCGAACACCTCGTGCTTGAAAACGGGCTGCCACTCAACGGCGAGGGCATCGTGACCTGGACCGAAGCCGCCATCACCGGCGGCGCCAGCGAGCGGTTTGGTACCCTGAGACTGGCGCTCACACCCGGCGAGCGTGGCACGAATGAAGGATTCGATTTCAGGCTCAATTCGACCGAGCCGGCTGATTTGCGCGTGACAGCCACCGGCAGCATGCTGCGCAAAGACTACGAAGTTGACCTTCGCCTGGACATTGTCGACGAGCGAGACGACCTCATCGGATTCATGCAGCAGCTGGGTGGCGAGATCACGCGGGGCAGATACCGCTATCAATGGCAAGGCAACCTGTGAAGGATCCGGACTACGTCGCTTTCCTGGACATCGCGCGCGAGGCAGCGCGTACCGCCCGGAAAAAAATACTCGAGCATTACCAGGGCAGTTTCGAGGTCGAGACCAAGTCCGACCAGACACCCGTCACTGTTGCAGACCGTGAGGCAGAGACCTGCATTCGGGACATCCTGACCAAAGCGTGTCCTGACCACGCCGTATTCGGCGAGGAATTTGGCGGTAAAGCCGATGATGCCGAATATCTCTGGCTGGTGGACCCTATCGACGGCACCAAGAGTTTTGTCCAGGGCTACGGCATGTTTTCCACGCAAATTGCCCTGATGCATCGCGGCGAAATTGTCGTTGGCGTGTCTCACGCGCCCGCTTACGACGAGAGCGCCTGGGCGGTGCGTGGCCAGGGTGCGTGGGTCAACGGCCGTCGCGCCGCCGTCAGCCAGTGCCCGGAAGTGAAGGGCGCGAGCGTTTCCACGGGCAACATCAGTTCGCTGGCCGCCACGCCCCGTTGGGCCGCCCTGGGGTCGATACTTGCCGTGGCGGGCAGAACCCGGGGTTACGGCGACTACTATCACTATCACCGGCTCGCGGCGGGACAGCTGGATGCCGTGATCGAATCCGACGTCAACATCCTGGACATTGCCGCATTGAGTCTCATCGTAAGCGAGGCGGGTGGTGTTTTTACCGACCTGTCAGGACAGCCGCCCACGCTCGAGACACGCACTGTTCTGGCTGCCGGGCCTTCGCTGCATGCCGAATTACTGTCCATGCTCCGGGCCTGATCGGATGGCAAAATTACCCAAAATCCATGGACGGCGCGAACTCGATCCTGGCCAACTGTTCACCATCGAACAACTCGATCTTGAATTCTCAAACGGCGTCAGGCGTTCCTATGAACGACTGAGGAGCCGCGGGCTTGGAGCGGTCATCGTGGTGCCCATGAAGGATGACCACACGGTGCTCCTGGTCAAAGAGTATGCCGCCGGATTGCATCATTACGAAATTGGCCTCGTCAAAGGCCGCCTGGAGCATGGAGAGTCTGTCCTTGAAGCGGCGCAAAGAGAACTTCAGGAAGAGGCGGGGTTTGCCGCACGCAAACTGGAGGAGATCACCTGTTTGAGCCTGGCGCCCGGCTACATGACCCACGTGACGCACGTGGTACTGGCGCAAGACCTTTATCCCAGCAGGTTGCCGGGTGATGAGCCGGAACAGCTGGATGTCGTGCCATGGCGGCTGGATGAACTTCGACAACTGACGGAACGGGATGACTGCACCGAGGGACGCACCATTGCCGCCCTGTACATGGCCCGCGACCATTTAGCCCACCTGAAAGGAACATCATGAACCCAGAGCAACTGATGACCGAGCTGGCGTCCATTGCCCGCGAAGCCGGCCGGGCTATTCTTAACATCTATGACCGCGAATTCGACGTGTCCTTCAAGGACGATCACTCTCCGCTGACCGAAGCCGACCTTGCCAGCCACGTGGTCATTCGTGACGCGCTGCTCGCCCTGACGCCCGACATTCCACTGATGTCCGAGGAATCAGCATCCATTCCCTGGCAGGAACGATCCCGCTGGCGGGAATACTGGCTGATCGACCCCCTGGACGGCACCAAGGAATTTGTCAATCGCAATGGCGAGTTCACGGTCAATATTGCCCTGATCAGGAACCACTACCCAGAGCTGGGGGTGGTTCACGTACCGGTGCAGTCGGTGACCTACGCCGGCGCGGCAGGCACCTCGTGCACCCGTCAGGATAGCGACGGCAAGCCGCGCGCCGTGCAGGTCCGCGTTCCGCCTGCCCAACCACCGGTACTGGTCGGCAGCCGCTCGCACGCCAATCCCGACCTGGCCCGAAGACTATCGGGGATAGGGCCGCATGAACTGGTCAGCATGGGCAGCTCACTGAAGTTTTGCCTGGTCGCTGAAGGCAAGGCCGACCTTTATCCAAGGTTGGGACCCACCTCCGAATGGGATACCGCCGCCGCGCAGGCGGTGGTGGAGGCGGCCGGGGGCGGCGTGGTCACGCTGCAGGGCGAGCGACTGGCCTACAACACGCGCGAGAGCGTACTCAACCCTGAATTCCTGGTTTTTGGCGATGCCTCGCGGGACTGGTGCTCCAGGGTCGCCGCAACGTAGGGCATGCATCATCACCCTGATCGTCAACTTTTTCCCCATCATTCTTGACGTTCGGAATTCGGAGTTGTATAAAGTGCCCAACCTCACTCATGGGGGTCTTGCCGACAATAACGATAAAAACAGAGAAAAACAGCAATAACAGCTCAACTGGAAGCGGCCTCGGCCGCTTTTTTGTTGCCTGGAGATCGTCCCGGGCCCACCCAGTGACATTGAAAATCAGCCCCATCGCCGCCATAGTGAGCGTGTCGATAGGAGCATAGCAAGCCCATGGAACACCCAAACCCTCAAGGAGCCATCGTTTTCACCGATGCCGCGGCACGTAAGGCTTTTGAGCTGATCCTGGAAGAGCGCAACCCGGAACTCAAGCTCAGGGTGTACATCCAGGGCGGCGGCTGCTCAGGCTTCCAGTACGGCTTTTCCTTTGATGAGGTCGCCGAGGAAGGAGATCTCAGCTTCACCAATGAGGGCGTCACGCTCCTGGTCGACCCGCTGAGCTTCCAGTACCTCGCGGGCGCCGAGGTCGATTACACCGAGAGCCTTCAGGGCGCACAGTTTGTGATTCGCAACCCCAACGCGAGCACCACCTGCGGTTGCGGTTCTTCGTTTTCCGTGTAGCGCGCGGACGGCGCATCCACGGTCCAAGCCATTGATCTTGCACATCGATCAGGTTACACCCTCGCATAACAACCGCTTCACCTCGGTCAGGCTCGATCGCCTGGTCGAACGCAGAGACGACGAGCCCTGGGTAACCAACACGCTGGCCGGGGAATCTGCCTGCCTGCTGCCCATGTGGCGAAGCCGTAACCTGCTCGCCCACACTGAAAGCGGAAACCTCGCCGTCTATCTGAAGCCGGAGGAGTTACCCGAACGCGACCTGATTCAACCGCCTACCCTTCTCGGTGCCGACCATAAACGAACCTATTTCACGGTGGCCGTCACCGACCGGCAACGTGACGAAATTCTGCGTCAGCATCCACAGGCCGCATTCACCGACCTGCGCAGGGCATCCATTGATATGGACGCTAAGCATGCCGGCATACTGGCCTACGCCAAGGCATTGCATTACTGGCAGTATCGACATCGGTTCTGCGGCGTCTGCGGCAGCCCCAATCGCTTGCACTCTGCCGGTCATCGCTTTGTCTGCGGCAATGATGAATGCGCGCGCCAGTCGTTTCCCAGGATCGATCCGGCCATCATCGTGCTGATTACCCATCAGGATGCCTGCATGCTGGGACGCAACCCCAACTGGCCAGCCCGGCGATTCTCCACGCTGGCCGGTTTTGTCGAACCGGGAGAAAGCCTCGAGGACGCGGTCGTTCGGGAGGTCCATGAGGAGTCCGGACTGAGCCTGTCACAAATCCAATATGTTTCATCGCAGCCCTGGCCTTTCCCGGCATCATCCATGTGTGGCTTCTACGCGGAATCGACCGATCGCGATTTTCAACTGACAGAGGAACTGGCCGAAGCGCGGTGGTTCACCACGCGCGAATTGCAGGAAGCGATGCGCGAACGGGAGGTTTTGTTGTCTCCACCGGTATCCATCGCTTTCAGGCTGCTCGCCGACTGGTTCAGAACCCAGGGGGGCGGTGATCTGGAAACACTGTGCCGCTCCTATCGCCATCACCGCCCGGCTTGAATGGGGGCGTGTTAGAATCCCGGACAGGTCTTAAAAGAAAGCGTTGCCCGGAGCTTGCTCGATGACCATCACTTCGATTCTGATCGCCTTCGCCCTTTGCTATTTCATCAGGGATCTCGGTCGCCTGCACCGGTTTGAATGGATCAAGCCGGTCACCGATTGGGGCAACAGCAAATGCTCATCACTGCCTGGCTGGGCCGGCTTGACCGGATTTTTGTTTTACTTCGGCCTGCCCCTGCTGATACTGGGGCTGCTCAATGCCACCCTGGCCTCCTTTTTCGGTGTACTGGGCAGCTTTGTGCTGTCTCTCGTGGTGCTTGTCTACACCTTCGGCCCGCATGACCTCGATACCGATATCGACGCCATCATTCACGCCGATAACGATGAGAATCAGCGGCAGGCGCTGGCTGACCTTTTGCAGGACAACCCGGCTGATGAATCGGACGCGGGTGAGGCCGCGGCGATTGAATTTGTGTTTCGGGAGGCGCTGCAGCGCTGGTTCGGAACGATCTTCTGGTTTGCCGTGCTCGGAATTTACGGAGCCGCGCTGTACCGGATCGCGGACCGCCTGAACGAAGGGGACTTGGAGATAGGTGATGATCTCGCCGGGCTGAGCCGTCGATTGCGGCAGGTGCTCGACTGGCCCGTGGCGCAGCTGATGACCCTCTCTCTGGCGATTTCCACGGACTTCGATTCCGTTTACCAGGCCTGGAAACGCTATCACGACGAGCAGGGTCACGGGCTTTTTGAGGGCAACAACGGGTTTTTGCTCGCCGCGGCCCGGGAAGTGGTGACCAGCGGGCGCGCCGCCCGCGACGGCTACGCCGACCAGCTGGACGGTTCATTGGGGTGCCTCAAGCAGGCCATGGACCTGGTCTGGAGAAACCTTGGCGTCTGGCTGACCGTGCTCGCCCTGCTGCTGCTCATCAATGTCATTGCCTGAGTTGCCCGCCCGGGGGCGACGCCTTTGCTGCGCCGTGATAACCGGGTGGCTCCTTATATTACTGGCGATACCCGCTTGCGCCTCCATCGAGTTGCGGCAGGCCGATGATTCGTCACTGGTGATCGAACAGCCCGCTGAACGGATCATCACGCTGTCACCGCACCTGGCGGAACTGGCTTTCGCCGCCGGCGCCGGTGACCGGCTCATCGCTACCGTGGAGTACAGTGACTATCCGGAGTCGGCCGCCCGCCTGCCACGGATCGGAGACGCATTTCGGTTTGACCTGGAACGAATACTGGCTTTGCGGCCCGATCTCGTCATTGCCTGGGGCTCTGGCAACCCGGCCGCCGCCCTGGCGCGGCTCGAGGACCTTGGCCTCAGGGTATGGCGCATCGAGATTCTCAGTCCGGATGATATCCCGCAGGCGATTTCCGACATGGCCCGCAGCGCGGGGCTGGGGGAACCGGAAGCCGCATTGCAGGCCAAAGAGCGTCTTGTCAGGCTCCGGGAAAGTTTTTCAGAGCGCTCCGCCTGGAGCTACTTTTACCAGGTTTCGCAGCAACCCCTGTTCACGCTGAACGGCAGCCACCTGGTCAGCCAGGGGCTGGCGCTGTGCGGCGGCCGAAACGTTTTCGCGCAGGAGCCGGTGATTGCGCCACAGGTCTCTTTGGAATCCGTGCTGCAAGCCGACCCGGATGTGCTGATCGCCCCGACCGGGGCCGGCTTTGATAACCCGCTGGAACATTGGCGCGCCTGGCCGGTTTTGACGGCTGTCAGGCTGCAAAATATGCTGCTGCTGCCCGCGGATGAAATCAGCCGGGCCACGCCTCGCGCGCTCGACGCGCTCCTTCTTGCCTGTGAGCAGGTCGATGAGATGACTATAAATGAAACCAAGGATTCCCCATCATGAATTCCACACTGATCGAATCACCCATTGGCGTCATGGCCGCACTGATTGCGGTCGTTGTGTTCTGGTTTTGGCTGGAACGTAAAACGCAATGGAAAATTTTCGAGTACCTCCCGCCCCTGATTTTTATCTATGCATCACCGGTGTTGCTCTCGAATACGGGCATCATTCCGTTTAAATCCGACGCCTACGATTTTCTCAGGCATTACGGGTTACCGATTTTTATCGTCCTCATGCTGATCAAGGTGGACATCGTCAGCGCCGTTCGCATCATGGGCAAAGGGGTTTTTGTGATGCTGATAGGCAGCGTGGGTGTGGTGCTGGGCGGCACGCTGGCCTACGCGCTGGGACAGCAGCTGAGCCTGGGCGGCTTGTTCCCACTGCCGGAAGACAGCTGGAAGGCATTTGGCACCCTGGCTGGCAGCTGGATCGGCGGGACCGGAAACATGACCGCTGCCCACGCGGGGCTCGAGGGCGACGCGATCCACCTGACCATGGCAGCCGCGGCGGACCAGATGGTCTACCTGGTCTGGCTGCCCATTCTTCTCGGCAGCAAGGCTTTCGCGGACAAATTCAATCAATGGGCCCGGGTGCCGGCAGGGCGTATTGAGCAAATGGAAAAAGCCGCGGCAATGCTGCGGCAAGGGGAGGAGGCGCCCAACTTGCTCTCCCTGCTATACCTGGCCCTGGTCGCTCTTGGGCTGACCTGGATCGCCCTTGAATTGTCCGACGTGCTGCCTCCGATCGTGGTGGGCGGGGCCACGGTCATCACCGCGAGCACCTGGCTGATTCTGCTGGTTACCACCTTTGCTCTGGTGGCTTCGGTGACGCCGGCCCGCACATTGCCGGCAGCGCAGCCCATCGCCATGGCGATCATCTACGTCTACGTGGCTCGCGTGGGCGCGACCATGGACCTGACCAACGTTGACTGGGCCAACATGGGCGCGTTTGTCATCATGGCTTACATCTGGATCGCCGTGCACGGCCTGTTCATCCTGGCAGGCGCCTGGCTATTCCGGGTCGATGTGCATACGCTGGCCATTGCCTCGGCGGCCAATATTGGCGGCGCCGTCTCCGCGCCGATCGTGGCTGCCCATCACCGCGAGTCATTGGTCCCCGCGTCCATCCTGATGGCATTGATTGGTTACGCGCTCGGTAACTACCTGGCGATACTCACCGGCAGGCTGGGACAATTGATAGGCAGCTGAGGAGGCGCAGGCTCACAACCCGGGCGCTCATCGCGCTCAGGAAAGCAGCGTGCTCAGCCCGCCGCCGTTCAGGTTCCACAGGGCCACGTTAAGCGCCAGGGCAAACATCAACCAGGCGATGTAAGGCACCATCAGTAATGCGGCGCTGCGTCGGATGGTCTTGAACAGCAGCGTGGCTGCAACGACAAGCACCAGCAGAAAGGCCAGCTCGAACATGGCTATGCCGGGCCGGTGCAAACCAAAAAACAGCCACGACCAGACGCCGTTGAACAGCAGCTGCACCAGCCAAAGGGTCACCGCCGGTATCCGGCGCGGATGATCGCTGTTCCAGACCTGCCAGGCGGCCACCGCCATCATGACGTAAAGCAGCGACCAGACCGGCGCGAACAGCCAGCTGGGCGGGTTCCAGACAGGCTTGGTCAGGCCCGCGTACCACTGGCCGGGCGCAAACCGACTGCCCCACCAGGAGACCAGTATCACAAGGGCGAGGAAAACCAAAAGTGAGCCCCAGCGTTTCATCATGACCTCCTATCGATAGCGGCATCGGCGATTGCGGCCATTATTGAGGCCGATCATCCCGCGATCAACCATTTGGGTGGATAATGGCGCATTGGATGGATTAAATGCTATTTGCTCTCTCTATCGCAACAATAATTTAATTCAATTTTACCTATTACCTGGGTTCATCTATGCTTCGTTCAGGTAATCAGGCTCATCACCCCACGGAGGATAAAATCATGTCACTGAAAGGCACCAAGACAGAACAGAATCTCAAGGACGCTTTCGCCGGCGAGTCGCAAGCCAATCGCCGCTATCTCTACTTTGCGCAAAAAGCGGACGTCGAGGGTTACAACGACGTGGCAGCCGTCTTCCGCTCCACGGCCGAAGGCGAGACCGGCCATGCCCACGGGCACCTCGAATACCTGGAAGAAGCCGGCGACCCCGCCACCGGGCTGCCCATGGGCTCAACGGGTGATAACCTGAAAGCGGCCATCGCGGGCGAGACGCACGAATACACCGACATGTATCCGGGCATGGCCAGCGCGGCGCGAGACGAAGGCTTTGACGAGATTGCAGACTGGTTTGAGACTTTGGCCAAGGCTGAGCGTTCCCATGCCAATCGCTTCCAGAAAGCACTGGACGAAATGGACTGAGGAACACACCCTTCCTGAACGTACTGAAGGGGGCGCTGCGGCGCCCCTTTTCAGCCCCATAAGAGGAAAGAGAGAAGCGCACATGTCCGGACCGATCCGTTCAACCCGCGAGGGCAGTTTGGAGGCACCCACCAGGCACGCCCTGGGTTGGGAAGACCCTGCGTTCTACGATGAGGCACCACTGATCGAAGAGCTGGAACGGGTGTACGACCTGTGCCACGGGTGCCGGCGCTGTGTCTCCCTGTGCGATGCGTTTCCGACGCTGTTCGACCTGATCGATGAATCAGAGACGTTCGAAGTCGACGGAGTCGATAAAAAGGATTATTGGAAAGTCGTTGATGAATGCTATCTCTGCGACCTGTGCTATCAGACCAAGTGCCCCTACATCCCCCCACACGAATGGAACATCGACTTTCCGCATCTCATGCTGCGGGCCAAGGCGATCCAGTTCAAAAAAGGCCAGCGTAAGCTCAGCCACAAACTGATCAGCAACACCAAGATTACCGGCACTCTGGGCAGTATCCCGGTCGTCAGCCAGGCCATCAACGCCGCCAACAGCAGCCCCACCCTGCGAAAGGTGCTGGAAGGCACCCTGGGCATTCATCGCGACGCGCACCTGCCGGAGTACCACACCGACACCATCCGGCGGCGCAACAAGTCCCGAGCGCCAGCCGACACTGAGGCCAGGGAAGCCGGCCCGACCCGCGGTAAGGTCGCCCTGTTTGCCACCTGCTACTGCAACGTGATCGCCCCCGATATCGGTGACGATCTGATCAAGGTGTTCGAGCACAACGGCATACCGGTTCGCCTGACAGAGAAAGAAGAATGTTGCGGCATGCCCAAGCTGGAACAGGGCGATCTGCAAACGGTGGACAAATACAAACGCAAGAACGTGCCCGAGCTGGTGCGCCTCATTGACGAAGGCTGGGACATCGTCGCCGCGATACCGTCCTGCGTGCTGATGTTCAAGCAGGAATTGCCGCTGATGTACCCGGACGATGCCGACCTGCAGAAAATCAAGCAGCACATCTTCGACCCGTTCGAGTACCTGATGCATCGGGAAAAAGCCGGTCTGTTGCAAAAGACATTCAAAAATAGCATCGGCAAAGTCGCCTGGCACGTGCCTTGCCACCAGCGGGTTCAAAACATCGGGCCCAAAACGAAAGACGTGCTCTCGCTGGTGCCGGACGCCGACATACAGGTGGTTGAGCGCTGCTCTGGCCACGACGGCACGTATGGCGTGCGTAAGGAGAGCTACGCCAAATCCCAAAAAATAGCGCGGCCCGTGGTGAACCGCGTCAAGAAAATGGAAGCCGACTACCTGGTGTCGGACTGCCCGATGGCCGCGACCCAGATCGCGGACGGGCTGGAATTGAAAAATGGCGAGACCAATCCAATCTCGCTGCTTAGAAAAGCGTACGGGATATAGGAGGGGCAACCTACCCTTTCAACCAATGGAACAGGACTAATCATCATGATGAACCCACTCACCAGAAGCGACCTGATGACGCTCGAAACCTATGCCGTAGAGCGCGCTGGTTTTCGCGCGAACGTGATCGAACACAAAAAGGACCGGCGCG
>Ga0255776_10000926_pt1 | contig 33751 bp, 32 predicted proteins | sample 071ome_19_FD_179974 | JGI IMG/M metagenome (GOLD analysis project Ga0255776, IMG submission 179974) | Coastal salt marsh microbial communities from the Groves Creek Marsh, Skidaway Island, Georgia - 071413AT metaG (version 2) | ecosystem: Environmental > Aquatic > Marine > Intertidal zone >... | reverse complement strand
TCGCGCACCATGTCGGCGCCCTGTTCCGACTCGCGCCGGTCGTAGGCCTCCATGGCGTCGTCCTCGAGTCGGTCGAGCAGTTCCTCGCGCGTCAGGGAGTCATGCCGCATGTCGTCCACGCCGAAGGACATCGGGTACAGCTGCGCCACCTCGGCGAACATGCCCTCCAGATCCCAGTCGGCCACCGAGGCGTCCTCGTCCTCGTAGCGGTCCACCGTCTCCACCAGCACCTCGGCGATCCAGTCGCGGGCGCGGTCGGACAGGTCGGCGCCCTCCAGCACCTGCCGCCGCTCGGCGTACACGACCTCGCGCTGCTTGTTCAGCACGTCGTCGTACTCCAGCACCCGCTTGCGGATGTTGAAGTTGTATTCCTCCACCTTTTTCTGGGCGCCCTCGACCGTCTTGGTGAGCATCTTCGAGTCGAGCGGCAGGTCGTCCCCCGGCCCGAGGCGGTCGAGCACCTTGTACATGCGGTCGCCGGAGAAGATGCGGATCAGGTCGTCCTCGGCCGAGAGGAAGAACAACGTGCGACCGGGGTCGCCCTGGCGCCCCGAGCGCCCGCGCAACTGGTTGTCGATGCGGCGGCTCTCATGGCGCTCGGTGCCGATCACGAACAGCCCGCCCACGTCGGGGACGCCCTCGCCCAGCTTGATGTCCACGCCACGGCCGGCCATGTTGGTGGCGATCGTGACCGAGCCGCGCTCGCCCGCGCGCGCGATGACCTCGGCCTCCTGCGCGTGCTGCTTGGCGTTCAGCACGCTGTGCGGGATACCCCTCCGCTCCAGCATGCCCGAGAGCATCTCGGATACCTCGACGCTGATGGTGCCCACCAGCACCGGCTGCCCGAGGTCGTGCGCCTCCTTGATGGTCTCGATGACCGCGTTGAACTTGGCGTCCTTGGTCTTGAAGATCAGGTCGTTCTGGTCATCGCGGACCATCGGCCGGTGCGTGGGAACGCTGACCACGTCGGTCTCGTAGATCTTGTGGAACTCATTGGCCTCAGTGGAGGCCGTGCCGGTCATGCCCGACAACTTGTCGTACATGCGGAAGTAGTTCTGGAGGGTGATCGTGGCGAGGGTCTGGTTCTCCTCGCGGATCTTCAGGCCCTCCTTGGCCTCGATGGCCTGGTGCAGGCCCTCGGAATACCGCCGGCCCTCGAGCACGCGGCCCGTGAACTCATCCACGATGAGCACCTCGCCGTCGCGGACGATGTACTCCTTGTCCTTGCGGAAGAGCGACTCCGCCTTGAGGGCCTGGATGAAGTGGTTCACCAGCTGCCCGTGCACGTCGAGGTACAGGTGCTCGATGCCCAGCGCCCGCTCCACCTTCTCGACCCCGCTCTCCAGCGGTGCCACGGTGCGGTGCTTCTCGTCCACCTCGTAGTCGTCGCCCTTCTTCAGCGTGGGCACGATGCGCGCGAACCGGTAGTAGGTGTCGGCGGCGGCCTCGGGAACGCCCGAGATAATCAGCGGGGTTCGGGCCTCGTCGATGAGGATCGAGTCCACCTCGTCCACGATGCAGAACGAGTGGCCGCGCTGCACGCAGTCGTCCAGCCGCACGGCCATGTTGTCGCGCAGGTAGTCGAACCCGAACTCGGAGTTGGTGCCGTAGGTGATGTCGGCGGCGTAGGCCTGCCGGCGCTGGTCCTCGGGCATCATCGCGCCGATCACGCCGACGCTCAGGCCCAAGGCCTCGTACACGGGCGACATCCACTGGGCATCGCGCCCTGCCAGGTAGTCGTTCACCGTCACCACGTGAACGCCCTTGCCGGTGAGCGCATTCAGCGCCACCGCGGCGGTGGCCGTGAGGGTCTTGCCCTCACCCGTCTTCATCTCGGCGATGCGTCCCTCGTCCAGCACCATGGCGCCCACCAACTGCACGTCGTAGTGCCGCATGCCGAGGGTGCGCCACGATGCCTCACGCACGAGCGCAAAGGTCTCGTCCAGAACCTCGTCGGTGGTGGCGCCGTCGGCGAGGCGCTCCCGGATCGAGTCGGCGCGCTCGCGCAGCCCGGCGTCGGAGAGGTCCTGCATCTCCGGCTCCAGCGCGTTGATGCGCTCCGCCCGCTGGATGCGCTGCTTCATCCCGCGCCCCTCGCCGAAGCGCAGGACCTTGTTGATCAACTCCGTGCTCATGCAGGCGTGTCCGAGCGGCCGCTTACGGGAGTCCGGAGCGTACCAATGAGGCCTGCGCCTACCCGGCCGCAGGTGTCGCGGGCGACCCGCTGCGCGTCAGCAGGTCCGCCCACGTGACGTCATCGGTGCCCGTCACCGGCGGCAGCCCGCGCGCCGCCCGGTACGCGGCCAGCGCGTCCCGGGTACGTGCACCGAACACGCCGGTCACCGGAACCGGCAGCCCCTGGGCGCGCAGCAGCGATTGCAGGTGGCGCACCACGTCACCGCGCGACCGCATTCCCAGGTACGGGTAGCGGCTGCCCTCGTGGCGGGCAAGCCGCAGGCCGCAGGTGAGCGGAGAGCCCAGCGCCGGCCACTGCGCGCGACGGGTGTTCTGCCATGCCCACCAGCTCTCGCCCTTCACGCCCGCGGCCTGCGACGCGCACCGGAACCGACGGATCTGCGCGGGCGTCTCGCGCAGGTAGGTGCCCCCCAGCAGGGCGATGGGCTTCCCGTACACGCGGTTCCAGCGCATGGTGCGCTCCACCGCGGCCTCCGGCGACACCCGGTGGGCGCGCCAATACACCTGCGGCATCGTGAACTGCGCGGCATCGGGCCCGGTGAGGAACGCCGAGTACGGGAACCGCCCGTGCAGGTCCACGTACGGGAAGGTGGTGAGCCCCACCGGGTAGGCGGTGCCCACGCGCGTGCGCAGGGCGCGCATGTACCGGGTGGCCCGCGCGTAGCGCCCGCGCAGGCGCTCGAACTCCACCTCGGCGTCCACCATGAAGCAGTCGGCCCCGGCGCGCACCGCCCGCGCCGCCACGGCCGCCTCGGCCACGGGGCGGCGACCGCGCACGTACTGCCATGCGCACACCCGCAGGCCCGCGGCCTTCAGCGGGCCCACCGCGCGGTCGAACTGGCTCCAGTAATCCGTACCGTCACCCGACTTGATGTGCACCGTGCGGATGCCGTTGGCCCGCGCGCGGGCGACGATGGCATCCAGGGATCGCTCGGAGCGGTCCACGTACCAGATCCACATTCCGGTGCCCTGCACGGGTTCGGGCAACTCATTCACCGGCACCGACCCCGGCAGCGGAACGCCCGGATCACCGGGTGTGCAATGCGGTGCGAAGCCCCATGCCTCGCGCAGGGCCAGCGGGATGCCCGGGCACATGCCCTGCATCACCACGGCGCCCTTGGACTCCAGCACCCCGGGCGCGGCCTCGCGGAACACCTGCATGTCGGTGAGGCCCGGCACGCCCATGTCGGCCATCACCCACAGCACGCCCTCCACGCGGGCGGCCCACATGCCCCCGCTGCCGTCGGCGGTGCGGCCCGCGGCTGCCCAGGTGGCCAGGACCAGTTGCCGAAGGGCGCCGTCCACGGCCACCGGCTCCACCAGGACGGGGCCCACGGCGGGTGCCGGCGCCGGGGCGGCGGCGCCGGCACCCCCGGAGGGAGCCTGCGCGGGCGCGAGACCCGCCGATGCCAGGGCCGCACAGGCGGTGACGGCCCACGTGATCAGGCGGCGGCGCGCCTCAGGCCCCCTCGATCAGCCCGAAGTCGCCGTCACGCCGGCGATAGATGACGCTTACCTCGCCGCTGGCCTCGTTGCGGAACACGAAGAACTCGTGGTCGATCAACTCGAGGCGCACGGCGGCGTCCTCCGGCGTGAGCGAGGGCATCTCGAAGCGCTTGCTGCGCACGATGCGGATGGGCGGGGGTGACTCCACGGCGTCGGTGGCGTCCTTGCCCAGGCGGTCCAGGGCCGCGATCTCGGCCGGGGTGGCTGCCACCGCCTGGATGCCCGGCCCGTGGTGATCCTTGTGGCGCTCGCGCAGCCGCTGGGCGGCGCGCTCCACGCGGTGCGCCGCCAGGTCAATGGCGGCATACATGTCGGAGTCGGCCTCGCGCACGCGGATGACCGGCCCCTTGGTGCGCACGGTCACCTCGGCGATCTGCCCCTTCGCGATGCTGGGGTTGTGCTCGACCGCGAGCTCCACCTCCACCTGGGCCTTGTCGGCGAATGGCCCGAGCACCCTCTCGATCTTGTGCATGCGCTTCTCGGCGTGCACCTCGAGGGCGTCCGTGATCGGGACATTCCTGCCCCTCACCTGGAGTTCCATGTCCGTATCCCCCTGACTGGATCTGCCGTCATCCGACTCTACTGCGCCGGGCCCCGGGGACAACCCGGGCCAGTGCCACCGCGCCGACGCGCGCGCAGCCCACCCCGCGCAGCGCGCGGGCCGCCGCCGACAGGGTGGCGCCGGTGGTCACCACGTCGTCCACCAGCACCGCATGCAGGGGCGGGCGGCCACACGGGTGGAAGGCGGTCCGCACCTGAGTGCGGCGGGCACGCCCGCCCGACCCCCGCTGCGACGGTGCGGAATCGTCCCGGGCCAGGCACTCGTGGACGGGGAGGTCCCAACTGCAGGCCAGGTACCCGGCGAGCAGTGCCGCCTGGTTGAAGCCGCGATCCGACAGGCGTGAGCGGGTAAGCGGAATCGGCACCAGCACCGCACCGCGGGGAGGCGGCTCGAGGGCGGTGCGCATGACGTGGGCCAGCGAGTCGGCCAGGGCGCGTCGGCGGTGGTCCTTGAACGCCGTGACCAGCGCGGGCACGGGACCCGCGTAGGACGCGGCCTGGCGGGCGCCGACGACCCCTGGAATGCACTCGGGGCACGCGGGCACCGGACGGGGCCACGGGAACCCGCATCGGTCGCATTGGGGCCGGCCCAGCAGGGGGATGGCCCAGCGGCAGCGGTCGCACAACGGGGGGCCGGGCATGTGGCAGGCCGCGCAGCCGTCGCCGATGATGGAATCGAGCAACGCGGTGAGCAGCCGGGACATGGCCCGGCAGGATGCCCCGGCAGGCCGCGCGCCGGTGCCCCGCATGCGCCGGAACGGCCGCGGGCAGGTGCCGATCGCGCCCATTGGCGCTAGCGTTGCGTCCGCAGGCGGGGAACCGGCCCCGGAACGCGACGAGAGGAGCCGCTACGGCCTCCACCGAGAAGGAACAGGCAATTGAGTTCGAGGGCGAGGTCACCGAGGCCCTGCCCAACACGTTCTTCCGCGTCGAGTTGGATGGCGGGCACGTGGTGCTCGCCAAGCTGGCCGGGCGCATGCGGCGCAATTACATCCGCGTGAACCCCGGCGACCGCGTGAAGGTGGAGGTCTCGCCCTACGACCTCACCCGCGGCCGCATCACGTACCGCCTCAAGTAGGCCCCTGCGAAAACCCCGCGTCCCGCGGGGTTTCGTCTTGACATCCGAGACGCCGGGTACCGTCATCGGCGTCGGGCGTCCCCCTGACTCCCGGCCATGGCGTTCGCGCCAGCGGGCCCCGCGGTTCTCGGCAGGCCGCGGGGTCCGGCAGCGCAGGGGGCCGTCGCGGCAGCGTCAGCCCGGGGAATCGTGGTCTGCGGCGTCCCATGCCTGCCGCAGCGAGCGCTCATACGGAGCGCGATGCACGCCCTGCTCGGTGACGATCGCCGCCACCAGCCGCGCGGGGGTGCGATCGAAGGCCGGATTCGCCACCGGCGCATCCGCAGGCGATGCCGCGCGGCCGAACAGCGCCAGGTCGCGCACCTCACCCGGGTCGCGCTCCTCCACGGGGATCTCGGCCGCCGACGGCATCGAGAGATCCAGCGTGGACGTGGGCGCCGCGACGATCACCGGAATGCCGTGCTCGCGTGCCAGCACGGCCACGCCGTAGGTGCCGATCTTGTTGACCACGTCCCCGTTCGCGGCGATGCGGTCGGCCCCGACCACCACGTGGGTCACGCGCCCCTCGGACATCAGCATCGCCGCCATGTTGTCGGTGATGAGCGTGTACGGGATGCCCTCCTGCTCCAGTTCCCACGCGGTGAGGCGCGAGCCCTGCAGCAACGGGCGCGTCTCGTCCACGACCACGCTCACACCGGGGTCGGCCGCGTGCGCCGCGCGCACGACGCCGAGCGCCGTTCCGTAGCCGCCTGTCGCGAGGGCCCCGGCATTGCAGTGGGTGAGTATGCGTGCACCACGGGTGAACAGCGGCAGGGAGTGGCGGCCGATCGCCAGGCAGCGGTTCACCTCATCGGAATGGACCGCACGGGCGGCGGCGTCGAGCTCATCCGCGATCTCCGGGGGCGTCCCCTCGTGATCCGCCACGATCCCCGCAAGCCGGTCAACGGCCCATGCCAGGTTCACCGCCGTGGGCCGGGCGTCGCGCAGTTCGGCGATTGCACGCCCCATCTCGGCGTCGAAGGCCTGGCGCGTGGCACTGGTGGCAGCGGCGTTCCGGGCGGCGAGGGCCACTCCCATGGCGCCGGCCACGCCGATGGCCGGCGCTCCGCGCACCACCATGGTGCGGATGGCGTCCACCACATCGGGCCATCCGGCAAGGGTCACATGGACGACCTCGCCGGGCAGGCGGGTCTGGTCAAGCATGACCACCGCGCCATCCCGCAGCGCGATGATGTCCTCCGGGGCCAGGCCCGGCGGGGGCGTCGAGCCCTCCGCCGGGCGGCCCTGCGAAGAGGTGCTCCCGGTGCTCAGGTGCCCTGGTCCCACGAGGCCAGGTACTTCTCCTGCTCCTCGGTGAGCGCGTCGATCTCCACGCCCATCGAGTACAGCTTGAGCCGGGCGATCTCGGCGTCGATCTCCTCAGGCACCACGTACACGGTCTTGTCGAGCGAGGTGGCGTTGCGCGCCATGTACTCGGCCGACAGCGCCTGGTTGGCGAAGCTCATGTCCATCACGGCGGCCGGGTGCCCCTCGGCGGAGGCCAGGTTCAGCAGGCGGCCCTCGGCGAGCAGGTAGACCTTGCGGCCGTTGCGCAGCGAGTACTCCTGCACGAAGGGGCGCACCTCACGGGCCCCATCGGCAAGCTCGTCCAGCCCGGGGATGTCGATCTCCACGTTGAAGTGGCCCGTGTTGGCGATGATCGCGCCATCCTTCATGTGCTCGAAGTGCTCGCGGCGCAGCACGTGGATGTTGCCGGTGGCGGTGATGAAGACGTCGCCCTCCTTCGCGGCCTCCGCGATGGGAAGGACCTCGAACCCGTCCATCACGGCCTCGAGGGCCGCGAGCGGGTCCACCTCGACGACGATCACGTGGGCACCCATGCCCTTCAGGCGCGACGCCAGGCCGCGACCGCACCACCCGTAACCACCCACCACGCACTTGCGGCCGGCGATCAGGATGTTCGTGGCACGCAGCAGGCCGTCCAGGGTGGACTGGCCGGTGCCGTACCGGTTGTCGAACATGTGCTTGGTGTTGGCGTCGTTCACCGCGACGACCGGGAATGCCAACTTGCCCTCGGCCTCCAGGGCCTTCAGGCGGATGACGCCGGTGGTGGTCTCCTCCGTGCCGCCGATGACGCCGTCCAGCATCTCGCGCCGGTCACCGTGGAGCACGCCGATCACGTCGGCGCCATCGTCCATCGTGATCTGCGGGGCGTGGTCGATGGCGGCCGTGATGTGCGAGTAGTACGTGTCGTCGTCCTCGCCCTTGATGGCGTAGGTCGAGATGCCGTACTCCTGCACCAGCGCCGCCGCCACGTCGTCCTGGGTCGACAGCGGGTTGGACGCCACGAGCACCACGTCGGCACCCCCCGCCTTCAGCGTGCGCGCCAGGTTCGCGGTCTCCGTGGTCACGTGCAGGCAGGCGGAGATCCGGATGCCGTCGAGCGGCTTCTCCTTCTCGAATCGCGCCCGGATCTGCTGCAGCACCGGCATGTCGCGATCCGCCCACTCGATGCGCTGGCGGCCCAGTTCGGCGAGGCCAAGATCGGCCACGTGATGCTTATTGGTCGTCGTCACAGACAATTCCCTCTTTCGCTTCGAAGCGGTCGCAGGCTACCAGCGCATCGGCGCGGGGCCGCGATGGTTAAGAGACGATTAAGTGCCTGACACCGGGGTGGCGGCGCCGGCCGTCGGGTCAGATCGAGCCGCTCTCGCCGGCGCGCAGGCGCTGGTTGCCGGTGGTGGCAAGGCCCGCCTTCAGCACGCCGATGCTCTCGACCGGCTCGGGGTCCACGCGACGCAGGCACGCCGCGTACAGGGATACGTAATCGCCCAGCAGCACCAGGTCGATCGCCCGGGCCAGCGGGCTCTCGCCCTCGCCCTCGATGGTCAGCACGCCGCTCACGCGGGGGCTGATGATCTCCCGGGTCAGCGCGAGGCGGCGCTCCACCTGCCGGTGCTGGCGCGGGTCGCGCAGCATCACGATCCGGGCCAGGTCGCCGAACTCCCGGGCGTCCTCCCAGCCCACGATCTCGTTGTGGTTCATCTCGGGCAGGGCGGCCCAGAACGCCGGCTGCTTGGCGTTCTCGTTGAACTGGCACTTCCAACGGAACGCAATGCCCGCCGTCACCTCCGCCCCGTACACCACGGGCACGCGGTCATGCAGGCGCTCGGCCAGCTGCTTGGCCGGGTTGGCCTCCGTGGGCCGGTCGGGCCCGTAGGCATCAATGGCGGCCGCGATTGCGTCGCGGGCGGCGTCGAGCTCCTGGTCTTGCGGTGGGATCACCCCAAGCCGCGCCAGGATGACCACGGCCGGGATGAGCATGTGCAGCAGAGCCATGCGCGGCTGCAGCCCGGGAGGGATGGGCAGCACCGGCACGCCGTGCTTGCCGTTGTACCAGGTGTCCAGCTTGCCCCCGCTGGTGATGGCCACCGCCGGCGACTCGCGCTCCAGCGCCTGCATGGCGGCGGTGAGGGTCTCCTCGGTCTCGCCCGAGTACGACATGAGCACCGCCAACGTGCGGTCGTCGGCCCATCCCGGCAGGTAGTAGCCCCGGTGGACCAGCAGTGGCACGCGGGTGCGCTCGTAGTAGAGGCTCGCGATGAGGTCACCGGCCACCGCGGACCCGCCCATGCCGCAGATGAGCACATTGCCGATGGCGTCCGCGGCGAAGGGGATGTCCAGGGCCTCGGCGCCGGCGCGCGCGGCGTCGAACACGTCCACGGACGATGCGAGGCCGTCGATGAGGCCCGCGCGGTCCACCGCGAGCACTTCGGGAAGGTCGAGTTCCGCCATCAGGTGGAGGCTACCGACCCGGTGGCCACCGTGGCGGGACCCTCCAGCAGCATCCCGTCGGGCACGGTTGCGCCGTCGCCGGCCACGACCAGTCCGGTCACGCGCGCACCCGGGCCAACCGAGACATCGCGGCCGAGCACCGCGCCATCCACGGTCGCGCCATCGCCCACCCGGGCACCCGCGGCGATCACGCAGCGGCCCACGGTGGCTCCTGCGCCGACGCGCGCGCCCGGGCCCACGCTGGCGCCAGCGGCGATGGTGGCGGACGGGTCGATGTGCGCGTCGGCGGCCACCCAGCGCGCGCCTGGCGACGCGATGAAGCCCACGCGCCCCGCCAGCACGTCGAGATGGGCATCCAGGTAGGACGCCGGCGTGCCGATGTCGCGCCAGTAGCAGTCCGACCCGAGGGCGCCCACGCCTCCGCGCCCGGCGAGCAGTGGGAACGTGTCACGCTCGATCGAGACCTGCTCACCACGCGGGATCGCCGCCCGGGCCGAGGGGGCAAGCACGTACGTACCGGCGTTGATCCGGTACGGCTCACCGGGGATGAGCTCATCGGGGCCCGGCTTCTCCACGAACTCGGTCACGCGCCCGTCGGCGTCGGTGCGCACCAGCCCGAAGGCGCTGGGGTCCTCAACCGGCGTGAGCGCGATCGTGGCCTCGGCGCCGAGCGCACGGTGGTGCGCCACCAGGGCGCCCAGGTCGAGGTCGGTGAGGATGTCGCCGTTCAGCACGAACACGTCGTCATCACCGTCGAGCAGCGATTCAGCGTTGGCGATGGCGCCGGCGGTGCCGAGGGGCTCGGGGTCCACCACATAGCCCATCTCGAGGTCCCGCGACGATCCGTCGCCGAAGTACTCCTCGATCTCGCGCGGACGGTAGCCGCACGAGAACACGATGCGGTGCACACCTGCACGCGCCAGATGCTGCACCTGGCGCTCCACGAAGGGCAGGTCGAGCAGGGGCAGCATGGGCTTCGGCATGGTGTCGGTGAGCGGGCGCATGCGCGTGCCCTGTCCGCCCACGAGGATCACCGCCTGCGCCACGCCCCGGGGATCACTCACGCGGGCGCGCCCCGGCCGATGCCCTCATAGGCGAAGCCCGCGGCCGCCATGGCCACCGGATCCAGCGCGTTGCGCCCGTCCACCAGTACGTCTCCCCGCATCGCGCGGGCCACCTGCGCCCAGTCCAAGCCCACGACCTCGGGCCACTCGGTCACGATCACCACGGCATCGGCCCCCGTCACGCATGCCAGGGCGTCGTCGTGCAGGTCCACCGCCGACAGCCGTCCCCGGGCCGCGGGGACGGCTACCGGATCGAAGGCGCGCACGCGGGCCCCCTCGGCCAGCAGCCGGCCGGCCAGCACCACGCTGGAGGCCTCGCGCATGTCATCGGTGCCGGGCTTGAAGGCCAACCCCAGCAGGGCGATCTCGCGCCCCTCCAGCTCACCGAGGTGGCGCTTCAGCTTGCCCACCACGCGGCGCTTTTGCAGCTCGTTCACCTCGATCACCGAGGTGAGCAGCTGGAAGTGGTAGCCGCTGTTGCCCGCGAGCTGCTTGAGCGCCGAGACGTCCTTCGGGAAGCACGAGCCGCCGAAGCCCACCCCCGCCTGCAGGAACTTCGGCCCGATGCGCCCGTCCAGCCCCATGCCCTCGGCCACCTCGGTCACATCTGCGCCCACCTCCTCGCACACGTTGGCGATCTCGTTGATGAACGAGATCTTCGTGGCAAGGAAGGCGTTGGATGCGTACTTGATCATCTCAGCGGTGGGCACCGACGTGCGCAGGATCGGCGCGCCGAGGGGCTCATACAGGGCCGCCACGCGGTCGCCGTCGGCCGCCCGGAAGTCGCCCACCACCACGCGATCGGGGCGCAGGAAGTCGGCGATCGCCACGCCCTCCTTGAGGAACTCCGGGTTGGAGCAATACCCCACGTCGCCGAGGCCCCGGCGATCGAGCTCGGCGCGCACCCTCTCGCCGGTGCCCACCGGCACGGTGCTCTTCATCACCAGCACATGCCCCTCGCAGGCGTCCGGGCCGAGCGCCTCGAGCTCATCCACCACGCCGAGCACCCGCGACAGGTCGGCGTCCCCGGATGGCATGGGCGGGGTGTCCACGGCGATGAACACGATCTCGGTGCGCGCGAGCATCTCGCCCAGGTCCAGCGTGGCGGTGAGGCGCTCGGCGCACTCATGCATGAGCGCCGCGAGGCCGTCCTCGTGGATGGGCGGGTCGCCCGCGTTGATCATCTCCACCTTGGCGGCGTCGATGTCGCGAAGGGTCACCTCATGACCCATCGAGGCCAGGCACGCCCCGGTCACCAGGCCCACGTAGCCCGCGCCGATCACTCCGATGCGGGTGGGCATCAGGGGGTGTACGCGTCCTGCTCGATGGGGATCTCCACAGGGCTCGCACCCGGGCGAAGCGTGGCGCGGCCCACGGGACGGGCCGACTTGGCGATGGCGTACATGTCCTCGGGCGAGAGCTTGTAGTCGAGGGTGTTGGAGATCCAGTAGGTGATGCCGTCCTTCTGCCAGGCGAGGCGCATCAGGTTCTTGCCGTCGTAGAAGGTGGAGTACTCGCGACCACCGCTCTTCACCACTCCGGTGCGGCCCTCCAGCAAGGGCGGGTCCGCCCAGTCGAGCACCTGATACCCCCAGTACGTTCCCGACGGGATGCGGAACACCATCTTGAGCGCCTGCGGCCCCTTGCCACCGGTGTTCACGCGATATGCACGCACGATCTTCAGTTCCGAGCCAGTCGGCACCCGGGTCGGCACCATGATCTTGAGGCCGGTGCCCTTCTGAATGCGCTTGCCCAGCGCCACGAGCGAGCGGGTATCCACCACGTTCGCCCGTGGCCTTGCCGCCTTCTTCGTCTTCTTCTTCTTGACCAGCGCGCCGCTGTACGACTCACCCAGCGTCACGCGTACGTCCACGCCGTCGGGGGTGTTCTTGCGCGACAGCGCAGCGATGACGGCATCCGGTCCGAACAGGGCGGCCACGTTCTTCGCGGCCTCGCGCTGGCCCTCGGCATAGGCCACCACGGTCTCGGACTTGCCGAACGAGTCGGCGTTGCCGCCGGACACCGCGTCGTAGCCCTTCTGCCGCAGCTGGTCGGTGGCGGTCTCGGCGTCCAGGAGGCGCCCGTTGCCATTGCGCACCTGCACGCGCACGGAGTTGGGGCTCACCACGGTGGTGGCGGCGCCCTGCTCGAACTCCGGGTTCAGCCAGGCCTCCACCTTGGCGTCGATCTCCGACTGCGGGGCCTCCACGATGGATGCGCCATTCCGCATGTTCGGCGTGCCCGAGATGCTGTTGCGGGCGATGCGGTCCTTGTCGGTGGTGATCGCCTGCTCCATGATGCCCAGGAGGCGCGGCACCGATCGCACGTTGGTGGTGATGTTGTCGGCAAAGATGCTCGCGTATGCGGGGATCTCCGGCAGGTTCCCGAAGCGGTTGGTCTGGCGCTTCAGCTCCGACAGGAACGCCTGCTGGCGGGCGATGCGCGCGAAGTCCGAGTCGGTGTGGCGGTAGCGCACGTAGTCCAGCGCGTCCACGCCGTTCAGGCGCTGGTACCCGGGCTTGAGGTCGATCTCCTCGTAGTCATCAATGCCATCGCCGGGAACGTTCTCGTGGAAGTACTTGCGATCGACGTCGAGGTACACGCCCCCCACCTGGTCCACCAGCTTCTCGAAGCCGTCGAAGTCGATGTTGACGAAGTAGTTGATCGGCTGGCCGGTCAGCGCCTTGATGGTCTCGATGGTCTTCGCCGGTCCGCCCATCGAGAACGCCGCGTTGATCTTGTTGGTGCCGCCACCGGGGATGTTCACGTACAGGTCACGCGGGAACGACAGCATCGATATGAAGCCCTTGTCACCGTCCATCCGCAGGAGGATCAGCGAATCGGACCGGCCGGGGTCGCCCGCGCCCTCCGCGCCCGCGCGCTTGTCGGAGCCGATCAGGAGGATGTTCACCGGACGTCCGGGCACGTCCGGGTCCACGGCCTTCTGGGCCTCCTGCACCAGCGCGGTGTCGGGGCTCGCCTTGTCGAGGGTGTTGTCGAGCAGCTGGTAGCTGGCCACGGCCAGGCCGGCGCCGGCGCCCACCACCAGGAATGCCAGCCACATGAACACCAATGGCCAGCGGCGGCGGCGGCGCGGCACGCGATACCAGCGCGCCGGACGCTCGGCGTCGTCCAGTTCCACGTCGGGGCCGGGAGGCGTGCCCTGGTCGTCGCTCACGCCCGCGCCTCCGCTCCGCCGGTCATGCCCGCACCCGCGGGCGCCGCCGTGGCGGCGCACTGCGCGAACTCCCGGATGGCCTGCCGGTAGGCCATCAGGCTGGGGATCTCCACGTACTCATCCGGACCATGATGCCCCGCGCCGCGGGGGCCGAACTCCACTGCGGGTACGCCCACCTTCAGGAATGCCACGGCATCCGATGCGCCGTCGCGGCCCACCGATGTGGCCGAGGAGTCATGGCGCGACGCGCACTCCACCAGCGCGGCCACCAGCGGGTGCTCCGGATCGGTGTCGGCCGGTGGGCGGGCGATCGCCACCTCCACCGATGCCGCACCCACGTCGCGGGCCTGCCGCAGGATCTCGTCGGGGTCCTGCCCCGGCAGGTAGCGCACGTCCACGTGCATCAGGCAGTGGTCGGGCACCTTGTTCACCGCGTCCCCGCCCTCGATGCGCCCCAGGTTCACCGACGGGCGCGCGAACAGGCGCGTGGATGCCCGCGTGAAGGGAAGCGACTCCAGGCGCCGGTACACCTCCAGCGCGCGCACGATGGCGTTGTCGCCCAGCCACGGCGTGGACCCGTGCGCGGAGCGGCCCTCCACGCGCACCTCCAGGATCATCACGCCCTTCGCCTGCACCCCCACCTGCATGTCGGTGGGCTCGCCGCACACCACGATGTCCGCGCGCATGCCGCGGTCCACCAGCATCTCCGTGGCGTTCGGCCCTGGCTGAGTGCGCTCCTCGTCCGGCACGATCACCAGGTCCACCTGCACGCCGTCGGGCGGCGCCGCGGCCAGGTCGGAAGTGGCGAGCATCATCGCGCCGAGGGCGGCCTTCATGTCGTACGCGCCCCGCCCGATCAGCCGATCGCCGTCGATTCTGGGAGAGAACTGCCCGCGGTTGCCCGGCACGACATCCATGTGTCCGTTCAGGATCAGCCTGACGGGCCCGGTGCCGGCGGTTGCCACCAGGACCTCGCGGTCCCCCAGGTCGTGTCGGCGGAGATCGACGCCCCTGCCCTCCAGCCATCCGGCGGCGAAGTCCATCGCCACGGCGAGTCCTGCCGGGTCGGAGGTGTCATGGGCGATGAGCCGCTCGGCGAGACGGACTTCATCCACGTCGCCGAGCATAGCCAATGGCCCCGGCGCCCCGTGCGGGCCGGGTTCCGGTTCAGGTGCGGATCGTGCGGATGTCGCGGTCGATCTCCGCCACCGGGTGGGTGATCGACCACGCTCCCCATGCCAGCAGGCACCCCGAGGCGATTCCCAGGCTCCAGCCGATGCCAAGCACCCCCGCCGCGGCGCCGAACGCCACGGATCCGACGGCGATCGGCGTGATCACCGACAGCTGGTAGAAGCCCAGCATGCGCCCCAGCATCTGCGAGGGCGACGACAGCTGTATCGCCGTGTTGGTGAGGGTGAGTATCCAGATCCAGAACGACCCCGCCACCAGCATTCCCGGCACGCTCAGCCACAGCACCGGCGATGCCGCCACCACGCCGAGAGCCGCCCCGAACCCCAGCGTGCCGATGGGGATTGCCAGATGGCGCGGCAGCCCGCGTCCGGACAGCACCTGCAGCGCCCACGCGCCCGCCAGCGCGCCCGCTCCCATCGCCCCCAGCAGCAGCCCGAGGGCCACCGGCCCGCCGCCCACGCGGCGGGCCACCACCGGCGCGAGTTCCTGGATGGGCCCGGCGAACACCATGAACACGAACATGCCCACCAGCAGGCGCCGTGCCGCGGCGTCGCCTGCCGCGTAGGTGAGTGCCGTCCGGAGCCGCTCCGGCACCTTGCTGCCCTGCTGCACGTGCGGAGCCGCGACAAGCGCCACCACCAACGCGAGGAACGAGCAGGCGTTCAGCAGGAAGCACCATGTGGCACCGGCGAACGCCAGGGTCACCCCGCCCAGCAGGGGCCCGATGGCGCGGGCCACGTTGATGCCCGCCGCATTCAGCGCCACCGCCTCCTGCAGGCGGGCGGTGGGCACCAGCGCCGGCACGAGGGCGAGCACCGACGGCAGCCCGATGGCGAATGCCGCGCCCATCACCGTGGTGGCCGCGAATATCGCGCCCACGGACAGATGCCCCGTGGCGGCCAGTACGCCCAGCGCCACCGCCCCCAGCGCCTCGATCGAGAAGGTCGTGATGCCCACCCGGCGCCAGTCGTGGCGATCGGCGATCTTGCCGCCCCACGCCGACAGCACGAACGCCGGCGCGCGATAGGCCAGGGCCAGCAGGCCCACCATGGTGGCGCTGCCGGTGATCTGCAGCACCAGCCATCCCGCGGCAACGGCCTGAAACCAGGTGCCGCCGTTCGACAGCACGCTGCCGGCCCACACGTTGCGGAAGGCCGGGACGCGCAGCACGGCGGGTATTCCGAGGGCTCCGGCCACGGACGAACGCTAACCGAGCCCGGGCATCCGGCGGGCAGGGCCCGTGACGGGCTCGGGAAAAGGCGCGACCGCCGCGTCGCGACGGTTCCCGTCGCGGGCGGAGTGCTGCGGTATTCCCTCCGCCCATCACGGGCCCCGCCCGCCGGATGCACAGACGCGGATGGGACTTCTCCCGGAACGCTGCGAGGGGCCCTCTCGGGCCCCTCGCGCACTACCTACGTTATCGCCCCAGGGGCTGTACGAAAGGTGGGTTCTAGATAAGTCCCAGATCCTTTACAGCCTGGCGCTCCTCCTCGAGCTCGGCCACCGAGCGCTCGATGCGGGGCTTCGAGAACTCATCCAGGTCGATGCCCTCCACCACGCTCCACTCGCCGCCCGCGCAGGTGCACGGCAGGCCCACGATCAGCCCCTCGGGAGTGCCGTACTGGCCGGTCGACGGCACGCCCATCGACACCCAGTCACCCGCGGGGGTGCCCAGCACCCAGTCGCGCATGTGGTCGATGGCGGCGTTGGCCGCGGAGGCCACCGATGACCCGCCGCGGGCCTCGATGATGGCGGCGCCACGGGTCTGAACCGTGGGGATGAAGGTATCGGCCACCCAGGCCTCGTCCGAGATGGCGTCCCATGCGCTCTTCCCGGCGACCTTCGCGTGCACCACGTCGGGATACTGCGTGGCCGAGTGGTTGCCCCAGATCGTCATGTTGGTGACCTCTGCCACCTGCACGCCGGTCCTCTGGGCCACCTGCGTCATGGCGCGGTTGTGATCCAGGCGCATCATCGCGGTGAAGCGCTCGTTGGGGACGTCGGGCGCGCTGTTCATGGCGATGAGCGCGTTGGTGTTGGCCGGGTTGCCCACCACCAGCACCTTGACGTCGTCGGCTGCGCGGTCGTTGATCGCCTTCCCCTGCACGGTGAAGATGGCGCCGTTGGCCTCCAGCAGGTCACCGCGCTCCATCCCCTTGGTGCGCGGGCGCGCACCCACCAGCAGGCAGACGTTGGCGCCGTCGAACGCCTCGTTCGGGTCATCGGTGCCCATCCAGCCGGACAGCAGCGGGAATGCGCAGTCGTCGAGCTCCATGCCGACGCCATCCAGGGCGCCGCGGGCCTGCGGAATCTCGAGCATGCGGAGCTCGACGGGCGTGTCGGGGCCCAGCAGCTGACCGCTGGCGATCCGGAACAGGAGCGCGTAGCCGATCTGGCCGGCGGCTCCGGTGACGACGACGCGGACGGGACTTGCCAATGGATTCCTCCGTATTAGGAGGCGGCCTTGTCGACCACCTTGAGACGGTTCTCCGCGCGGCGGAGCGCGGCCGTGGCGGCAGCCAGGGCCGCCTCGTCGTCGCCCGCGGCCTCGACGGCCTCCTGGGCGGCGCTCAGGGCCAGCTCGGCGCGGGCCCGGTCGATGTCGCCGGCCAGCTCGGCCTGCTCCACCATGATCAGCACGCGGTCATCCTCGACCGCGATGTACCCCTCGGTGGTCGCCATGACCACCTCGGAGTCATCCAGCATCTTGATCCGGGTGCTGCCCGGTCGCAGCGCCGCGATGAGCGGCACGTGGCGCGGGAGGATTCCCACCTCGCCGCCCACGCTGGGCGCCACCACCATGGCGGCGACGCCGTCGTGCACGACGCCCTCGGGCGTGAGCACCTGCACGCCAACGCGCTTCTGCTCGGGCGAGCCCGTGCTCACGCGGCGGCCTTCGCCATCTCGGCACCCTTGGCGACGGCGTCCTCGATGGTGCCCACCAGCAGGAAGGCACCCTCGGGGAGATCGTCATGCTTGCCGTCGATGATCTCCTGGAAGCCGCGGACGGTGTCGCGCAGGCTCACGTAGGCACCCGGGGTGCCGGTGAAGGCCTCGGCCACGTGGAAGGGCTGCGACAGGAAGCGCTCGATGCGCCGCGCGCGGCCCACGGTGAGCTTCTGCTCGTCGGTCAGCTCATCCACGCCGAGGATGGCGATGATGTCCTGGAGGTCCTTGTACTCCTGCAGGATCTCCTGCACCCGGGTGGCCACCTGGTAGTGGTCCTCGCCCACGACGGTGGGCTCCAGCGCGGTGCTGGTGGAGTCCAGCGGATCCACGGCCGGGTAGATGCCCTTCTCCGCGATCGCGCGGTTCAGCACGGTCGTGGCGTCGAGGTGGGCGAACGACGCGGCCGGAGCCGGGTCGGTCAGGTCGTCGGCGGGCACGTAGATGGCCTGCACCGAGGTGACCGAGCCGTTGCGGGTGGAGGTGATGCGCTCCTGCAGGTTGCCCATCTCGGTCTGCAGCGTGGGCTGATAGCCCACGGCCGACGGCATGCGGCCGAGGAGGGCGGACACCTCGGAACCGGCCTGCACGAACCGGAAGATGTTGTCGATGAACAGCAGCACGTCCTGGCCGCCGACATCGCGGAAGTACTCGGCCATGGTGAGGCCGGTCAGGGCCACGCGCAGGCGGGCGCCCGGGGGCTCGTTCATCTGGCCGTACACCAGGGCGGTCTTCGAGATGACGCCCGACTCCTTCATCTCGAGCCAGAGGTCGTTGCCCTCGCGCGTGCGCTCGCCCACGCCGGCGAAGACCGACAGGCCGCCGTGCTCCTGGGCGATGTTGTGGATGAGCTCCTGGATGAGCACGGTCTTGCCCACGCCAGCGCCGCCGAACAGGCCGACCTTGCCGCCCTTCACGTACGGGGCGAGCAGGTCGATGACCTTGATGCCCGTCTCGAAGATCTCGGAGGTGGGGCTCAGCGCGTCGAAGGCCGGCGGCTCGCGGTGGATGGGCCAGTCCTCGGAGGCGCTGACCGGTCCGCCCTCGTCGATGGCGTCCCCCAGCACGTTGAAGATGCGGCCCAGGGTGGGCTCGCCCACCGGCACCGAGATGGGGGCGCCGGTGTCGGTCACCTCGGTGCCGCGCGCGAGGCCGTCCGTGGTGTCCAGCGCCACGGCGCGCACCTTGTCGTCGCCGAGCAGCTGCTGCACCTCGGCCACGAGGGTCGTCCCGTCGGGGCGGGTGATCTCCAGGGCGTTGTAGATGCCCGGGAGGTCATCGGTGAACCGGACGTCGAGCACGACGCCCTTGATCTCGAGGATCGTCCCGGTGTTCTTCCCGTTGGTGCTCATCAGGCTGAGAATCCGTTCGTCGTTGGGTCTAGCTGAGGGCGTCGGCTCCCGCGACCACCTCGAGGATCTCCTGGGTGATCGCGGCCTGCCGGGCGCGGTTCATCGCGAGCGTGAGGTCCGCGATGAGCTGCTCCGCGTTGTCGCTTGCATTGCTCATGGCCGTGCGCCGGGCGGCGTGCTCGGCCGCGGCGCTCTCCAGGAGCGCCCGGTAGATCGTGGTGTTCACGAAGGTCGGAAGGAGGTCGGACAGCAGCGCCAGCGGCTCGGGCTCGAACTCCGCGAGGGCCTTCGAGAACACCGGCTCGGTGTCCGGATCGTCGTCGTCGTCCTCCACGACATCCCGCGGCACCGGCAGCAGCTGCTCGGCGGTCACGCGCTGCTCCACGAGCGACTTGAACTCGTTGAACACGAGCACCACGCGGTCGGTCTCCTGCTCGAGGTACCGCTGGCCCACGAAGTCGGCCACCATCGTGGCGTCAGCGAACGTGGGCTCGGACGAGAAGCCCTGGAAGTCGTTGTCCAGAACCTTGCCGCGGAAGCGCAGCGTGCCGCCGCCCTTCTTGCCCACGGCCGTGAACACGACCTCCTCGAAGCCCTCCTCCAGCAGCGCGTCGGCCTCCTGCAGCGCACGGCGCACCACGTTCACGTTGAACGCGCCGGCCAGGCCGCGGTCGCCGGTGACCACCAGCACGGCGGCGCGGCGGGTCTCCTCGCGCTCGTCCAGCAGCGGGATGCCGTTCAGGTTGCCGGCACGGCGGGCGGCACCCGCCATCAGGCGGCGCATGCCCTTGGCATACGGACGCAGCGCCTCGATCCGGCCCTGCGCACGGCGCAACTTGGCCGATGCCACCAGTTCCATGGCGCGGGTGATCTTGCTCGTGCCCGTGACCGAGGTGATGCGCTGCTTGATGTCCTGCTGGCTCGGCACTAGGCCGCGGCCTCCCCGGCGGCCGGGGTGCCCACCAGGCGCTTCATGAGGCCCTCGAGGAACGACCCGAGCTTCGCCTGGGCGTCGTCGGGCAAGTCCTTCGTGTCGCGGATGCCGGCGAGGATCGTGCCCTCGTCGCGCAGGGCCGAGCGGATCTCCTCGTTCACGCGGGGAATGTCACCCGGGTCCACGCCATCCAGGAAGCCGCGGCCGGCGGCGAAGATGATCGCCACCTGCTCCTCGACCGGCCACGGCTGGAACGCCGGCTGGTTGAGGGTGGCCACCAGGCGCGCGCCGCGCGCCAGCGTCTGCTGGGTGGCGGCGTCGAGCTCAGAGCCGAACTGCGCGAAGGCCTCGAGGTCGCGGTACTGCGACAGCTCGATCTTCAGGCGGCCGGCCACCTTGCGCATGGCCTTGATCTGCGCGTTGCCGCCCACGCGGGACACCGAGATACCCACGTTCACGGCCGGGCGGATACCCGAGTAGAACAGCTTCGACTCGAGGAAGATCTGCCCGTCGGTGATCGAGATGACGTTGGTCGGGATGTACGCCGACACGTCACCGGCCTGGGTCTCGATGATCGGCAGCGCCGTGAGCGAACCGCCGCCGAGCTCGTCGCTCAGCTTGCAGGCCCGCTCCAGCAGGCGCGAGTGCAGGTAGAACACGTCGCCGGGGAACGCCTCGCGGCCCGGCGGGCGCCGGAGCAGCAGCGACATCTGCCGGTAGGCGTCGGCCTGCTTCGACAGGTCGTCGTAGATGCACAGCGCGTGCTGGCCGTTGTAGAGGAAGTACTCGGCCATCGCGGCGCCGGAGTACGGGGCCAGGTACTTGAGCGGCGCGCTCGCGGCGGCGCTCGCCACCACGACCGTGGTGTACTCCATCGCCCCGGCCTCGCGCAGGCGCTCCACCACCTGCGCCACCGTGGATGCCTTCTGGCCGATGGCCACGTAGAAGCACTTCACGCCCTGGCCGCGCTGGTTGATGATGGTGTCGATCGCGATGGTGGTCTTGCCCGTCTGGCGGTCGCCGATGATCAGCTCGCGCTGGCCACGACCGATCGGGATGAGCGCGTCGATCGCCTTGATGCCCGTCTGCAGCGGCTCGGTCACCGGCTGGCGCTGCACAACGCCGGGAGCCTTGAACTCGACCGGGCGGAACTCCGAGGCCTGGATGGGGCCGCGGCCGTCGAGCGGGTTGCCCAGAGGGTCCACCACGCGGCCCAGCAGGGCGTCGCCGGCCGGCACCTGGATGACCTTGCCGGTGCGGCGCACCGGGTCACCCTCCTTGATGAGGGTGTCCTCGCCCAGGAGCACCACGCCGACGTTGTCCTCCTCGAGGTTCAGGGCGAGGCCGGACACGCCGTGCGGCAGCTCGAGCATCTCGAGGGCCAGCACCGAGGGGAGGCCGTGCACGCGGGCGATTCCGTCACCCACCTGCAGGACGGTCCCGACCTCGTCGGCCTCGGCGACGCCCTCGTACTGCTCGATCTGGGCGCGGAGGACCTTGGTGATCTCGTCGGGGCGGAGCTTCATCGGTCGGTGAATACCTTTCTCGGTTGATGCGGCGGTGCCGCGCGTCAGGCCTCGACGGCGGTGGACAGGTCGACGGGCGCGGTCTCGAGGGAGCGACGCATCTCCTCGAGCCGGGTGCGGAGCGACGCGTCCACGACGACATCGCCCACGCGCAGCACGAGCCCGCCGATGATCGACGGATCCACGGTCTCCTCGAGCTCGGCGTCGCGGCCCGTCTGGGCGCGCACCTTGTCGCGGATCTTCTCGCGCAGGTCCGAAGTGAGCGGCACGGCGGTCACGGCGGTCACCACCACGCGCCCCTCGGCCGCGTCGACGCGGCGGCCGTAGGCGGCGACGACGTCGTCGATCTCCGCAATGCGGCCACGGTCGAGCAGCACCTGCACGAACCCGAGGGACACCGGGTGGGCGCCCTCCATCAGGTCGGCGACGGCCGCCCTCTTGGCCGTCGTCTCGATCTCGGGGCTCGTGAGTGCCTCTCGCAGTTCGCTGCCGGGAGCCATCGCGCCGGCGAACTCGGTGAGCTCGGTGCGCACCTGGTCCACGGCGGACTGCGCCTCGGCGGCCTCGTACAGGGCCTCCGCGTATGTGGCCGCGACGCTCATCAGGCCTTCTGCAGCCCGCTGAGGTCGGCGTCGGCGAGAGCCTCCTCGACCAGCGCGCGGTGATCGTCGTCGGACAGGGACTTCCTCGTCACCTTCTCGGCAGCGGTCAACGCGAGCACGACCACGTCGTCGCGGATCCCCGCCACGGCCGCCTGGGCCTGTGCGTCGATCTGCGTCTGGGTGTCGTTCACGATGCGCTCCCGCTGCTCCTGGGCCTGGCCCACGATCTCCGTCTTCTGGCGCTCGCCCTCACGGCGACCCGCCTCGCGGAGCTCATCGGCCTCGCGACGGGCCTCGGCCAGCTTGGCCTTGTACTCGTCGAGGAGCCTCACGGCCTCATCCCGGCTCGACTCGGCCTCCTCGATGGATGCGGAGATCGAGGAGCGGCGCTTCTCGATCGCCTCGCCCACCGGGCCGAAGACGAACTTCTTGAGGATGAGGAGGGTGAGCAGGAAGACGACGATGGTCCAGATCATGAGACCCGGACTCACCTCGAGGAGCGGATTCGCCCCCACGGGATCGACGCCTGAGAGTGGACCCATTGCCTAGACCAGGAAGAAGGCGACGAAGCCCATGAGCAGGGCGTAGAACGTGATCGCCTCGGTGAGGGCCAGGCCAAGGAACGTGATGGAGAGCAGGTCACCGCGCAGCTCGGGCTGGCGGGCGACCGACTCCACGGTCTTGCCGAAGATGTAACCGACGCCGATACCCGGGCCGATCGCGCCCAGGCCGGTCGCGAGACCGAGCGTGAGAGCCTTGGATGCGTCGACGATGCTGCCTTCGAGAGCCACGTGGCCTCCTGTGTGGTGAATTGCCTTCTAGTGCTCGGACATCGCTGCGTAGCCGATGTAGATACCGGACAGCAGGGCGAAGATGAATGCCTGCAGGCCGGCGATCAGCACGAGCTCGAACACGTAGAAGAAGAGGGCGAAGGGAATCCCGAGGACACCGAGGAGGCTGCCCACGAGGATCGAGAAGCCCGCGGCCATGATGATCAGAAGGTGACCGGCGAGCATGTTTGCGAACAGTCGCACCGAGAGGCTGATCAGGCGGAGCACCTGCGACAGCAGCTCGAGCACGAAGATGAAGGGCGTGATGCCCTTGCTGGAACCCGGCGGGATCAGGGTCTTGAAGTACCCGATGAACCCGTGGGTGGAGAAGCCTTCGTAGAGGAAGGCGACGAACGTCATGAGGGCCAGCGCGAGCGTCACGTTGATGTTCGCGGTGGCCGCGTACAGCCCGAGGTCGCCCACCACCACGAAGGTGTCGGTGTGGGGGGCCGTGGGCAGGGGGATGAACGAGATGAGGTTGTTGACCACGATGAAGAGGAAGAGCGTGGCGAGGTAGGGGAACCACTTCTTGAATACGTGCTGCGGCAGCGAGGCCCCGGCGATCTGCTCCTCCGAGAACTCGTAGGCGATCTCCAGCACGTTCTGCGAGCGGTTCGGCTTCATCTTCAGGCCGCCGCGCACCACCAGGATCCCGAACAGGATGATGATGGTGCTCGACACGACCATGTAGAAGACGGCCTTGTTGATGCTGAGGTCGATCGGACCCAGCTCGATCGGCACCCACGCCGTGAGCTCGAACTCATCCTGCGGCTTGAACTCCTCGGATGCCGAGGCCAGGGCCGGTGCGGCGAGCAGCATGGCCAGCAGGCCCAGGGCCCACCAGCGCGCGCGGGTCAGGGAACCCCTCACTCGGCGTCCTCCCCGGCCGGCGCGTTGGCCTTCTCGCGAGCGGCGAACGCGATCGCGCGGCCCAGGAGGTCGGCGGTGAACGCGGCCAGGAACACGGCGGCGCCCACGAGGGCCACGGTCTCGTCGAACCGCAGGGCGGTGATGAACAGCACGCCCGCGACAGTCCAGGCGCGGATGATGAACGAGATGCCGGTGATGCCGACGGCGGCGGTCTGCCCCATCTTCATGGCGTGCTTGGCGGTGAACAGCTGCACGGCCCAGTTGGCGATCCACAGGGCGGTGCCGAGCACCCAGCCGTTCAGCGGCCCGCCGAGGGCGAGAACCACGGGCAGGGCGACCAGGCAGGCGAGGATGCTGGCGGCGGTCGCGATGATCGTGACGCGGCGCGGTGCTTCCTTGGAAGCGGGCGCAGGCGCGAAGTGATCTGCAGCCTGGCCAGGGGCGGCTGAGATGATGCTCTTCCCTCCGGGCGTGGAACATTCGCCGCGGGACCGCGGCAACGGGCGGGAGCATACCCATCAGCCGCCCGGACGCCCCACGCACGGCGCCCGCTGCGGGGTGACAGGCGTCCCGCGTTCGCGGGAAAAAGACCTAGCGCTTGGTGGTGGCCACCCCGTCGCCCGACGCCCGGCGCCGGCGCACGATCTGCACCACCGGCTCGCTTCTCCACTTCAGGATCTCGAGCACGTACACCAGGTACACGGCGCCCGCGATTCCGGCGGCCGCGATCACCGCCAGCAGGGCCGCCCAGCCCACGTTCCAGTTCCCGCTGCCGTCGGTGTAGGGCACGAACCGCATGGCGAGGGCGAGCGCCGACATGAGCCCGGTCCAGGCGTAGATGGCCAGCACGGTGCGTCGCTGGCTCCAGCCGATGGCCAGGAACCGGTGGTGGAAGTGGCTCTTGTCGGCGGAGTAGACCGGGTTGCCGTGCTTGATGCGCTTGAGGATGACGAACGAGGTGTCGAGGATCGGGATGGCCAGCACCACGAGGGGCAGCACGATCGCCACCGCGGCGGCGCTCTTCATCACCCCGCTGATCGCGATGCCCGCCAGCATGAAGCCCAGGAACATCGATCCGCCATCGCCCATGAACGTGCGGGCGGGGTTGAAGTTGAACCGGAGGAACGCCAGGCACGCCCCGGCGAGGGCGGCGGCGAGGATGGCGGCATCGGCGCGCCCGAGGGACGCGGCGATGATCGCGAAGGTGGTCGAGCCGATTCCCACCACCCCGGCGGCGAGCCCGTCCATGCCGTCGGTGAAGTTGATGATGTTGACGATCGCCACGAACCACAGGACGGTGAGCGGGTACTGGGCCGCCCCCAGGTCGAACGCGCCCACGAATGGCAGCGTGAGGTGGTCGATGGTGAGGCCCGCGGCCACGGGAACCGCGGCGCACGCCACCTGCCCCACCAGCTTCACCGCGGGCTGCATGCCCAGGATGTCGTCGGCCATGCCAAGGGCCGCCACCAGCACGCCCCCGGCGATGAGACCGCGCACGGCGGGGTCACCCGGCAGGAACCACACCGCGGGCAGCAGGAAGCCGAGGACGATCGCGAGGCCACCAAGCCGGGGCACGGGGCGCTCATGGATGCGACGCGCCGACGGCTGGTCCACGGCGCCCACCCGCCGCGCGAGGGCCATGGTGGCGGGCGTGAGCACCAGCACCACGATGGCCGCTGCGATCGCGCTGAGTATGGGGATCAGCGTCGTGGTCATGTCATCAGGTGGCCGCGTGCGGCCGACGTGACCTCATTCTACGATCGCCGCCCGGGCACCTGCGCACGCCCGGGCACCCGGTGTCAGTGACGCGGCCGGTGGTACAGGCCCGCGCCCCACGCCGACAGGGCCTCCCCCAGCACAGCCACCAGCGGCATCGTGAGCGGTGCCAGCGGCCCGCTGGCCACCACCGGGTTCCGGCGTCGGCGATCCAGCACGCGCACCACCCGCGCGGCCACCGAGCCGGCCGATTCCGTCGGCATGAGCCGCGGCAGGTCCTTGCCCCACCCCAGGCGGTGGAATGCCGTGCGCACCGGACCCGGGCAGATCGCGAACGCCCGCACGCCGGTGCCGCGCAGTTCCCCATGCAGGCCCCGCACGAACCGCATCTCGAATGCCTTCGTGGCCGCGTATGTGGACATGAAGGGAATCGCCTGCGACGCCGCCGCCGATGACATCACCACCAGATCGCCCCGGCCGTTCGCCACCATGCCGGGCAGCACGTGCGCCGCCAGGTCGACCACCGCCACGCAGTTCAGGCGCACCTCGCGCACTTCCTTCTCGCGGTCGAGGTCGCTGAACCGCCCCTGCGTGCCGATGCCCGCATTCAGCACCGCCACCTCCACGGGGCCGCGCAGCTGGTCGAGCACGCCGCGCACCGCCGCACGCCCTTCCTCGCGCGAGAGGTCGGCGGCAACCCCGCGCACCTCCACGCCATGCTCACGCCGGGCCTGCTCGGCCAGGGCCGCCAGCCGGTCGCCGCGGCGCGCCACCACCACCAGCGGATGCCCGCGCCGCGCCAGCCGCAGGGCCACTTCGGCCCCGATCCCGGACGACGCACCGGTTACCAGCGCCCAACCGCGGGTGTCAGGCCTCATGCGCTCTCCGCGTTGGGCAGTCGATTCCGTGGAGGCCGGGCAGGTATGCCTCCGGTCGCGAATCGGAAGTGCGAGTCATCGGGGCTCCGCCCCGGGACAGGGCATCGTTTCGTCTTCCCTCCGGCATACCTGCCCGGCCCCCTCGGTACGCGACGCATGCCGGGGGCACGGGGTGTTTCCGGAGGGATGACGAAACACCGCCCTGGCCCCCGGGCGCAGCCCGGGTGACTCGCGCTGCCGTTCGCGACCGGAGGAAACGCCCCGTGCCCCCGGAATCACGCGGCGCCGCGGTCACACCCGGGTGGTCTCGGCGATGAGCTGCGGGTACAGGGGGAAGCGCGCGCCCAGGGCGATGCTGCGCTGGCGCAGGGCATCGAGGTCGGCGTCCGTCGCGTCGGGCACGAGCGCCTCGGCGATGATGGCGCCCACCTCGCACAGCTCGGCGGGGCCCATGCCGCGGGTGGTGAGCGCGGCGGTGCCGATGCGCACGCCCGAGGTGACCGTGGGCGGGCGCTCGTCGAAGGGCACGCCGTTCTTGTTCACGGTGATCCCGGCGCGCTCCAGCCGCTCCTCGCCGTCCTTGCCGGTCAGGGGCGTGGCCGACAGGTCCACCAGCACCAGGTGGTTGTCGGTGCCGCCGGTCACCAGGTCCACGCCGTTCGCCATGAGCACCTCGGCCATGGCGGCGCAGTTGTCCACCGTGCGCTGCTGGCGCTCGCGGAACTCCGGCGTGAGGCACTGGCCGAACGCGATGGCCTTGCCCGCGATCACGTGCATCAGCGGACCGCCCTGCAGGCCCGGGAACACGGCACGGTCGATGGCGCTCGCGAACTCCTCATCGCACATGATGAAGCCGGCCCGGGGGCCGCCCAGGGTCTTGTGCATGGTGGAGGTGACGACGTGCGCGATCCCGACGGGGCTGGGGTGCGCGCCACCGGCGACGAGGCCCGAGATGTGCGCCATGTCCACCATCAGGCGGGCGCCCACCTCATCGGCGATCTCGCGGAATGCCGGGAAGTCCAGCGTGCGCGGATACGCGCTGGCCCCCGCCACGATCAGCTTGGGCTTCACCTCGTGCGCCTGCCGGCGGATCTCGTCCATGTCCAGGCGGTGGGTGTCCGGGCTCACGCCGTAGCCGTGGAACTCATACGTGCGGCCCGAGAAATTCACCTTGAGGCCGTGCGTCAGGTGGCCACCGTGCGCCAGCGACATGCCCATCACGCGGTCGCCCGGCTCGATCAGCACGCTGTAGGCGGCCTCGTTGGCGGTGCTGCCCGAGTGCGGCTGCACGTTCACGTGGTCGCAGCCGAACACCTCCTTCGCGCGGGCGATCGCCAGGTCCTCGACCTCGTCCACCACCTCGCAGCCGCCGTAGTAGCGCTTGTGCGGGAGACCCTCGGCGTACTTGTTGGTGAGCACCGAGCCCGCCGCCTGCAGGATCGAGATGCTCGTGAAGTTCTCGCTCGCGATCATCTCGAGCGTCTCGGCCTGCCGCTCGAGCTCGCGGCGCATCAGCGCCGCGACGGCCGGATCGGCCTCGGAGACATCCTGGGACAACTGGCTCTCGGGATCGAAGAAGCTCACGCGCGCGCTCCGGCGTTCGACTGCTGGGGAACGCCCCAAGGGTAACTCACCAACCGGGGGAGGCCGGGGCCCCCGTTCAGGGCATCCGACCCCAGATCGCGCGCGGAATGCCCGCAAGGTCGGCGCGCGATCCGATGTCCGCGAAGCCGGCGGCGGCCAGGATGCCCGCGACCGCCTCCGCCTGCCCCTCCCCCACCTCCAGCACCACGAGGCCACGCGTGTTGAGCACGGCCGTCGCCTCGTGGATCACCCGATGGTGGTCCTCCGTGCCGAGGGGGCCGGCGACGAGTGCGACGACCGGCTCGTGGCGCAGGGCCGGGAAGGCCTCCAGGTCCTCCGGCACGAGGTAGGGCGGGTTGGACACCACCACGTCGAAGCGCTCGCCCGCGACCGCGGCCATGCCATCGCTCTCGAGCATGCGCACGCGGGGCCCCAGGGACGGGTGGGCCGCCAAGTTGCGCCGCGCCACGGCCAGGGCCTCCGGGCTGCGCTCGAGCGCCGCCACCGACACGTCGGCCCGCAGATCCGCCACCGACAGCGCGATTGCCCCCGATCCGGTTCCCCAGTCGGCGATCGCCGCGCCCTGGGGAGCGAGCTCCACCACCACGTCCACCACCACCTCGGTGTCGGGCCGGGGCACCAGCACGTCCGGCGTCACCTCCAGATCCAGCCGGCCGAAGGCGCGGGAACCCGTGATGTGCGCCACCGGAACCATCTCGCCCCGCCGCGCGATGAGCGCCCGGCACGCCCCGACCTCATCGGGCGTGAGCGGGCGATCGGCCTCGGTGTAGAGGGCAATACGCTCCAACCCGAGGCCATGCGCGATCAGGACCTCGGCGTCCAGGCGCGGCGAGTCGCTGCCGCGCGCGCCCAGCCAGTCGGTGGACCGCCGCAGGATGTCGGCGATCGTGAGGGCCTGGCTCAGGCCGCGCCCCCGGCGAGCTCGGCCTCCTGCTGCTCCAGCAGCAGGCGCCGCTCCTCGGCCTGCAGGGCGTCGGTCAGCGACGCGAGCTGCCCCTGCAGCACCTGCTCCTTCAGCGGCACGGTCACCCCGATCCGGTGGTCGGTCACCCGGTTCTGGGGGTAGTTGTAGGTGCGGATCTTCTCGGACCGGTCGCCGCTTCCCACATGCGCCCGGCGCGTGTCGCGCATCTCGGCCTCCTGCTCGGCCTGCGCCTTCTCCAGCAGGCGCGCGCGCAGCACGCGCATCGCGCGCTCCCGGTTCTGCAACTGGCTCTTCTCATCCTGCATCGACACCACGATGCCCGTGGGCACATGGGTGATGCGCACGGCCGAGTCGGTGGTGTTCACGCTCTGGCCGCCGGGCCCGCTCGACCGGTAGACGTCGATCTTCAGGTCGTGCTGGTCGATCTTCACATCCACCTCCTCGGCCTCGGGCATCACGGCCACCGTGGCGGTGGAGGTATGGATGCGACCCTGGCTCTCGGTCGCCGGCACGCGCTGCACGCGATGCACGCCGCCCTCGTGCTTGAAGACGCTGAACGCACCCGTGCCCTTCACCGCGAAGGTGGCCTCCTTCACGCCGCCCGCATCGGCCTCGCTCACGTCCAGGAGCTCCACGCGGAACCCGCGGGCCGCCGCATAGCGGCTGTACACGTCCAGCAGGTCGCGGGCGAAGAGCGCGGCCTCCTCGCCACCCGCCCCGGCACGGACCTCCACGATCACGTCGCGGGAGTCGTTGGGGTCGGGCTCGACCATCGCGTGGCGGATGAGCGGCTCGAGTTCCCCGATCGCGTCCTCGGCCTCCTTCAGCAGGGCACGGATGTCCTCATCCTCGCCCTCGGCAAGCATCTCGCGTGCCTCGGCCGCCTGCTGATCGGCGTCGCGCCACCGCGCGGCCAACCCCGCGGCCTCCTCCAGCCCCGCGTACCGGCGCGTGAGATCGGCATAGCGCGAGCGGTCGGACGCCGCGTCGGGGTCGGAGAGGGCCTCCGACAACTCCGCGCGCGTGCGCTCCACCTGTTCCACCAGGCCGCGGACCCCATCACCCATCTGCATGCCGCCGGTGCACGTGCATGGTCATCACCGGGGGGACGACCACCGCACGGGGATCGTCCCCGCCGACTACTTCGCCTGCTGCCGCTTCTTGTTGAAGCGCTCGATGCGGCCGCCGGTGTCCACGATCTTCTGCTTGCCCGTGTAGAACGGGTGGCACTCGGAGCAGATCTCCACGCGGATCTCGGGCTGGGTGGAGCGGGTCGTGAACTGGTTTCCGCAGGTGCAGGTGACCTCGGAGACGACGTACTCGGGGTGGATCTCGGCCTTCACGTTCCCTCTCGATTCCCTCGGTGTGCGTGGCCCGGTCGGTGCCACGGAGGCGGCATGATAGCGCGGCCGGGGCAGTGCCCCGGCCGCAGCCCATCCATGCGTGGCGCGGGGCTCAGCCCTTGCGCTGGTTGATCAGCTCGGTGAGCTTCGGCACCACGTCGAAGAGGTCACCCACCACGCCGAAGTCGGCGAACTGGAAGATGGGGGCCTCCTCGTCCTTGTTGATCGCGACGATCACGTCAGACGTCTGCATGCCCACCTTGTGCTGCACGGCGCCTGAGATACCGCAGGCGATGTACAGGTTGGGGGACACGGTCTTGCCCGTCTGGCCCACCTGGTTCGGGTGCGGGTACCAGCCGGCGTCCACCGCGGCGCGCGATGCGCCCACCGCCGCGCCCAACGAGGCCGCCAGGGCCTCGACCACGGCGAAGTTCTCGGGCGCGCCCAGGCCACGGCCGCCGGAGACGATGATGCTGGCCTCCTCCAGGCTGACCTTGCCCTCCTCGACGGGCTTGCGCGCGGTCATCTTCGCGCGCAGCGCGGCCTCGGAGATGTCGGGCGTGACCGCCACCACCTCGGCCGAGCCGCCGCTCTCGCTGGCCTGGAACGAGTTGGGGCGCACGAGCGCGATCTGCGGCCCGCCGACCCACTCGCTGGTGACCAGGTTCTGGCCGCCGAACGCGGGGCGGACGGCCTGCAGCCCGCTGCCGCCGGCCGCGAGGTCGGTGGAGTCACTGTTCAGGCCGGCGCCCAGGCGCACGGCCAGGGCAGCAGCGGTGTCGCGCCCCTGCGCGGTGCCCCCGAGGAGGATCGCGGAGAAGTCGTTCTCCTGCTGCAGCTTCGCGATCACGTCCACGTGCGGGGCGGCCAGGCCGGTGCCCAGCGCCTCGTGGTCGGCCACGAACACCTTCTCGGCGCCGTACGCGCCGAGCTGCGCGGCCTGGTCGGCCACGCCCGAGCCACCGACGAACGCCGCGAGCGGGCCGCCGGTGGAGTCCTTGAGTTCGCGCGCCTTCGAGAGGATCTCGAGGCCAACGCGACGGAAGCCGCTGCCCTGGGGCTCGGCGACGACGAGGATGCCTGCCATGTCGTTAGGTCCTTTCGGTTCCGAGTCCGGGTTCAGACGATCTTCTTCTCGATCAGGAAGTCGAGGATCTGCTGGGCGCCGTTGCCCTCGTCCTTGACCACCTGACCCGCGGTGCGCGCCGGCGGGGTCTCGACCCCCACCACCTTGGTCTTCGCGCCCTGCTCGCCCACGGCCGCGGCATCGACGCCGGCCTCGGCGAGCGACTTCACGTCCTGCGGCTTCTTCTTCGCGCCCATGATGCCCTTGAGCGACGGATAGCGCGGCTCGTTGATGGCCTTGGTCACGGAGACCACGGCGGGCAGCGGCGCCTCCACGGTGTCCACGCCGTCGTCGCTCTGGCGCTCGACGGTGATGGAACCGCCACTCACCGCGAGGGAGTTGGCCGAGGTCACCCAGGCGCGCCCGGAGGCCTCGCCGAGGGCGGCGGCCATCACGCCCGAGCGGGCGTCGGTGGCCTCGGAGCCCAGCAGGGCCAGCTCTGCGCCGGTCTCCTCCAGCACCTTCGACAGCGCGGCGGCCGTACCGAGGTAGTCGGACCCGACGGCGGCCGGGTCGCTCACCAGCACCAGCCGGTCGGCGCCCATCGCGAGGCCCTGGCGCAGGGACTCCACGGCCTTCTCCGGCCCGAGGGAGATGAGGATCACCTCGTCCGCGGCGCCGGCCTCCTTCAGGCGCACCGCCTCCTCGACCGCGTACTTGTCGAACTCATTCAGCATCCGGTCGCCCTCGTCGCGGACGAGGCGGCCGGTGCCCGGGTCGATCCGCTTCTCCGCGGTCGTGTCCGGCACCTCTTTGACGCATACGGCGATCTTCACGAAGACGGGCTCCTCGGAGTTGATACGTGCGGGCCGCAGGGGAGCGCGCGCACGCCCCGCGAACGGCGGCGAGCATACCAACGGGTGGCGGCCCCGGTGCGGGGGAACCGCGACGGGGGGCGTCTGTCAGGCGGTCAGGCCGCCCAGTCGGGCGGGCGCTTGCCCAGGAAGGCCTCCATGCCCTCGCGCCGGTCCGGGTGCGCGAACTGCCGGGCGAACGCCTCGGCCTCGGCCTCGAGCAGGGTGGCGCGGGCGCCCAGGGCGTCATGGATGAGCGCCTTCGACAGCGCCACCGCCGATGGCGACGCGGCGGCGATCGTGTCGCCCATCGCGACGGCCGCGTCGAGCAGGTCGTCCGGCGGGTGCAGCGCCGACACCAGCCCCATCGCCAGCGCCTCGTCGGCCCCCACCATGTCTCCCATGAGGATCATGCGCTTGGCCGCCCCCTCGCCGACGATCCGGGGCAGCCGCTGGGTTCCGCCCCACCCCGGCGGGATCCCCAGCGTCACCTCGGGCTGCGCCATCTTCATGCGCTCGGACCCCACCCGGATGTCGCACGCCAGCGCCACCTCGCAGCCACCACCAAGAGCGAAGCCGTTGATGGCCGCGATCACGGGCACGCCGAGGGCCTCGATGGCATCGCACATGCCGTGGCCGAGGGCCGCGAACTCCCGGGCGCCGTCCACGTCCATCCCGGCCATGCGGGCGATGTCCGCCCCGGCCGAGAACGCGCGGCCCGCCCCGGTCAGCACCACCGCGCGCACGCCCGGATCGGCCGCCACCTCATCGAGCGCCGCCCGCAGGTCGCCGATCAGCTCGGGCGAGAAGGCGTTCAGGGCGTCCTGGCGGTCGAGCACCAGCACCTGCACGGCGCCCCGGCGGTCGCGGACGACCGGCACTACGCGGCGACCGCGTCCTCGAGGAACGACACCATGTCGCTCACCGGGGCGCCGGGCGTGTAGACGGCGGCGACGCCCAGGCCCAGCAGGTCGTCGGCATCGTCGGCGGGAATCGTGCCGCCCACCATCACCAGCACGTCATCCGCGCCCTCGGCGGCCAGCAGTTCCATGATGCGCGGCACCAGGGTCATGTGCGCCCCGGACAGGATGGACAGGCCCACCGCGTCGGCGTCCTCCTGCACCACGGTGGACACCACCTGCTCGGGGGTCTGGTGCAGGCCCGTGTAGATGACCTCCATCCCGGCATCCCGCAGCGAGCGCGCGACGATCTTCGCGCCCCGGTCGTGCCCGTCCAGGCCGGGCTTGGCGATGACTACTCGAATCGGACGTCCCATAGGGCGGGCAGGATACCCGCTCGGCCGCGGGGCGGGACGCGGTTGCCCGTGGCCCGGCTGCCCGGCGACGTGCACACTTACCGCGACCGACCGCAACCGATGGGAACGCCCATGAACGTCACCACCAGCCGCGCCACCGACCCGTCCCGGATCCGCGCCGATGTGCTGGTGGTGCCGGTGACCTCTCCCCCGGGCGACCCGGACGGGGCCCTCGCCGCGGTGGATGCATCCCTCGACGGCCTGGTCTCGGTGGTCATCGCCGACGGCGAGGTGACCGGTGCGGCGGGTCAGGTGCGCGTGCTGCACACGCGCGGCGACCTGCCGGCGGCACGCGTGCTCCTCGCGGGCGTCGGCGACGATCCCGATCGGGGCGCGTGGGCGGCGGCGGGACGGGCAGCGGCCCGCGCCGCGCGGGATGCCGGCGCGCGGCGCATCGCCCTGCTGCCGGGGGCCGACGCC